>Ga0208624_1000534_pt1 | contig 19538 bp, 22 predicted proteins | sample Knorr_S23_td_DCM_FD_185607 | JGI IMG/M metagenome (GOLD analysis project Ga0208624, IMG submission 185607) | Marine microbial communities from Southern Atlantic Ocean transect - Knorr_S23_td_DCM_ad_71m_LV_A (SPAdes) (version 2) | ecosystem: Environmental > Aquatic > Marine > Oceanic | place...
TCACAAACCCGGCAGCAAAAACCGATACAAGCAGTCCCATCTATGGGATGCCTATATTAGACGTTGAAAGATCCGGTACAATCTTATTCTTAAAAAGATCCCTTGCATCAGGATATGCTGGCGTTGAAAATGAGTTATTTTTTAGAGATAACACAATGATGTTATTCGGTGATGCGAAGAAAATGGTAGAGGATATCGTTAAAGCCTTCTAGCCCGTTTTATTTTTATTAATTCCTTTTTCGCTCTAGCATTGTTACGCTCTTCAGATAAAATCTTTTCATAATCTTTTATAGCATCTTCAATCTGATTCAAACTCTTGAGAACGTCAGCTCTGATAAAAAGTGCAGGTACTAAACTTGGGTCATAGTTAAGAACTTGGTTTAAATCATCTAACGCATTATGCAGTCTTCCAAGCTGATGGTAGGATAAGGACCTATAATATAGAGCGGTTACATTATTTGGTCTTTGACTTATGGAATAATCAAAATCCTGTATCGCATCAGCGTGCAATTTGTATCTTTGTTTAATTTTTCCACGCATCTGGTAGGCTAAGAAATTTTTATTATTATATTTTATTGCACTATCTAAATCGCTTAATGCCAATTTTGATTTATTAATACCATCATAATATTTTGCCCTACTATAATACGCGTCAGAATAAAATGGGTTTATAGTCAATGATATATCAAAATCAGATAAAGCCTGCTCAAAGTTACCCAATAAATAATGAGCTTCTCCTCTATAGTTGAAAGCTTCGAATGCCCCAGGATCTTGACTTAGTGCAATATTAAAGCTATCAATTGCGTCGTCGAAATTATTATGCCGCATATACTCTTTGCCCAATAATATATATATATCTAAATTTTTCTCATCATTATGAAGGGCTGATTTTATTGACAGAATACTTTTCTCTTTGCTCTCACTTTGATAAAAAGTTGGGTTTTTTTGGCTTTGCAGCGGGGTATTTTTAGAGGTCATACAGCCGTTTAGCGGTATTAAAACACAAATCAGTAAGATTAATTGATTTCTAGTCATACAATAGTGGCTAACCTAGATTAATAGGTTCCTATCATTAAATACAATGCCTAATTATAATTTGTGGGTGTTAATATCTATTTAAAAAATACTTGAACCATCTCGGAGTAGTTTTTTTCTCGCGAGCTTTCTGCCACGCCTAATTGCTTCAGCTTTTTCTCGCGCGCGCTTTTCAGATGGCTTTTCATAATGATTTCTGAGTTTCATTTCCCTAAAAATACCCTCTCTTTGCATTTTCTTTTTTAATGCTTTCAGAGCCTGATCAACGTTATTATCTCTTACAGTTACTTGCAAATTTATCTCCAATTTAGAAATTTTTATTTGGATATTTCCATTACTTATAACTTATTATATATTTTTGTAAACACAAATAGAACTTCTTGTTCAATATTTATTATTATTTAAATTCTTCAAGAAAATTAACATGCCCCATCTTTCGTCCCTTTTTTGTTTCAGTCTTTCCATAAATATATATTTTTTCATTTTTTGAGTTATCTTTATCTTTCCAAATATTGACGTCGTCACCGATTAGATTGAGCATTTTTGTCTTAAAAATTAATTTTGGATTTAGTATCTTTAATTGTGATACAGCTCTAATATGTTGTTCAAATTGTGATATGTCAGAACCATCAAGGGTCCAATGGCCTGAGTTATGAACTCTCGGTGCTATCTCATTTACTAATATAGAATTATCTTTCAATACAAAGAACTCTATTGCTAAGACACCAATATAATTTAGATTTTTAATCATTTTTGTTGATATCTCATATAGAGTATTCTCGGTCTTCTGATCAATAGATGCAGGAACGCATGAGGTATTAAGGATGTGGTTTTTATGAATATTTTCAGAAGGGGGGTAAGTAAAAGCATTACCATGAGTGTCACGCGCTGATATTGTTGACACTTCGATGGCAAAATCAACAAACTCTTCTAGGATACATGGTCTATTACCAAATTCTTTAAATGCCTCTTCAGCCTCGCTTTTTGTATTTATTACTCTTTGCCCTTTACCATCATATCCGAGCTGACGCGTCTTAATTACACTTTTTTTATCATAATTCCAATGGGAAAGATCTGAGATGTTTACGACATTAGTATACTCATTTGTGGCTATTTGATTTTTAACACAAAAATCTTTTTCCATTAAACGATCTTTACTAATTTTAATAGCATCCGAAGAAGGAAATAACTTACCCGATTTTGCGATAAAATTTATTGTGTTTTGAGGAATATTCTCAAATTCAATTGTTATATAATCAACACTCTTTATGAATTTAACTAAATTTTGTTTATCATCATACTCGGCAATAGTTTGATTAGTTGCGAATTTAAAGGCAGGGCTTTCATGGTCTGGGCAATAAATGTTTGTTTCAAAGCCAATATTTTTTGCAGCCTCGGCTAGCAACATTCCTAGTTGACCACCTCCAAATATGCCGATAGTTTTCTTTTTGTGGGTCATTTAGGGATTTTATCTATCGACTCTGTTTGTTTATTTCTATATGACTTCAGCATCAAAGCCAATTTTTCATCGTTTATTGATAATATCGATATTGCCAATAGAGCTGCATTTGTAGAACCAGATGTTCCAATTGCAAGAGTTCCAACAGGAATGCCTTTAGGCATCTGTACAATAGACAAAAGACTATCAACGCCATTTAATAAGTTTGACTCGATCGGAACACCTAAAACAGGCAATGTTGTAATAGAGGCAACCATACCAGGGAGGTGAGCGGACCCACCAGCTCCAGCAATGATTATAGAATAATTTTTTTCTGCATCTTTTGCAAAACTATACAACCTCTCAGGAGTTCTATGAGCGGAAATGATTAACGTGTCGTAATTTTGTTCAAATTCATCAAGAATATTTGCTGCAAACTTCATTGTCTCCCAATCTGACTGTGAGCCCATGATTATTGCTATCTTTTTCATCTATCAAACTCCATATTAAACTGACATGTTCGTAAAGCCGTCATATATAAGTTTTATACTCACTAAAAATAACAGAATATAAATTATTTCATAGAATATTTTTGTTGGTAGTTTCCTTACAATCCAGATACCTAAAAATGTAAAGAGCAGTGATATAGGAAATAATATTACTGATGTCGTAATTGTTACCTTGTTCATTTCACCCAACATCATAAATGGAATTATTTTGAGTAAATTGTTCATCCAGAAAAATATCATAAAAGTTCCAGCATATGTTCTCTGATTGAGCCTGAGAGGCAAAAGATACATTTGGTATGGGGGTGCGCCCGTCAATGTAACAAAGCTTGTAAAGCCTGTAATGCTTCCCCAAATCGTTCCTCTCACTATGCTGTGTCCTCGTGGTTGTTTCTCCTTGGTATTTCTCCAGTGGGACATGGTGAAAGATATTGCAATAAAACCTATGATTATTCTTATCCAGTCTGGATTAACTTGTGAAACCAAGATTGCTCCGATTATGATGCCAATAATTGATGTTGGGATTGTTATCAATAGAGTAATTTTATCATACGATTTTCTGTATGTCCAAACAGCAACTAGATCCAATATCAATAATATCGGCATTAGTACAGCTGCGGCTTGCATCGGAGATGCAACGATTGCCATTAATGGTACTGCTAGCACACCAAGTCCTGTAAGACCCCCCTTAGATAATCCAATCAGAATTACAGAGGGAATAGCCATAGCGTAAAATAATGGATCAATTATCATCGAGAGACTTATATATAGTTTTATTAAAAAGACTTGTGCTTTAAATTAATCAGGAGTATCTGCTGTCGACTGAAGTGTTTTATTTTCTTTTTGCGCCTCTCGTTCAACTCTTTTTGAAGCTCTCAGAACTAATTTATCAAGTTCTATTTGAGAGCAAAGACCCAGCACAACCGGGTCCTGAGGTTGTATATTTCCTATGTTCCAATGCGTTCTGTTTCTGATAGACTCTATTGTTGATTTTGTTGTGCCAACAAGCCGAATTACCTCGCTATCTTTCAATTCAGAATGATTTCTCACGAGCCATGCAATTGCAGCGGGTCTGTCTTGTCTCCTTGATAAAGGCGTGTATTTTTTTTGTTTTTTTGTTGTGGTCTCTGGCAGCTCAACTATTGTTTGATTTAGTTTCAGTGTGTGCTCACTATTTTGTTCAGCGGCCTCGAGTTCCACTCTCGTTAATTCACCAGACATTATAGGATCCATTCCCCGGATCCCTTGAGCAACGTCCCCATCTGCAATTCCCTTAACTTCAAGTGGGTGTAAACTGCAGAATTCGGCTATCTGATCAAAAGTTAACGCCGTGTTCTCTACTAACCAAACAGCTGTTGCTTTGGGCATTAGAGGTGTTTGTGCCATAATATACTCCAAATTATCGGTCTATAAGATATTAATATACTAATATTTATTTTGTTTCTATAGATATTCGAAATTATTTTATTCTTTCGTCAGAATAATTTTTCCAAAATGCTCGCCGCTTTTCATCAAATCATGTGCTTGATTTGCTTCTTCGAGGAAAAAACTTTTGTAGATAATTGGTTTTATCTTACCTTGATTAATTAAAGGTAAGATCTTCGATTCAATATCATTTGCAATAGCAGCTTTGTACTCTAAATTTTTTGGACGTAGGACCGATCCTGTGTGAGATAGGCTCTTTCTCATAATTTGGGAAAGATCAATATTGCACAGATGCCCTTCTAAATAAGCAATCTGAATAATTCGAGCATTCATAGCTGACAAAGAATAATTTTTGTTTGTATAGTCACCACCAACGATATCTAGAGTTATATCTATTTTATTATATCTGGAGTTCTTAATTTCCTCATAGAAATCTTGATTTTTATAATTTACGACAAAATCTGCACCAATCTCATAGCATTTTTTGCGCTTATCTTCACTGCTCGTTGTGGTTATGACATTTGCACCAAATTCTTTTGATATCTGTATAGCTGTTGTCCCAATGCCACTTGAACCACCATGGATAAGAACATTCTCATTGGGCCTCAGTTTGCCAATTCGAAATAAATTATTCCATACTGTAAAATAAGTCTCAGGTATTGCTGCCGCTTCTACAAAAGATAGATTTTCTGGCATTGGTAAGGTAAGTTCTTGGTTTGCCAGACAATACTCAGAATAGCCACCACCCCCGAGGAGTGCAATTACCTTATCACCTTTATTAAATTTTTTAACTCCCGATCCCACTTCTCTGATAATACCAGAAACTTCTAGTCCTGGGTGATCTGGGGACCCTTTTGGAGGTGGATGAAGTCCATATCTTTGCAATATATCGGGTCTGTTGACGCCACTAGCTTGCACTTCAATTAATACTTCACCCTCGTTCGGAGCAGGAACAGCTTTCTCGGTCAGAATAAGTTTACTATTCTTACCATGATTGACTATATCTATTACTTTCATTAGAAATGTTATTTATGGTATAAACTGGATTTAAATTTATAAGATTATTTACTTACAAGGCCTTCAAATTTTTTATTAAATTTACTCACCCTTCCACCCCTATCAAGTATTTGCTGAGAACCACCAGTCCATGCAGGATGGCTGGTTGGATCGATATCTAATGTTAGAGTATCACCTTCCGTTCCGTACGTTGAGTGCGTTTCATATTTGGTTCCGTCAGTCATGACAACTTGTATTTTATGGTAATCTGGATGACCTTGTTTTTTCATTTTACTATCTCATACATTTATGTTTTGAATATATACAATAATATACCAAACATCACAAGTCCAAAATTATTCTAACTCTCTGTGAGTTTTATTTCAATGCGTCTATTTTTCTTATAGGCAATCTCGTTATCTCCAGTTTCAAGTGGCATAAACTCACCCCTTCCAGTTGCAGCAAGTCTATTAGGAGGAATCCCCGTTTTTATGAGGAAGTCTACAACTGAAATCGCCCTAGCAGCTGATAATTCCCAATTTGACTCATATCTGGAATTTCTGATTGGGACTCTGTCAGTATGTCCATCTATCCTAAGTATCCAATTTATCTCTTGTGGTATTTCATTTATAAGGTCTTGGATAGCTACGGATAGCTTTGCGAGCTGTCTTTGTCCTTCAATTCCTATATTTGCCTCCCCACTATCGAAAAGCACTTCTGACTGGAATACAAATCTGTCACCAATAATTTTAATATCATCCCGGTTACCAATTATTTCTTTAAGCTTACCGAAAAATTCAGATCTATATTCAGATAATTCTTTTACTCTTTGCGCCAATGCAACATTTAATCTCTTCCCCAAGTCTGCTATTCTTGCTTGCTGGTCAATATCTCTTTTTTCAGACGCATCAAGAAGGGCTTGTAGTGCCTGTATTTGCTTCTTTAGCTCAGAAATTTGAATATTTAGAATTTGTACTTCATTGCCTGATGATTTTGCTTTTTGGCCTGTAGATAATAAAATCGATTTTAATTTTTCAAGTTTTTCACTATTTTCAATTTCTTTATTTCTAAGATCTATAATTATTTGCTCATTATCTTGAATTACTTTTTCTTGATCTATTGAAGCGATGTCCATGTTTAATTTATCTGTTTTTAGCTCAGTCAAGAGGTTATTTTGGTTTTCATTTTTTTCCCTCAAATCGATAATCACCTTTTCTTTATTTTCCAGATCTAAACCTAAATCATCTACATTATTTTGTAGATTAGCTATTTGAACCTCAAAATTACTAATCTTCTCTGAATTATTTTTGAGTTGCAGATCTTTTATTTTAAGTAGTGTTGCGAGCTGATTTTTTTCAGATACGAGTTTAATTATTTTTTCACTTCTAAGAGCAGACTCATCTCTTTTTTCTTCGAAAAGCACGATTTTCTTATCCAAATCATCCTGCAGGATAATTAGTCTGCTATTATAATCATCTTTAAGGGCAATAATTTCATCTTGTAGAATTATCACATCATCTTTGGCTTTCTCAAGCTGGATGTTCAACCCTTCATTTTTTAAGCCAAGATTTATTATATCTTGTTCCAGAACCTGAATTCGGTTAATAAATTCTTCATTTTGGGTTTGCTCGAGGGACAATAGAAGCGACAGTTCATTAAGTTGATCTTGCAAATCAGATAAAGCATCGTCCTTTGATGATATTTCTGTTGATAGAAAAAATTGAGATAAGATAAATACTGTAAGTAAAAATATTATGACTAATAAAATAGTAGCCATTGCATCGACAAATCCGGGCCAATAATTTGCTGTATTGCTGTTATTTGGTCGTGTACTACTTCTGGGCATGGTTAATACTGATTTTTCTGGTTAAAAAAAATTTCTATTTCTTTTTAACTTCGTCAATTATTTTTTTTTGGAGCTTGTTCTGCTCACTCAATAGTTTACTTATGTCTTTGTTTTGCTGCTCAATTGAGTTTAATACAGTTTTGAGTTCGCTACTTTTATTTATGCTTTCACTATTTAATGCCTTTTCTAATTCAACGAGGATTGAGTTCATATCTTTTAAATTTCTGTTGAGGTAGAAATTCATTTTACTGTCAGATCTTTCATCATTAATTTCAGTCACCGTGGATAGCCATTCCTCGAGTTCATTGTAAAATCTATTTTGAGCTTGGTTATATAAAAGATCAAAGAAGCCGAGAATTAATGATCCAGAAAGGCCAAATAATGAAGATGAAAAGGCAACGCCCATTCCAGACAGGGGTTTTTCAAGACCTAATTTCAACTCTTCAAACATTATCGAAGCTTCACCTGTTCCAATTTTAAGTGTACTAATAGTTTGCCCAATTGAGTCAACAGTGAGTAATAGACCCCAAAATGTTCCAAGCAAACCAAGAAAGATCAACAAACCAATCATATATCTTGAGTACTCTCTTGACTCATCAAGTCTAAAAGAGATTGAGTCCAGTATAGATCTCATTGATGTTGCGGAGAGAGTAATTTCGTATTTGTGATCAAGCATCATGGTTGCCATTGGTGCAAGTAATGATGGCGGTGCGCCAATATCCGCGTGGTGGTCACCATTTTGAAAATTATTAACCCATTTTACTTCGCGGAACAGTCTTATTGTCAACCACAAAATATATATTATTCCAAAGCCAAGAACTGAACTGATAACTGTATTAATAATAGGGTTAGTTTGGAATGCTTTTGTTAGATCCTCTTGAATTAATAATATGAAAAATAAGATTAAAAAAATGAAGATTAGCATCCGAAATAAGTAAATTCTTGGATGCGTGAAGTTTCTTGAAACAGGAATATCAGTCATCGCTACAAATTCCCCTAATACTATTCTTGAGCTACTCTTTGATTAAATTGTCGTATATTTTTTGGTTGGATACAATAAAATAATTTTTTTGTGACTTTCCTTTAAAGCTTAGCCTATTAATCTCTCCGCCAGACTCTTCTAAAATTAGGAGAGCTGCTATTAACGAGTGCTTACTTTCATTATGACCAATGAAGCAGTTTAATGCACCATTGGACACCATACATACCTCAAGTGATATTGCACCCATTTGACGTATTGAATTAACAGAGTTCAAATATTTTAAAAAAATATCATCTATATTGTTGTTAAAGAGATCGAGACGTTCATCAATTGATATCATTGCATTATCAGCACTCACTTCATTAGATATGCTCATTCGTTTATTATTATACCTCGCAGAAATCCCCTTTTCACCAATAAAAACCTCGTCTGAGATTGGATTATATACGATGCTATTTTGCACAATACCCTCTTTTATGTGGGCAATTGTTATGCAAAATAATGGGATACCTCGCGTAAAATTCATTTCACCCTCAAGGGCATTAATTATGAAAGAGTTTTTTGGAAAAGAGGTTGTCTCAAAATCATTTTTTGAGATATTAGTTATTGGAATAAACTCATAACCATTTTTTGAATATTTTGCCTTGAGTTCGTCAATTATGTAAAACTCTACCCTGCTTTTACTTTTTTGAACAAATTCGTTTATCGATTTTTTAGAATTTTGTAAGTGTTGGAGTTCGCCAAAATCACGGCGATATATTTTTGCAACATTTCTGACAATTGAACCGAGAACATTTGTATTTGGTAGATAGCTCATGAAATTAGTCAGCCCGCTTTACATAAGTCATTTCATTGGTATCAACTATGATTATGTCATCGTTATTAATGAAAGGTGGTACTGTAACTCTTATATCATTTTCTAGAATTGCTGGCTTCGATGATGAGGCTGCAGTCTGACCTTTGATGGAGGGCTCCGTATTAATCACTTTTAACGAGACTGTTTCGGGTAAAATAACACTTACTGGGCTGCCCTCATATAGCTCAACCTCAACAATCATGCCTTCTTTTAGGAATGACTTCTTTTCATCTAATATACTCTGATTTACTGATATCTGTTCGTATGTATTACTATTCATAAATATTAGCTCATTATCATTTGAGTATAAAAATTGATAGCTTTCGGAGTCTATTCTTACTCTCTCAACTATCTCATCTGCGCGGAATCTCTCATTCAACTTTGTGTTATCAATTATAGATTTCATCTCTACCTGATTAAAAGCTCCGCCCTTACCAGGTTTCACAGCTTGCGTTTTAGTGACAACAAATAGTGATCCCTTATGTTCCAGTACGTTACCTATCTTAATTTGATTTCCGTTTATTTTCATCCCATCCTCTATTCGTTAACGACAGTTCTTGTCAGTAATTTATATCTTCGTCTTGATACTTATTTCATAAACTTTGGCATACGTAAATAAGTAATGCTGTAATCATTCATACGTGGTCTAAAATTTTCAAATTTGTCAACGGCAGCTTTCCTAAGACCAGAGGACAATGTGCTCATATTCATATCCAATTCAACATCAGTTACGCCAAGTTGCTTTGCTAATAAATAATATTCATACGCCTTAACATCGTTTTTTACTGTTCCTATACCATAATAATACATGGTCGCTAACTGTTGTAATGCTGGTGGATAAGCCTTTTGTGCTGATCTTTCAAGCCATCTAATAGCAATTTTTTCATCTTTCTTAATTCCAATCTCATTCAAAATCATCATTGCATAATCATATTCGGCTTCTGTGTAACCTTGGTCGGCAAATTCAAACATCATTAGAGCTGCATTTTTTTTATCAATTTTTGTTCCAATACCATTAAGCTTATATTCAATGAGAGAATACTTTGCTAATTCAATTTCTTTACTGGCATCACTCATATATTCATAAGCCACTGACTCATTCAGTGGAACATTAATTCCATACCTATGAAAAATTGAAAGATAATATTTCGCGTAAGATGATAAAAATTTATCACTGCTATTTTTCAAATCATAAAAATAATTATATGATTTTGAGTAGTCAATTTTATTATGAAAAAGTACTTCTGCTATTTCAAACTTTGAATTTTGATTACCTTTTTTAATAGACTCTTCATACCACTCATTTGCAGTGTCAATTTCTCCATTTTTTATAAATTTTTTTGCTAGCCAATAGGCCCACTTTTGTTCGCCATGAGTATTGTATAACTCTATTGCTTCATTGATTTCATTATTATTTAACAATGTTTTGAATTTATCATTTGGGATATCAGCAGATACTGAAGTAAAACATATAAGGAAGGCACCGAGTATCAGGGAAATCTTTTTTGAGTCTAATACTCTGTTTATTTTTCTAAATCTTCTGACCATTCGCCTTTCGTGGCCAAACTATTCATGTAAGCTCGGTGTCTGAAAGCTTGTTGAGCTTCCGTTACATTTTCATCTTTTCCACCCCAAGCCATTAATGCACTCTGCTGGAGAGCTCTTCCATAAGAAAAACTTAAATTGATATCAAAATCTTTTATTTTATTCATAATTGATAAATGTTTTGTTGCGTCGATATCATTTTGTCCACCTGAGAGAAAGCATGCGCCGGGAACGTTATCGGGCATGTGATCTTTGAGGCATTTAAGTGTTTGCTCTGCAATCTCAAATCCTGGTGCTTGGTTTGGTGAATGTATACCAGCTATTACCATATTTGGTTTTAGTATGATGCCTTTCAAATCAACACTAGCTTTTGTTAATTCATCAAATACTATGTCTAACGTTTTTGATGTGACCTCGTAACATTTTTCTATTGTGTGTTTTGATTTATCACCATCCATCAATATTTCAGGCTCAACTATTGGAACGAGCATATTTTCTTGACATAATGCAGCGTATCTTGCAAGTGCATCAGCATTTGCTTGGATTGCATAGTCTGTTGGTGTTTTATCACTGATACTTATAACCGCTCTCCATTTTGCGAATGATGCACCAAGTTGTGCATACTCCTTAAGCCGCTCTCTCAGCCCATCCAATCCTTCTGTGATAGTTTCACCTTCAAGGAGTGCTAGAGGTTTTGCACCGGTGTCAACTTTGATACCTATCAAAGTATCTGTTGCAATTAGTAAATCAATCAACTTCTCTCCATTTTGACAATCCTGCCGAATTGTTTCATCATACAAAATGACACCAGATATATAGCTTTCCATTGCGTCCGTTGTTCGAAAGAGCATCTCCCTATAATCTCTCCTATTTTCAGGCGTACTTTGCAGATTAATTTGATCAAACCTTTTTGTAATAGTTGCCGTACTCTCGTCTGCGGCTAAAATACCTTTTCCATTTTGAACTAATTTTTCAGCAATCTGATGTAAAATGTCATTCATTATCAATTACCCATACCGATTGGCATTAATGCTTATTTAAAATTGCTTCTACAGCTGGCAAATCCTTTCCCTCAAGCCACTGTAAAAATGCTCCTCCACCTGTTGAAACATGTGTATAGTCTTCATATGTTCCAGCAATATTAATTCCATATATGGTATCTCCACCACCCACAACTACTTTAGAATTTTTATCTTTGCATCTCAGAGCTAATTCTTTCGCGACAGCAACCGTTGATTGGTCGAAGGGCTTATATTCAATGGCTCCTAGCGGACCATTCCATATTACGGTATTTGCATCGGAGATTTCATCCATAATAATTCTAGATGATTCAATTCCAAGGTCAAGAATCATGTCATCGATTTCGATTTCATCCAAAATTTTATTTTTCGCGCTTGGGTAATCACCCAATTTTTTAGATACTTTAGCGTCAATAGGAAGAACTAATTTAACATTTTCCTTCTTGGCTGAATTGATGATATCATTGGCAATATCAATACAACTCGCTTCGTATAGCGATGAGCCAATATTATTTGAGGTGGCCCTTAGAAATGTATTCGCCATAGCCCCACCAATTATAATTTTATCAACGTTTCTTATCAAACTCTCAAGGAGTTGGATTTTTGTTGAAACTTTTGATCCACCAATGATTGCAACAACCGGATTTGTCGGATGGGAAAATACATCATCGAGTGCTAAAATTTCTTTTTCCATGCAAAGCCCGAAAAAACTTGGTAGAAATTTAGGGAGTCCACTTAGAGATGCATGTTTCCTGTGTGAAGCGGCGAATGCATCGTTTACATATACTTGTCCCATTTTACTAAGTTCTTCTGCAAACCTGTTATCATTTAGTTCCTCTTGTGGAAAGAATCTTATATTTTCAAATAAAAATATTTCCTCCTCATGTCTTGTTATGTCTTCATCAAGTCTGTTGATAAATTTAACATTTCTATTTATTTTTTTCTCTAATTCCCTCGCAATCGGCTCCATTGATAAAGAAATATCTATCTGACCTTTTGGGCGCCCCCTATGTGTAATGATAATTATTTTAGCCCCCATTTTAAGGAGGGCATTAATAGTTGGAATAGACTCATCAATTCTAGTCGTGTCAACAACGACTTTATCATTTGTTGGGACATTGTAGTCTGTGCGTAATAGGACTATTTTATTTTTAAGATTTTCATCCTGAAAGCTCTTTATTTGCATAAGATCAATCCATCATCAGAGAAGTCTGCTGATATGTTTCGCCATATCACACATTCTTTGTGAAAATCCCCATTCATTATCATACCACGCCATAACCCTTACTAATTTTTTATTTGTAACCCGAGTTTGATCTAATGCGATAACTGCTGAATGGCTGTCGTGATTTATATCAACGGATACAAGCTTATCATTTGTAGTACTTAGAATATTTTGGAACTGATTTTTTGAAGCTTGGACAAGAATCTCGTTGATCTGATTTATACTAGTATCTTTATTTGCTGTAAATTTTAAATCGATCGCGGATACGTTTGGTATTGGAACCCGCATGGCAATTCCATCTATTTTTCCTTTTAACTGAGGAATCACCTCACCAACTGAAATTGCAGCTCCAGTTGTTGTTGGAATAATTGATTGCGCAGCTGATCTTGACCGATATAAATCTTTGTGATTTCTGTCCAGCGTAGGTTGATCACCAGTGTAAGAGTGTATTGTTGTCATAAAGGCAGTATCAATTCCTACTGTATCATTAAGCACCATTGCCAGAGGGGCCAAGGCATTTGTTGTACAAGAAGCATTTGATATTACCCTATGATCAGGCTTGATTTCTAAATGATTTACTCCAAAAACTGCCGTTATATCCACGCCTTTTGCGGGTGCCGATACCAATACTTTTTTCGCGCCAGCATTAATATGTTTAACACATAATTTTTTATCATTAAACTTACCAGTACACTCAAGTACTAAATCAATATCAAGTTCGCCCCATGGTATATCTTTTGGATCCTTAGACGAAAATTTTTTTATGTGTTTTTTATTTATTTTAAATAAATCAGAGTTTATTTTTTCTATTTCATCTGCTAACGTCCCGTGTATTGAGTCATATTTCAGCAGATGCAAATTTGTTTCAACCGGAGCTGAGTCATTGATTGCTAGCAAATCAATTTCATGAGAGTGATCACTAATTATTGCGCGCGCTACATTTCTTCCGATACGACCAAAACCGTTTATTGCTAATTTTATTGTCATTTCTTAAGCCAACTATTTATTTGCTATTTAAGATTACATCTATTATGCGTTCTTTGGTAATATTAAAATTTTTATACAAGTCTTTATATGGTCCGCTCGCTCCAAATGTTGACATCCCGATAAATATTCCATTTTCCCTTAATATTCTACCCCAACCCTGAGAAACTCCTGCCTCTACCACTATATTACAACTAGCGTTACTTATTATATTTTCTCTGAAGTCATTATCTTGCGAATTGAAATAATCAAGACAAGGCACTGAGTAAACGCTAACTTCTCTGTTTAACCGTGACAATTCTTGGTAAGCTTCGATCGCAATATTCACCTCAGAGCCAGATGCAAATATTGAAAATTCAGGTTTTTTTGAATTGGATGCCACACAATATGCACCATTTTTACAGGGGTTATATTTTGATTCTAGATCAAGACTCTGCCTAAATTCATTCAGATTTTGCCTTGATAGAGCCAACAAGCTTGGTCCAGTCTTATTTTCTAGTGCCAATTCCCAACACTCAACGGTCTCGATAGCTGATCCTGGACGAAATACACTCACATTTGGTATTGCTCTTAGACTTGACAGCTGTTCTATTGGCTGATGTGTTGGGCCATCTTCACCCAAACCGATGGAGTCATGTGTTAATACATAAATTACTTGTTGTTGCATCAACGCTGCTAATCTAATAGCAGGCCGACAATAATCAGAGAAAATAAGAAAAGTTCCCCCATATGGAATAAATCCACCATGCAGGGATACCCCATTCATTATTGCGCCCATTGCGTGCTCTCTTATTCCATAATGAATATATCTACCGTATGCCTCAGCTGAAACAGGATTAATATTATCTGTTTTTGTATTATTCGAACCTGTCAAATCTGCAGATCCACCAAGAGTGATTGCTGTAGCATCGTTAATATATTTTAGGCAAATCTCCGACGCTTTCCTTGTCGCTATGCTCTGGGGCTCTTCTCTAAGATCTGCCTTGAGTTCATTCAATTTTGCAAATACACTGGGGTGTATAAATTTTTCAATTTGATCTTTAAACTCTTTTTTTACGCTTGGCGGCGATTTTTGGAGCTTATCGTTCCAAATTTTTTTCTGTTTCTGCCCTTTGATTCCAATGCTCCTCCACATTTTTATAATTTCTGGAGGTATCTCGAATTTTGAATACTTAATACCTAGCTCTTTCCTGGTCAGATTATACTCATCTTGACCAAGTGGTGATCCGTGAACACTGGCGGTTCCCTGTTTATTGGGCGATCCATATCCAATTATTGTTCTGCACAAAATCATTGTGGGCTTATCTGATGAGTTTGAGTCTTTAATTGCTCTAAAAATTTCTTTTGTATTATGACCGTTGATTTCAGTGACATTCCAGCCAGAAGCCTCAAATCTTTTTATTTGATTTGTCGAGTCAGTTTTTGCTATGGGTCCATCTATAGAAATATTGTTACTATCAAATAGAAGAGTGAGTTTCTTCAATTTCAGGTGACCGGCAAGACTTATAGCCTCTTGCGATATTCCTTCCATTAAATCACCGTCACCGGCCATAACAAATGTCTTATGATTTACTAAATCACTTCCAAATTTATCAGATAATAATTTCTCAGACAACGCCATTCCAACTGCATTGGCTAAGCCTTGGCCCAAAGGTCCAGTCGTAGTTTCAATACCTTTTGCATGACCATATTCCGGATGTCCCGCTGTTTTGGATCCTAGTTGCCTAAAGTTCTGAATTTCATCAAGTGACATATCCTCGTATCCAAGCAAATATAACAAGGAATAAAGTAGCATAGATCCGTGTCCGCCTGATAGAATGAAACGATCACGGTTGATCCAATCAGGATCTTTTGCATCAAAATTTAGGAATTCACTAAATAATACAGTTGCGACATCGGCCATCCCAAGAGGCAAGCCGGGATGGCCACTATTTGCAGTTTCAATTGCGTCAATTGATAGTGCTCTTATAGCATTAGCCATTTCATGGTGATTAATTTGATTTGACATATTTGTATGCTTTTTTAAGAAAACCTGCCTTTTTTTTATAATTCAATAAAAAACTTTATCAAACAATATTTACATCCTTGTTAGTATTTCCTGTTTAAAATACCCATGAAAAGCATTGATTTAGTTGGAAATCTTATTTTTTTTTTATTGCTTTTTACTCTTCATTAATATTATATTTCTATGGGGACAATGTTTTCATCAGAAGTGCAGTGTTAATTACTAATTGTATGGGATTATAAATGAGCCAATATAATTTGAAAAATGAAGTTGACTTAAATAATCAAAATCTCGACGGTGTAAGCCCACGACTTGCAGCTGCATTAGAAAAATTACACACAGCAATTAACGAACTAAAAAAAAATAGAGATTTGTCAAAGTCCCAAGCAAATGACTCCGCTAATATGGCAGATGAAATAAAGAAACTTAATGATGAAAATATCGGACTGCTTCATAAGTTAGAAGAATTAAAACAAAAAAACAATAAACTGAAGGGCGCCAATCAAGAGGTAGAGACAAGAATTTCTGAAATGATTAAAATGTATCGTAATTTTCTAAAATAGCTAATTTGTTTGTATGTAATGTTTGTATAATTCAAAATGGGTAAAGTCACAGTAAATATTAATAACAGAACTTTTCAAATTGCCTGTGAAGACGGAGAGGAGGCTAGGCTTAAGGAGCTTGCCTCTTTTTTTTCTCGGCACGTTGATCAGTTGCAGGGAAGGTTCGGCCATATTGGAGATGCCAGAATATATGTGATGGCAGGACTATTGATTGCCGATAAGCTATCCGATGCATTATCGCAAATTGAAGAGATCCAAAATGATGTTCAGCAGCTACAAAAAAAGAATGATATGTTTAAGGAGGATAGCCATTCCTTGGAAGAATTACTTCTAACAGATATTGAGCTGCTTACAAATAAATTAAACGAAATAAGCAAATCATTATCAACCTAACATAGATTCAAATTTTATTTTTCAAATTAAATGATATAATTTAAGTGGCTATGCGACTCGTGAGATAACTATTCCTGGCGCCATAGCAATTCAATTGGGAGCTAACACTGATTTAGATCGTGGTCTTAATCATTTGGTGCCCACCTATTTATTAGGAGCCAAGGATTGCCAAATCCACGGTCGTGTGGCTTGAAATCGTGGGTATAAAATTTGAGTTTAGAAAGTACAAAATTTGAGAAATCTCAACTTAGGGCTGATGCACTAGAGGATATGAGACTAATCAAGCCATCTGAAAAATTATTTTATGAGAAGAAGCTCACAGAAATGAGTTTAAGTTTTTTGGGATCAAGTCAGACCATTGCGGGGTATTATCCTATCAATAATGAATTAAATATCCTACCGCTGCTTCAGCTCCTTTCGTCAATTGGTTATCAAATCGCTCTTCCATGTATTACCGAAAAGAAGATCCTCGATTTTAGAATATGGAATATGAAAAAATCACTTGTGAAGAACAGATATAAAATTTATGAACCAGTCGATGGGATATTATCAATCCCAGAAATTGTATTGGTACCCGGACTCCTTTTTGATAAGAGTCTTCATCGATTAGGATATGGCGGTGGTTTTTATGATAGGACCATTCAGCATTTTAGACAAAAAGATAATACTAAATTTATTGGTATCTGCTACCCAGCCCAGATTATACCAAAATTACCTCGTGTAGAACATGATCAAAAGCTTGATTTTCTGGTTAATTTAGATGAAATATAATTTAGTAAATGTATAATCTTAAACTGGAAATATAAATGCGGGTATTGTTTATCGGTGACATTGTCGGAGAGTCTGGAAGAAAAGTTGTAACTCAAAATCTCTTAAGAATTCGGGATAAATATAAACTTGATTTTGTAATAGCTAATGGCGAAAACTCAGCATCAGGATTTGGAATAACAGAAAAAATTCTGCACAGTTTAATTGACTCTGGTGTCGATGTGATTACGTCTGGGAATCATATTTGGGACCAAAAAGACACACTGATATATATTGAAAGAGAGACTCGATTGTTGCGACCCGCCAATTATCCAAAGGGAACGCCCGGTAAAGGCTCATTTTTGTATAAAGCTAAAAACGGTGAGCAGATATTGGTCATCAACATAATGGGTAGAGTCTTTATGAATCCTCTGGATGATCCGTTTAGAATAATTGATGATATTATTGATAACAATGGCTTAAATAATGTTGTTGACGCAATTTTTGTTGATTTTCATGCAGAAGCAACATCTGAGAAGTTAGCTATGGGATATTATCTAGACGGGAGAGTAAGTATGATAGCAGGCACACATACCCATATTCCAACATCTGATGCAAGAATATTAAGCAAAGGAACAGGTTATATCTCAGATGTTGGTATGAGTGGTGATTATGACTCAATCTTGGGTTTTGATAAGCAAAACCCACTCGAAAAATTTATTTCAGGGATTCCAAGTGGTCGATTTATCCCAGCAAAGGGTGAAGGTACATTCTCTGGTATATTATTTGAGACAAATAGTGACGGTCTAATCTCAAATATTTCTCCGATTAAATTTGGGGGAGTTTTTGGTGATGAATTACCAGATTTTTGAACATTAAATTAACTTATCGAGAGTAGAGTAAGGAAAAAGGATATTTTAATGGCAGGACACTCTAAATTTAAAAATATACAATATCGAAAGGGAGCTCAAGATAAGAAAAGAGCAAAAATGTTTTCAAAGCTAGCTAAGGAGATAACAGTTGCTGCTAAGCTGGGTCTACCTGATCCAGGGATGAACCCAAGATTAAGATCGGCAATTCAAGCCGCAAGAGCGCAAAATATGCCAAAAGATAACATTGAACGTGCGGTAAAGAAAAGCCAAGATGCTGGTGGGGTAAACTTTGATGAGGTTCGCTATGAGGGTTTTGGTCCCGGCGGGACCGGCTTTATTATTGAAACGCTAACCGATAATAAGAATAGAACTGCAGGTGATATTAGATCAATATTCACAAAGTGTGGTGGAAATCTTGCTGAAACAGGCTCCGTATCCTTTCTTTTTAGTAAGGTAGGGCTGATTGAATTTGACCGATCTAAGTCAAGCGAGGATGAAATAATTGAGTCATCGATTGATCAAGGAGCTGAAGATTGTGATATTTCCGATGATAGTTATGAAATTTATTGTCAACCATCAGATTTACACTCATTAGGTGAAAAGCTAGAAAAGAAATTTGGTGATGCAAATTTAATGAAAATAATTTGGAAGCCTGAAAATAATGTTGTTATTGATCAGGATGCTTTTACAAAAATTGATCGCTTGATAGAATTACTTGATGACAATGATGATGTTCAAGACATTTATTTTAATTTCGATATACCGGATGACTTTATTTCATGAATAAAGAAGATACACATAATGTTAAAAAAAATTATTGGAATTGACCCTGGTCTAATACACACTGGTTGGGGGCTTATAACTGTTGAAGGAAATTTAATTAAACATATTGATCATGGTTTAATAAAAGTTAAAACAGGTCAAGACCTCTCGGATAGACTCCATGATTTACACAGAGATTTATCATTGGTTTTGGGTAATTTTTTACCCGATGAGGCTGCCTTAGAGCAAACATTTGTTAATAACAATGCTCTTTCAAGTCTCAAGCTTGGGCACGCAAGGGGTGCAATAATGCTATCACTGTCAATGATGAACATAAAG
>Ga0208624_1000536_pt1 | contig 19419 bp, 14 predicted proteins | sample Knorr_S23_td_DCM_FD_185607 | JGI IMG/M metagenome (GOLD analysis project Ga0208624, IMG submission 185607) | Marine microbial communities from Southern Atlantic Ocean transect - Knorr_S23_td_DCM_ad_71m_LV_A (SPAdes) (version 2) | ecosystem: Environmental > Aquatic > Marine > Oceanic | place...
GCCATTTCTTACAGTTCCACCGGGTAGCCGGATGGAAAACAACCAAAGGTTTTGGGCCCCTCCATAAGAGAGTTCTGGATCTTTCAAAACAAAGGGCAGGAACAGGGCGGGTTGAAACGGGCAGGATGTCTGAAACTACACGAAAATCTCGTTCGGCTTGGTGGATTTGTTTCGAGGAGATTTTTGATAAACTGGTGAATCCAGCACTTATCCAATCATTGGGCTTAAGTCCAGTACTCGAATTGGCATGGATGACTGAAGCATTCGATGCCTTAGCTAATATATTCCCGCGCATTCCTTCACCTAAATGGATTGCTATATCAAATCGGTGGCGTCTTAGTCGCATGGCTAATTTGAAATCGTTCCAAAACGATGAAATTCGACGTATACCCCCCGGAGGGGCGGCGGTGTGGATTTGGTCAATAGCCGAGCATCCGCTGAGTATGCCCTCTGTACCAGCCCGCACAATAACATGGATTTCTGCGTCTGGGTATTCTGCCCGAACCGCCACTAGAGCCGGGGTCAGTAACAGGGCATCTCCGATGTGTTTAAGCTTGATGAAAAGTAGCTTCAACGCCGAGTAGCTTACCCTAAATGGCAAGCTCTTACGATTCATTTTTGCAAGCTCGACTCGTCTAGTGTGCTCAGGTACTTTCTTCCCGCTCAATGAGACGCTGTCTCCTATTCTTAGTTGATAAATACCAATGGCAAGGCACTGGGCTTGAGCATAGTGCAGTTAGGATTTGTCGTGGTCTTAATGAACGAGGTTACGAGGTTCACGTATTATGTGAACAAGGAGAACCTCATGAAGGGGTTAATATCCATTATGAATTGAATCAGGTTGAATCTCTGAAATACTCCATTAATCCGGAATTAGTAATCGATTGGGGATTCCATCACCCAGCTGATATTCACCGTATGGGGGCTGGTACGCATGAGGGTTATCTAAGGCATTACATGGAGGCATATCACGGTTTGCAACGGCGGATTAAAAGGATAGAGAGGTTTTTACCAAAACACCAACGTGTGATCCGAAGTCAGAGGCATCATTTATCAAACCCTAACGCATGGTTTTTGGCGAACTCGCATTTAACTGCCAGTATGGCTGTTGACGGCGGTGCTTGTCCGGAGCGCGTTGAGGTAATTCACCAGCACGTAGATCGAGATGAATTTGACGAAGAAATTGCTGCAAGCCACCGCCACTCCATTCGAAAGTCATGGGGAGTACGCGACAGCGAAGTTGTATTTTTATTCGTTGCCCACAATCTTAGATTAAAAAACTTTGATTTATTAAGGCGGATTTTCGAGCGTGGAAATTTGGGTTCAGCTAAACTTGTTGTAATAGGGAAACGTAAGCCAAGGTACCGAGCGCCATGGCTTATATACGGCGGACTAAGCGCTGAAATGATATCAGTTTATGGCGGGGCAGATGCTCTAGTCCATCCGACCTTTTTTGATTCATGCGCGAACGTAGCATTAGAAGCAGCAAGTTGCGGTCTGCCAGTTCTAGTAAGCCGAACATCCGGCATAAACGAAATCTTTCCTGACGAGTGGGGGATTAATGTGCAAGGGGATATATTGGGAGTCGTTACCCAATGGGAAAAAGCCATGAGAAATATAGCTTTGGACTGTGATTTGCGTAATGCCTTGGGGGAAAAAGGTAGCACAGTTGCAAAAAAATATCCTTACAAGGCTTTCTTGGACAACATTGAATCATTCATTAAAAAAGTTTCTAAGGATAGAGAATGAAACTTTCACTTTGTATCATTACGCTTAATGAAGAGAAAAATTTAGGTAGATGCCTGCAAAGTGCTAAAACTGTTGTGGATGAAATCATCATCGTAGATTCAGGGAGCACAGACAATACTGAGGCAATAGCCCGAGACTACAACGCAAATTGGATTGAGCGAAAATGGTCCGGGTATGTGAAACAAAAGAATTTTGCCATTGAGCAAGCATCTTATGATTGGATTCTAAGCTTAGATGCAGATGAAGTCCTCTCCCCGCAGTTGATCTCAGAAATAATTCAATGGAAAACAAACAGGGTGCAATACCCTGGTGTTAATGGATTTAGATTTTCCCGATGCGTCTTTTACGAAGGGCGCTGGATTCGCCATGGAGATTGGTATCCAGATAGACTCGTAAGACTTTTTGCTAGGGGAGCCGGGGAATTTAAAGGAGGGAGAGTCCATGAGCGATTGGAAATTGCGGGGAAGGTTGTTGACCTACAAGGAGAACTTGAACATTTCTCTTTCGAGAGCGAGGAGGATCATAAGTCAAGAATTCGAAAATATGCGAAACTATGGGCGGAGTCAAAATCTGAGCAAGGAAAAATCGCATGGGCTGGAGAAGGGGAGTTCAGAGCGATATTTAGGTTTTTCAGAGGATATTTACTAAGAATGGGATTCATGGACGGCAAACAGGGTTTCAAAATTGCATGGCTTTGTTCCGCAGAAGTATTGCTTAAGTACAAAACTCTGATGCATATTAAAAACTCGAATAACGGCTGACAGGGTTTCAAGTGGATAACATATGGAAAATAATTAATTTCGGGTGGCCATTTGCCCGCAAATATCAGGGTAGACTTTTAATTGGTATCCTACTTGGTATTTGTTTTGGTGCGTTCAATGCTACTTTTGTTTGGGGGAGTAAGACATTGTTTGAACGGTTGGCGCCGCAAGAAGAAGTAGTCCATAACCCTACCACCAAAAAAATCCCCGGATGGTCAGATAAATGGCTCGAGCAAGTTGACCGAGCTGTTATGTCAAAATTGGATGGATGGCTTCCTCAGATGGGAAGAGAGTTAACGCGCCCCCAAATCATAGGAGGAATTCTTTTTTTGCCGTTGCTGGTAGGGATGAGAGCAGGCATCGGCTACGCTAGCATTTACTTTTTAGGGTGGGTTGGAGAGTATACAGTAAGAGATATAAAAATCGCATCACATCACAAACTTCAATCTTTATCGTTGGACTATTTTTATAGGAAAAAAATTGGAGACCAGACGATGTTGATAAATCGAGGGGCGGGCTCCTTACATCGATGTTTGACCTATGGAGTCGCAGACGCGATCAAGGAGCCGTTCACCATTTTCAGCCTTTTGATAGCGGTTTTCATCTTGGATTGGCAACTTGCGCTATTTGGAATCCTATTCACCCCGTTGAGTAGTATCCCAATTGTCATTGTAGGCAGGAAGCTACGTAAGATGGCAAAGATTGCCTATGAAAAAAGCAAAGAGCAAGATAGCCTGATGATGGAAGTGTATTCAAATACAAGGACAATCAAGGCATTCTGTCTGGAAAAATTCCAAATACATCGATTCAATAATATCTATAAAAAACTAGCCAGAACAGGGATGAAAAGTTTGCAAGCAAGGCATATGCAGAACCCAGTAATAGAAATCATGAGCTTGACTGGGGCTGGCATTATTATAGTGTTTGTTTTTTATACGGAAAAATCAGTTCCGCAGTTGGTTGGCTTCATGACTGGCATGATAATGTTGTACCAACCTATCAAAAAGCTTGGGCAGATCAACCAGTATTACCAGGAAGCTTCGGTGGGCGTGGAGATCCTTCAGGAGGTGTTTGACCAGGTGCCATCGGTCCAGGAAAGGAAGAACCCAAATGAGTTAAAGCCCTTCCAGGGGCGGTTAGAATTTGAGGGAGTGGAATTCTCCTACGGTGATGAGGCGGTGTTGCGTGAGTTTGATCTGGCGGTGGCCAAAGGGATGAAGTTGGGAGTGGTGGGGGAGAGTGGTGCTGGGAAAAGCACGCTGGTGAGTTTGTTGCTGCGTTTTTATGATCCAACGAAGGGGCGGGTGACGATTGATGGGAAGGATATTCGGGAGGTGACGTTTGAGAGTTTGCGCGGGCAGATGGCGTTGGTGAGCCAGGAGGTGGTGATTTTTGATCAAACGGTGGCGGAGAATATTGCGTGTGGGAAGCTGGATGCTTCGCGGGAGGAGATCGTTGCCGCGGCCAAGGCGGCGAATGCGCATGAGTTTATTGAGGGATTGCCGGAGGGATATGATACGCGGTTGGGTGAACAAGGAACTCGGCTTTCGGGAGGGCAACGGCAGAGGATTGCGATTGCCCGGGCTTTTGTGCGGCAGGCGCCGATTTTGATTTTGGATGAGGCAACGGCGGCTTTGGATTCGAAGGCGGAGGCGGAGGTGCAAGGGGCGATTGATCGGCTGGAGGAGGGGCGTACGGTGGTGTGCGTGGCGCATCGGCTGTCGACCTTGCGCGGGATGGATAAGATTATTGTGCTGGAGGAAGGCCGCGTGGTGGAGGAGGGCGGCTTTGCGGAATTGCTGGAGCGCGACGGGGTGTTCGCGGAGATGGCGCGCAAACAGGGTTTGGCGGCCGGTTTGGCGGCCGGTTAGGCGACGGCCAGGCTGGTGGGGACGACCGGGTGGTGCTGGACGCCCAGCACGTTGTGGAGTTGAGCGTTGAGGATGGTCATGCTGGGGAAGCGTGCTTCCGGTTGGTGTGCGAAGCAGCTCTGGATGAGCTGGCTTAGGGCAATGGGCACTTGCGGGTTGTGCTGGTGGACGGGCTTCACGAAGTAGGATTCATCCAATTGATTGCGGCGGGTTTCCTCGGGGGTACGTCCGCCGAAGGGCCGTAGGTGGGTGAGGAGTTCGTAGGCGGTCACGCCCCAAGCGTAGATGTCGGCCCGTTGATCCATGGCTTCGCCTTTGAGTTGTTCGGGCGGCATGTAGGCGGGTGTGCCGGTGACCTTGGGGTACTTCTTGGGTTTGCGGGGTATTTCCTGAGCGGTATCGAAATCGATCAGGCTCACGTGGCTGTTGAGTGAGACCATGATGTTTTCCGGTTTGTAATCGAGATGCATCCAGCCTCGGTCGTGCAGGTGCTCGAGGCCATCGGCCATTTGTACGAGTACATCGGCCACATTATCAATCATGTCGTGTTCGCGGGACATTAGGGCCTTGAGGTCGGCACCTTGAATGTATTCCAACACCATGTAGGGCGTGCCGTCGGCCTTGCCGTGATTGATGTAGCGGATGATGTTGGGGTGCGGCGAAAGTTTGCGGTGCACCTTGAGGCCGACCTTGAACATCTTGGGCGCGCTGGAGCTGGAGAGACCGCTACCACGGAGCTTCCGCACGGCCACGACGTTTTCAAATTCGTCGGTGGCCATCCAGATCTCGGTGATACCGCCTTGCGCCACGCATTCGTGGAGCAAATATTTTCCAAATCGTTTGGCCATATGGGCGTTATGCCTCTAAAGAAACTCTATAATAATTTGTGGGTAAGCCGCCAATTATTACTTCTCATACCTTTAAGAAATAAGAATTGTGGCGAAAACGGCCGGCACGATACCTTAAAAAACAAAAAATGGGGCCTTATGTGCATAACTCCCCGTTTTTGTGAATAAGGCTCCGAATTGAAACATTTTAGCAAAACGAGTTGATTTTGCGTAACTTTGGCCCCTGAATTGCTATTCATAGGCAAAGCTTGAAGGAGGAAAGGATCAGATTCTGGGGTTCAGCCGGGATGATGGCCGTGGCTATCGTCTTCTGGTTGGGCTGTGAGGCGGCCAAATATCGCCGGGCGGCGGATGAGGAGGTGTTCGATATTCTCAAGCAACGTCAGGAGGAGGTGCTGGGCTCATCGGCACCGATGGAGGCGAAATTTGCCACGCGCAAGCCGACCGACGTGAATGGTACGTCGATAATCCTCGATCGATTTTCGAGGCAGACTAATCGTGTGCTTACGTTGCCCGATGCATTGGAGTTGGCGGTGCAAGGTAACCGCACGTATCAATTCAACCGTGAGAAACTTTATTTGTCCGCCCTATCGCTGACAGGAACTCGGCATCGATTTGCGCTGAAGTTTACCAAGGCGGAAACGGATCTTGGCGTGACCCGTGGCACGGACAAGGGCTTGGATGGCTCGTCAGACGCGAGTGTGACCTTGAGCAAGCTGATGAAAACCGGCGGCACGTTGACCGCGTCACTAGCGAACGATTTGGTTTTGTATTTTGACGGCAAACCGAAGGTGCCTTCTCTCACCTTAAACCTGACCCAGCCGTTGCTGCGCGGAGCCGGTGCGGATATTGCCACCGAAGTGCTTACGCAGGCTGAACGCGATGTGGTGTATGAGGTGCGTGATTTCAGTCATTACCAGAAGACCTTTGCGTTGGAGGTGGTGAATGATTACCTCGATCTCCTGCAGCAGGGCGACAGCATGCGCCTTTCCTACAACAACTATACCAATCGGTTGTTTTTTCAAACGGAAGTCAATGCTCGTGTGGGCGGTGGGTTGCAGGCGGAGTTTAACGCTAAGCAGGCGCAGCAGAGTGTATACACGGCCAAGATTAGCTACATCAGCGCAACCAACGCCTTCCAGAATTCGTTGGATGACTTTAAGCAAAAACTCTCGTTGCCGTTGGGCACTGATCTTCGGCTAGATTTCAACGTGCTTGAGCAGCTGGACGAGATTGGCCTTCCACCGGTTGCTGTGAGTGATGAGGTAGGGTATTATTTGGCCATCACCAACCGGTTGGATTTTCTGAATGTGATCGATCGCTTTGAAGATTCGAAACGCAAGGTCAAAGTGGCAAGCCAGGATTTATTGCCGAGCCTGTCGCTGATTGCCGATGCGTCGTTGAAAGACGAGTTTTATTCCTCGTTTCAGCCGGAGGATTTTACGGCGACGGCCAAGGTGAGGCTGAACTTACCCCTAGACCAGCTCACCGAACGTAATGCCTACCGCACTAGCCTGATTAATTTCGAAAGACAAATTCGCACGCTGGCCACGCAGTTGGATAAGTTGCGCGATGGTATCCGGGCTGATGTCCGTAATTTGGAGCGGCAACGGCAGAATTATTCTACCCAATTGGATGCGCTAAAAAATGCTGAGGAAGAGCTGTTGGCCACCCGCGAACGATTGAGGTTGGGGTTTGTCGGTGTTCGTACGCGTGATATCATCACGGCTCAGGACGGATTATTGGCAGCTCAGCAGGCACTGTCCCGAGCCATGGTAGATTACCATAAGACAAGGCTGAAGCTCCTGAAAGACGTGGGATTGCTGGATACTACACAAGAAACATTTTGGCTAAAAACCGACCCGGCATCCGCTGTTCTCATAGGAGGAAATACTTTCGGCGCCAGTGAGGATGTCGTGCCGCCAAACATTATTTTGGGAGAGTAAAATGAAAGAGAATAACAAACTCGATTCTGAGAAACCAAACCAGCTCACCCCTTCCCGAAGCAATGCTTCCGGTGGTTTTGCATTCGGGAAATTATTGGCGGGGCTGGTAGCTGCGGGAGTCCTAGGTGGCGGCCTTTTCGGAGGCAAACATTTGCTCACCAAGGAAGAAGAGAAAATTCGTAAAGAGCAATACTATGTGGCCAAGAAATCTGATTTTCTGGTGACGGTGAAGCTCACCGGTCAATTGGTTTCAACCGATGTAGAGATTTTAAAATCCAACCTTGAAGGTCAGACCACTATTGAAACTATCGTGGAAGAAGGCACCCAGGTTAACGGGCCTACTAACTACACTATCGCCGAGGGAGACACCTTGGAGTCCATAGCTGAGAAACACCGAAAAGCGGTGCTCAATATCAAAAGGTTAAACGCCGAGCTAGAATTGGATTGGGCGAATCTCACAATTGGTACCGAAATTCAGATTCCCGGAGACCTTCTTATAGAATTAGATCCACTCAGTTTTAAGGAACGCATTAATTCCCAGGAAATTGCTGTCCAACGTGCTGAAAATTTGTTGCTCCGTTCTCAGGGTAATGTGGAGACACTCAAGCTTTCCTCGGAACTCGCCCAAAAAATGGCTGAGAACACCTACACCAACGCCCTGATGGACTTAGATAAACTTAAGAATAACACCATTTCAAATGAGATTGTTAAAACCCGCGGAGCGATTGCCAATCTGGAGACTGATGTGGAACTAGCCGAAAAGAATCTTACGGCTTACACAAAGCTTAAAGAGCTAGGGTTTGTTTCCGATCTTGAAGTGCTACGTCAAGAATCCTCAAGAGACAAAGCTCTACACCAGATCAAAGTTCTCAAAGCCGAGTTGGAGGCTTACATAAAATATGACCAAATTGCTTTGTTGAGCAAGAGGGAGCTGACGGTTGATGAATCTCGGGTTCAAATCGAAAAGCAAAAAGTTCTGAATGAGGCCAATATGCGCGATGCTCTTTCGAATGTGATGACTAATGAAAGGACCCTCGAGTTGGAAAAGGAAAAACTCGTCGATCTTAATGAACAAATGGCCAATACCAAAATTTACGCGCCCCAGGATGGCACTGTCTTGTATTGGTCAGACCGGTGGAAGCGTGGAGAACCTATCATGGAAGGTTCCAAGGTATATAAGGGCCAAAATCTTATCAAGTTACCCCGAACAAATTCGCTGAAGGTGGATTTAAGCGTGCCGCAGGCCAAACGCAAACAACTCCGTGTGGGCATGCGCGTGTATGTGGAGGTTGAGGATGTAAAACTGCCCGGCACACTCTCCTTCTTAAGTGCTACGGTGGATACCAATCGCCGTGGTCATACCGAAAAATCCTACTTCAAGGCAGAAGTGAGTATCGATAGCAGTAGTTTCCCAGATTCTGTTTCGGAAGGCATGGCCGTCACGGTTGAAATGCTGGTGATCAACCTTGAGGGGGAAAATCAGCGAATTAAGGTCCCCAACCAATGCGTGACCACACGTATGATCACAGAAGACACCCCACAAACTGGTTGTTGGGTTTTAGACCCCGATACTGGCCAGCACACTTGGCGTCCTGTAACGATTGAGTACAGCGATGAGAATTTTATTGCAGTCAAGCCTGAGAATGATCCTGGCCGAGGCTTGCGGGAAAACGAGTTGGTGCACTTATCTCCGCTGACTGAAGCGGAAAATCTAAATCTCGAGGAAGCCGTGATGGGCAAAGGCGAAATTGATTTTGAAAAGATTCCCTCTAAACCTCTCGAATTGGAGGAGACCGAAAAGGCTGAGGGAGCAGCTGACGTATCCGCAAAGGATAAAGGCACTAAAGAAGTCGCCGCCAAGGCCGAAAAAGAGGCTTCGGAGGAAGGATCCGAAACCAATGGGGAGGCTGCCGATGAAAATACCAAGACAGAGGATGAGGGTAAGAATTCTGAGTAAGAGAAAATGGCTAAGCGCAGCATCATTCAAATTAAGGACCTTAAGAAAGTTTACGACTTAGGGGCATTTAAGGTGCAGGCTCTGAAAGGCCTAAATTTCGATATAGAAGAGGGATCTTATACTGCGATTATGGGCCCCTCGGGCTCGGGTAAATCTACCTTGCTCAACATTCTAGGTTGCCTTGATCGCCCTTCCAGCGGGGCCTATATTCTTGGTGATGACGATGTGGCGCACATGGATGACAAGGAGTTATCCGGCGTGCGCGGTTCAAGGATTGGATTCATCTTTCAGTCCTACAATCTAATCCAGCAGTTGAACGTGGTGGAAAATATTCATGTGCCGCTTTTTTACCAAGGTAAAGATATCAGCGACCACTACGACCACTGCGTGAAGTTGGCTGAAAAAGTGGGGCTTGCCGACCGACTCGACCATCGGCCTATGCAGCTTTCCGGCGGGCAGCAGCAACGGGTGGCCGTGGCGCGATCCCTGGTCAATGAGCCTCTCATGCTGTTGGCCGACGAGCCAACCGGCAATTTGGATTCCACCACTGAGCAGGAGATTCTGGATATCCTCGATGAACTTCATGGTGAAGGCCGCACACTGGTGATCGTGACCCACGATGATGCTGTGGCCGAGCGCGCTGAGCGCGTCATTCACCTCAAGGATGGGCTGGTGGACCAGGACATCCGCAAAGGCGCTGCGAAGGCAGTCGCCAATTAGTCCGCTTCCCTGGCATGCGTGGCTCGTCTCTCATCCAGATTGTACAGGTAGGCTTTAAAAGCCTTCGCCTTCACAAACTGCGCAGCGGACTCACCATGCTGGGTATGATCATCGGAGTATGGGCAGTCATCGTGCTAGTCGCAATAGGTGAAGGGGCAAGTCACGATGCGCAGGAAGCCATCAAAGCACTGGGAGCTCAAAACGTTATCATCCGTAGTGTGAAACCGATGTCAGACAAGGTGCAACTGCAGGGCAGTGACATGGAATGGGAAACAATTTATGGCCTCAAGAACTCTGATGCATCGCGAATATCTAAAACGGTACCTGGCGTGATCAAAGTGTTGCCTGTGCTTACCCAACGCAAAAACATTACTCACGGCAAACGAGATGTAGATTGCCAGTTGATTGGCACCTATCCGTATTACCCACAATTCACCCAGAGCAAAATGGTAGCGGGCACTTTCCTCAATGAGATTGAGGAGGCTCGCAAGGAAAACTCTTGCGTACTCACGCTGGAATTGGCGGAGAAACTTTTTGCCGGTCATAACCCGTTGATGGAAAAAGTGGTGATCCGCGGTTTTGAATCCGCCCAGGTGTTCCGAGTGAAAGGCATTATTCAGGAACGCGTGGAGGGCGCCAAGCTGCCGCAACAAAAGGATGCACTTGGCCGTACGATTTCCGCAAATGTGTTCATCCCACTTTCCACGTTTAAGGCGTTGTTTGGCATTAAAAACATCGACCGCAGCGTGGGCAGTTTATCCGTCGAGCGCGTGGAGCTATCGGAGATACGTGTGGAGTTTGGCTCAGCGGACGAAGTGATGGAGGCACTGCCGTTGTTGCGCGAGGCGCTTGATAAAACCCGGCGCGGCAAGGTGGATTATGAGATCCAAGTACCCATCAACGAGCTGAACGCGCTCAAGGCCCAGAAAGCGCGCGACACGCGCATGCTAATGTATATCGCGTGCATCTCATTGCTCGTGGGTGGCATTGGCATCATGAACATCATGCTCGCAACAGTAACCGAGCGCACGCAGGAGATCGGAGTGCGCCGCGCGATGGGAGCTACACAGAAGGACATCACCGTACAGTTTTTGATCGAAACCCTGATCCTGTGCCTGCTGGGCGGCAGTATCGGGGTGTGCGGTGGCTGGGGATTTGCTTGGGTACGTCATCATCTGTTGCACACCACTACGATCGTGACTGAATGGTCCGTGTTGGCAGCCTTTGGGCTGTCGGTGACCGTGGGGTTGGTGTTCGGACTTTATCCGGCGCGACGGGCGGCGCTACTTGATCCAATTGAAGCCTTACGGCATGCATAATTATGCAGGGCATATCATTCATCCGAATTATTGGCGTAGGCATCAAAAGCCTGCGACTCCATAAATTGCGGACTGCACTTACGATGCTCGGTATGGTGATTGGGGTCTGGGCGGTAATTACCCTTGTTGCGATCGGTGAAGGAGCTAGCCACGATGCTCAGGAGGAGATTAAAAGTCTAGGCGCTCGGAATGTTATCATTCGAAGCATAAAGCCGCCATCTATGCGCGAGCAGATGCAGGGTGATTGGGAAAGTTTCTTTCGCCGTTGGATGGCTATCTATGGCCTGAAACGCACTGACGCTTCTCGGATTAAAGACACGGTACCGGGTGTTACGCGGGTGTTGCCATTGATGACTAAGCGTATGACGGCGATACATGGCCCTCGAGAGATTGGGTGTCAGTTGATTGGCACTTATCCTTACTACCCGGAGTTTACTCAAGCTCAGCTGGTGGCCGGGCAATTCCTGAATGAGGCAGAAGAGAACAGCAAGGTGTCCTCTTGTGTAATCTCACTGGAGCTGGCGCAGCGCTTATTTGCGGGACACAACCCATTGATGGAACGCATTGTGGTGAGTGGTTACGAATCCTCGCAGGTATTTCAGGTGAAAGGCGTGCTGCAGGAACGTGCCTCGATCGAAAAATTGGCGCAGTTACCGGATTCTGTGGGGCAAACGATTGCCGCCAACGTGTACATCCCGCTGTCTAGTTTCAAGGCATTGTACGGTGAGAAAAATGTGGATCGGAGTGTGGGGCATTTAAAGCTGGAAGCGGTTGAGTTATCGGAAATCCGCGTGGAGTTCGATTCTGTGGATCGAGTCATGCCTTCATTGCCCCTCTTAAGTGAAGCTCTTAATGCAGGTCGCGATGAACGGGATTTTGAGATCATCGTGCCGATTCGAGAACTAAAGGCATTGCAAAAACAAAAGGCGCGCGACACACGGCTGCTGATGTACATTGCTTGTATCTCGTTGCTGGTCGGGGGCATTGGAATCATGAACATCATGCTTGCCACCGTGACCGAGCGCACACAGGAAATCGGCGTGCGACGCGCGATGGGTGCCACGCGGGGTGACATTACCATTCAATTTTTGGTGGAGACATTAATCCTTTGCCTCTTAGGTGGCGGTATTGGCGTGGTCGGCGGTTGGGGATTTGCCTGGGTGCGGCATCATCTGCTGCACACCACCACGATTGTGACCGAATGGTCCGTGCTGGTGGCCTTTGGACTCTCGGTGATGGTCGGTCTGGTGTTTGGTCTTTATCCGGCGCGCCGGGCGGCCTTGCTGGATCCGATTGATGCCTTGCGGCATGCATGATAAAATTTTGATTAAACCCATGAACCTTGCGTCCAACGTGCCAACTCGAGGGATGAAAAGCCTTTTTCCAATTGGAATTTTAGGATTAACCACGTGGCTGGGGTGCCAAACGGAAGGGCACCGTGCGGATGCGGATGCCGAAGTGTTGGCCATCCTTAATGAACGGTCGCGCCAAATTTTGGGGGAAGAAGCTGGCACAAATCTAGTGAGCACTACCGTGGGCGAGCGACCCGATACGGTGTCGCCAGCGAGGATCATCCAGGAACGCTTTGCCGATGGCGGCCGCACGTTGACGTTACCTGCGGCACTGGAAATGGCCGAACGCCATAACCGCTCCTATCAACTCCAACGCGAAACCCTTTATCTACAGGCTCTTTCCCTGACCGGCACGCGCCATAAGTTTGTGTGGAATCCCTCCAGTACAGTGGACCTCGGAATTGCCCGGCAAACCGATGGCGGACTGCGTGGCGATTCGGATGCGGATGTGTCTGTGCAGAAACTCTTCCAGACAGGTGCCTCGGTGACGGCCACGTTGGCCAATGATCTGGTGCTGTATTTCGATGGTAAACCTAAGGTGCCGGACCTGACGCTGAAACTGACCCAGCCATTGCTGCGAGGTGCCGGCGCGGAAATTGCTGCCGAGGTGCTGACGCAAGCCGAGCGCGATGTGGTCTATGCTGTGCGTGATTATAGTCATTACCAGAAGACCTTTGCGATTGAGACGGTGGGCGAATATTTCCGCGTGCTGCAGGACAAGGATGCGGTGCGTAATAGTTATAACAATTATCTCAACCTGCAAAAGGCACGCGACCGAGCCGAAGCCATGGCAGAGGCCGAACGCTTAGCCCGCTATCAGGTCGATCAGGCGCGCCAATCGGAATTGAGTGCGCGAGTGAAATACTTGAAGGCGGTGGAAAGCTACCGGCAAGCGTTGGACGGCTTCAAGCAACGGCTTAGCTTGCCATTGGGCGAGGCGTTGCGACTGGAGGACAGGGCGCTCACTGACCTAGTGGCGCAGGGATTGACGCCGCTGGAGTTGGATGAACGTCACGGATATTTGATGGCGGTGACCAATCGGCTGGATGTGCTTAACGAAGTGGATCGGTTTGAGGATGCTCAGCGGAAGGTGCGGGTGGCCGCCAGCGATTTAAAGCCGGGGCTGGACGTGGTGGTGGATGCCTCGTTGAAAAAGCAATTCTACAGTTCGTTTTCGCCGGAAGAATTCGCCAGCACCTCAGGCCTTAAGCTGAAGCTGCCCTTGAATCAACTCACCGAGCGCAACGCCTATCGCACGAGCCTGATTAACTTTGAAAAACAAATGCGCAAACTTGCCACCGAATTGGATTCCCTACGGGAAAATATCCGCGAAGGCATTCGGGCCTTGGAGCAAGAGCGGGAAAATTATTTCATTCAGAAAGCTGCGCTGGATCTGGCCCGGCAACAGGTGGAAGTGATGCCGTTGTTGCTCCAAAACGACGATGCGGATATTCGAGATCAACTCGAAGCTCAAGCGGATCTGGTGGAAGCGCAAAATGATGTGACCAGTGCCGTTGTGGATTATCACGTGGCGCGGTGGAATTTGTTGAAGAACCTCGGCGCCCTGAGCGTCGAAGGCGAACAGTTTTGGTTGAAAAACCAGTCCGTTTCTGGTTCTTCTACCCCTGTTAATCCAGAAACCGCTGAGATTTTGCCCGAGGTGATCACCCCCGAGCAAGTCTTTGGAGGATCAGAGGCTAAAGAATAATGGCTAAAGCCAAGGCATTTATTACGCGGCACCCTGCATCGACCACAATTTTTATTGTGCTCTTTGCAGGCCTGTTTATGGGTGCCAAATGGCTCGAGCCCCAGCCGGACGTCATGGACGGCGCGCAGTTCTCTACCGTGCAGCGTGGCAATTTGCGGGTGACAGTAGCCGAAGGCGGTGCGCTGGATTCCACCAGCAAACTTAACCTGAAATGCGAACTGGATAATGGAGGTACTATCGTTTCGCTTGTGGCCGAAGGGACCTATGTGGACGGTCCTTCACAATATCAGGTCAACGAAGAAGATACTCTCCAATCCATTACTGAAAAACACATGCACCTAGCCAATGTGCCTACGGCGGACAAGCCGGCGGGTAAAGCGGAGCAGCGTGCATTTGAGGAAGCCTTACGAACCGCGAATCCGGACCTAGACTGGGAAAATCTGAAACTTGGTCAGACTGTTCAGATTCCAGGAGCTCTTCTAGTGAAATTTGAGGACGCCGATTTGCGTGAAAAGATTCTCTTCCAAGAAAAATCCGTGGCTGATGCTGAGCGAGATTTGGGCAATGCCAAAAAAGATCTGGCACTTAGAAGAATTGAAACGGCTTCAGCCAACCGGCAGGCGGCGTTGGACGTGGAGTTTGCTCAGCAGGATTTAGATCGTTACATCGAAGGCGATACGCCGCTGCAGTTGTTGAAAATGGAGGGAGACATCGCCTTGGCCGAGGAGGAAATTAAACGAGCGGAGGAGAAATTAGCTAGCACGCGCAAGCTGAGGGAAAAAGGCTATGCGACTTCTCTGGAAGTGCAGAGCAACGAACTCACCATCAAGAAACAACAAAACAGCATTACCCAGACTAAAAAACAACAGGAACTATTCCTTAAGTTTGAGCAGCCCCAACAGAAGAAACGTTACGAAGCCAAACTCGATCAGGCAACAGTGGAGGAGCAGCGGACTATTCAAAAATCAAATACCTTAGTGGAATCAGCTGAGGGTACGGTCCTGCGGCGTTCAGAAGGGCTTAAGGCGCAGCAAGAGCGTTTAGTTCTTTATAAAGAACAATTGATCAAGTCGGAGATGCGAGCTCCGCAGGATGGCCTCGTCATTTATGCTCGCAGTTCTTCCCGATACAATGACACTTATATCAAGGAAGGAGCCTTAATTCGAAAAGGTTATAGCGTAATCGATCTGCCCGATATTAGTGAACTTATGGCCGTGGTGCAGGTCCACGAATCATTTGTGCGCCACATCAAGACCGACCAAAAAGCCGTTGTACGGATTGATTCCCTGCCGGACCGGGAATTCCAAGGAGTCGTCCGGCACGTTGCGCCAACGCCCGATGCCCGCCGTAAGTATTACGAAAATATTTCCGTGTACGATACGCACGTGTGGATACAAGACGATAATTCGCAGTTACCCGAGGACCTCAAGCCGGGCGTATCCGCCAAGGCCGAGATCATCGTGGCCGAGCTAAACGATGTCATGATGGTGCCGGTGCAATCGGTGACTACCTACAAAGGGCAAAAAGTCGTCCAAGTAAAACGTGGTGAAAACGTGGTGGTCGTGCCGGTTAAGACCGGCCAGTTCAACAACCGCTTCATTGAGATCAAGGACGGCTTGAAGGAGGGTGACCAAGTTTCGCTGGCTCCCAACATCGACGAAAACTCAGAAACTCAGGGCGACCGCAGCCCGTCAACAGCCATCACATCGGCTGGATCGTAATTCGCTTCTGGCGCCCGGGCGCCTTTTTCAACCATGGGCCTCGCCTTCATTCGCGTCATTCAAATCGGCATCAAAAGCCTGATGCTGCACAAGATGCGCTCCCTGCTGACCATGCTGGGCATCATCTTCGGCGTTTGCTCAGTGATCGCAATGCTGGCCATTGGCGAAGGCGCCAGCTACGAGGCTCAGGAAGCCATTCGCAAACTGGGCAGTCGCAACATCATCATTCGCAGCGTGCAGCCGCCCAAAGGGCAATCCGCGGCTGACAGCAAACGCACCTACACTGCCACATACGGATTGAAGACCAATGACGTGGCCCACTTGATGGAGACCGTGCCTACCATCGAGCGTACGCTGGCCAAACGCCGGTACCGATTGGAGGCCCGCCATGGCCAGCGCAAAGCGGCCTGCACGGTGTGGGGCACCGAGCCGCATCATTTGCAAATGAGCCAAGCCCGACTCATCAAGGGCCGGTTTCTGAATGAAAATGACGAACGCTATCGCAGCAATGCCTGCGTGATCACCGATTCCCTTGCGCAGGAATTGTTCCCCGCCGAGGAACCCTTGGACGGCATGGTAAAGTTTAACAACAAAGACGTGTTTGTAGTGGTGGGAGTGGTTCAGGAAACTGGCATTGCGCAGGCACGTGCGCCTGGCGGCGATACGGCTGGTGAGGCGTTGGATGCCAACATTTACATCTCACTGAAATCCGCACATGCACGGCTTGGCACGTTGTTTCTGGAGCGCAGCGCCGGTGGATATTCTCGGGAGCGAGTGGAACTGCACGAACTGGTGACCGAAATTGATGCAGTCGAAAATGTCGAGGCCACCAAATCCTCCATTGCCGCTGCCCTTAAAAAATCGCATCCCAAGCAGGATTACGAAATCATTGTGCCCTTGGAGCTGCTGCGACAGGCCGAGCAGACCAAGCGCATCTTCAACATTGTGCTCGGCTCGATTGCCGGCATCAGCCTGATTGTGGGTGGCATCGGCATCATGAACATCATGCTGGCCACCGTGACCGAACGCACCCGCGAGATTGGCATCCGCCGCGCCTTGGGTGCCCGCAAGCAACAGATTGTGACGCAATTTCTGGTGGAGACCATCGTGCTTTCAATTGGCGGCGGATTAGTGGGCGTGGTCTTGGGCGTGGCCCTCCCGTTTGCGGTGGAACATTTTGCCGAGATGAAAACCATTGTCACCCTGCCCTCAGTGGTCTTGGCTTTTCTGATATCCGCCGTGGTAGGGGTCGTCTTCGGCGTGTACCCCGCCCGCCGCGCCGCCGATCTCGACCCCATCGAAGCCCTGCGGCACGCTTAATTCCCATTGACCGGTTTTGCCCCTTCCCGTAGCTTTGCCTCTCACCTTTTTGAGTCATGAGATTCGGTATTAACTCCTTCCTATTTACCTCACCCTTTACCACCCAATCCACGCGCCTGTTTCCGAAGTTCAAGAAATGGGGTTTCGAGACCGTTGAGATTCCGATTGAGGCGCCGGAACATATCGATTCGGCTAAGGTAAAGGCTGCACTGGATAAAAACGGTCTGGTTTGCGGCTCCGTCTGCGCCTGTATGGGTCCCGGTCGTGATTTCCGTGGGAGCGCCAAGGATCAGCGCGAGGCCATGAAATATTGTAAGGCGCTCATCGACCACATGGTGGTGCTGGGTTGCCCGTCGCTGATCGGCCCGGTGTACAGTGTGGTGGGCAAGGCAGACGCGGTGGATCCCAAACAGCAGAAGAAGGAATTTGCGCTCGTGGTGAAAAACCTCAAGGTGCTCGCCGCCTACGCCGAGAAGAAGGGCGTGCAGATTTGCGTGGAACCGCTCAATCGTTTTGAGACTGACTTCCTCAATACTTGCGACAAGGGCCTTCAACTGATCAAGGCGGTCGGTAGTCCGGCGCTCAAGCTGCATCTCGATACGTTCCATATGAACATCGAGGAGAAGAACCAGGCTGCGGCCATCAAGAAGGCCGGCAAGCTTCTCGGACACTTCCATGCCTGCGGCACAGACCGCGGCACGCCGGGCAACGACGAGCTCGACTGGAAGCCGATCGTCAAGGCGCTCAAATCCATCAAGTACAAGGGTGACGTGGTGATTGAGAGCTTCACCACGGACGTGAAAGTGATCGCCCGCGCCGCTGCCATTTGGCGTCGTATTGAACCCACCCGCGACGAGATCGCCGTGAAGGGCCTCAAGTTTCTCAAAAAAGCATTTAAGTAAACCCCACTAAACGAATATGAAAAACATCATCACCGCTTTGTTCGCCGCAGCCTTTGTGCTGCCGGCTGTGGCCGAGGAGAAGGGCTTCACATCCCTCTTCGACGGCAAAACCCTCAAAGGATGGGACGGCAAAAAGGAATTCTGGTCCGTACAGGACGGCGCCATTCAGGGCAAGACCACCAAGGAAACCCCCACGAAGGGCAACACCTTTATCATCTGGAAAGGTGGTACCGTGACGGATTTCGAGCTGAAGTTTGAATACAGGTTCCTCACCAAATCCGGCAACTCCGGTTGTCAGTACCGTTCCGAGGATATGGGCAATAACGTGGTGAAAGGCTATCAAGGCGACTTCGAAGCCGGCACCCGTTTCAGCGGCATTAACTACGGCGAGAAAACCGGTCGCGGCATTCTCGCCGATCGCGGCACCAAGACCACGCTGGGCGACGGTAAGACCAAGAAAAAGGTTGAGCGGTTTGGCGACTCGGCTGAGTTGCAGGGAAAATTGAAAGGCCAGGGAGAATGGAACACCATGCACATTAACGCCAAGGGCAACCACATGGTGCACCGCATCAACGGCACGTTGATGTCCGAGACGATTGATGAAGGCAAGGAAGCGGTGAGCAAAGGCATCGTGGCGCTGCAACTCCATGCCGGCCCGCCGATGACGATCCAGTTCCGCAACATCCGGCTGAAGCATTTGAAATAAACTCCACCCGGGGCGGCGCACTGCGTCGCCCTTTTTTTATGCCGTCATGAATCGTTTCTGCCAAGTCCTCTGCCTATTGCTGGTCAGCGGTTTTTTCGCTGAATCAGCTGATAAAAAAATCCTGCTCATCGCCGGCCGGCCCAGTCACGGCCCGGGCGATCACGAATTCCGGGCCGGTTGTTTGTTGCTCGAGAAATGCCTCGATCAACTGCCCGGCATCACCGCCGAAGTGCACGACATGGGTTGGCCCAAGAGCGATGACGCCTTCAAGGGCGTGGACGCTATCCTGATCTATGCCGATGGCGGCGGCCGCCATCCGGCCATTCAGCCGGCGCGCACCAAGCTGATCAATGACCTCATCGCCAAGGGCGTCGGCGTCGGTTGCGCGCATTACGGGGTGGAAGTGCCCGCGGGCGACACGGGCAAGACGATGCAGGACTGGATCGGTGGCTACTATGAACACAAGTTTTCCGTAAACCCCATGTGGGCGCCGGATTTCAAAACCTTCCCCAAACACCCGATCACCAACGGCGTGAAAC
>Ga0208624_1000538_pt1 | contig 19404 bp, 20 predicted proteins | sample Knorr_S23_td_DCM_FD_185607 | JGI IMG/M metagenome (GOLD analysis project Ga0208624, IMG submission 185607) | Marine microbial communities from Southern Atlantic Ocean transect - Knorr_S23_td_DCM_ad_71m_LV_A (SPAdes) (version 2) | ecosystem: Environmental > Aquatic > Marine > Oceanic | place...
CTACCTAGTGAATAATTATAAATAGTTTTTTGATTAAATGTTGATATGGAAATTTCATTATCAATTTCAGAAAACCTATAACCAAAATGTGAACTCTCTTGAACATCGTTAGGTTGTAATTCTTGAGGGTCTGTCCAAGCGTTTATATCAGTTTTAGCAAAATTATCTTGTAAAGGATATACAAAAACTTTTCCTTTACCATTATCATAATTAAGAGCTGCAACATATAGATTTTTGTCTCCAACATAAACTGATTCACCAAACTTATGATAATCTGTTGTTGTGCTTGAATCGTCGCTTTTATGATTATGATCATTGTGATCGTGATCTATAGGATTTGGTATAACAGTACTCAATGTAATTCCATCCGCAAATTCAACTAAATGGACATAATCTTTTAAAGAACCAATTAGAAGTTTACCATTATTAAAAGAGGTTGATATTCCAAAACCAAATTTATTTGGACCTTCTGCGTAACAACCTTCCACATCTCCAAAATCCCTTACATCTATTGAGTGAATCGGTTTAGATGATTGTCTCAAGTTTGAACTATTTAAAGAATAAACATAAACTAATCCGTCATTATAAAATGGTGAGGAAATAGATAAATAGTTATCTGATAAATTTACACTATATCCAAACTTATGAGGAAAGCCTTTGTTTTCTGAAGCAACTGGGTTGGTAAAAACTGTATAAATTTCCCAATTATTATTTATTCTTTTAAATAAATATGCTGCTCCATGGCCATCGTTATGTCCAGGAGAACCTATAATTAAAAAATCGCCAGATATATCTAAACTGTAGCCAAAGTCATCTCCTGGCAAAGGATTTGGTGAATTTAATTCCCCAATTTTGGTAAGAATATTTGCATTTTTATCTACGTCATAAATATCAACAGTTCTAGGAAGTAATGACGAAAAAGTTTTTGCAATGACAAGAGTATCATTCGAAATTGACATAGGTACGGAACGACCTCGACTAAGCAATTCAGCAGAATGACTCTTTCCTAACGTCCCAGCAAAAGTATTGCTAATAAATATAAGAGTTAAAACAAATTTGTGTAGATTTTTTAACTTCATCTTGGAAATAAAGTATAATCATAAAAAGTAAAAATTAGAATCAATTTTTAAGATAAATCATCTATAGCTTCATCAAGAAAAATAGATTTGTCGATTGCAGAAAAAAATTCTCTAAAAAATTCCATTGATCTATGTCGGTTAGATCCACCAAAATTAACTCTAAGTGATGACAAATACGGTTCTGTATCATTAATAGTTTTGACAGTAACTGTTGCAGTAAGTTTATAGTCCTTTACTACTACTTTTTCTCCGCCATCTCCTCTTCCTCTTTCAGAAGGACCGTCTCCATCAGTAGCTACAAACCACCATATCACAGCTATTATAGCAAGAACACCTAGAGCTTTTTCAGCATCTGATGGCTCCTCTTTCTTAGTTTCTTCAATCTTGCTAGCAGTAATTAAGCCAAACTCTTCATTTAAAGTATCTATAGTAAACCCTAAATCTTGAAATGCGCCAATAGTAGACTGCATCAAATTTTTTGAAGTAACATTATACTCTCTTGTTTCAACAGCTCTTTGCGCTGCGGTTGATTTTTTTGAAGTTCCTCCACTTGAAGCACAGCTTGTAAGCAGAAAGACCAATAAAAAAGAATGAATTGCAACCTTTTTAAACATTATTAGTCGATTGTTTGATCTAAAAATAATGATTTATCTAAGGCTGCAAAGAAACTTTTAAAAAATAAATCAGAAAATTTTCGGTCTCCTCCCTCAAAATTAACCCTCAATGATGATAAAAATGGATTAGTTGAAATTTCTTTCACAGTAATAGTTGCAGATAAAGTTAAAGGAGATATAATTACATCACTATTATCCTCAATTCCTGTTATTGCACGAATAAATGCCTCAAATGGATCTTCCTCTAAATTGGTTCTAGTGGTAGTTGTTCCTTGTGTTTTGCTAGCAGTAATTAAACCAAATTCTGCATTTAAAACATCTATAGTATAGCCTAAGTCTTGAAACGTACCAATAGAAGCTGTAATAAGTTCTTTTGTTGAAACATCATATTCTTTTGTTTCTGTCGCTCTTTTAACTGCTGTAGTACGTTCTGGCATCATTGATGCACAACCATTGAGGATCACGCCTATCGATAAGGCTAAGAAAAGATTTTTATTCATTTTTTAGTATTTAATACTTTGATATTTATAATCGGTTACAACACCATCAGCATTTAATTTTACAATTAATGTAAGATTTTTGCTAGAATTTGATGACTTTGAACGACCTCCACCAAAGATACCGAAAAAATTACCACTTGAACCTGCTCCCGCTCCGGAAACACTTGATGATTCAGATTCCTGTGAAATTTTATCATAAGTCCATGCCTCTCCTCCATCCTTTGTACTTGTGACAAGATTTGGTGAACCAAGCAGTGTAACTACTTGAGATGAACTCATCCCTTTTTTTAGCTGAGACTGCACTTTACCTAAAGTAAAATCGTTTGATTCTGCTGAAGCTGTAGGAGCTTGCATAGCGCATCCAGTTAGAATGAATGATAAAAATAATACAAAAGTTAGATTTTTCATTTTTTCCTCTCTATTTTGTTATTTTTAAATTATACATTAAAAATAATCATCATGTTCCCATTATAAGCAATATATTGCTTACTTTATATAGTAATTTTTGATATTTCTTCTTGATATAAAGCCATCAACTTTTTGTACATCGGTCCAATTTTACCATCACCAATTAGTTGATTATCAATTGAAACAACTGGTATTAAATCTCTGTTTGCAGAGGCAATAAATGCCTCACTAGCGGTTTTTAAATCATTGATTGAAATCACTAACTCTTTGTGATTAATTTTTTGTAAATCCATAATTCTTAATAAATTTTTTCTGGTAACACTACCTAAAATTCTTCCATCAAGCTTTGAAGTCATAACAGAGTCATTATTGACAATAAAAAAAGAAAAAGTAGTACCCTCTAAAATTTCATTCTTACTTGTATATAATACCTCATCAAATGGTCCTTCAGCTACTAAAGACCTGTGCGCTTTCATACCACCATAATAAGTATATGGAGTTTTAATCTCTGCATCAATTCTTTCAAATTCATATAAACCTAATGATATTCCGTTTTGATATGATTCTTGAGGATATTTTTTTATTGCTGAGGTTACTATAAATAAATCTACTTCTTGAGATGAAACCAATCCTGAGATATCATCTGGAGATTTTCCAGCAAAAATAATCATGACATTACAATCTGTATTAGATAAGTCGTTTTTTTCAAGTGTCTGGTACACTAATGTTATAACATCTTGTTTTGAAAAGGATAAATTCATTTTTAAAGCTTGAGCATTTCCCAAAATGCGATCAACGTGATCTTCCAAAAAAACAGGAATTCCATTATTTGTAGTTTTAAAAAATGTAAATACTTGGTAGCCCCGTGTGACGCTTAAATAATTTCCCCTTACGTTGAGACTAACCTCATCAGAAGGTATAAATTTATCTCTTGAAAATGATATTAAACTCATTATTTTATTTATGTGGTTTTTGTTTTTTTGTTCCGATTAAAGTAATAATCTAATTTATTTAAAATATAGCGTAATATGACTTATATTTTAAAATATGAAAATATTATTATATCTTCTTCTAGGACTAATTATTGCTTGCAACGATACAAATCAAAATAAAAGCAATGACACTGCTCCGTTTTCTGAAGAAATACATATTGATGATGATTTTTATTTTGAAAAAGGAATTTATCAAGTTGTTGATAATGTATATGTTGCTATAGGATATGGTCTAGCAAATTCAGTGCTCATTGTTGGAGAAACTGGAAATATCATTATTGATACAACTGAAGACCCTGCGCTTGGTAAGCAAATAAATCAGGAATTTAAGAAAATATCTAATCTTCCTAATGAAGCCATAATTTATACACATTCACATGTTGATCATTGGAGAGGTGCTCCAGGGTTTTATGAAGAAGGAACTAAAGTATATGCTCACTCTACATTTAAAAAAGGTTTTTTTGATCAAAATAATTTATTAAGACCTATACTCACTGAAAGAGGAATGAAACAATTTGGTCATTTTTTACCAGATAGTCTAAAAAGAGGACATGGATTAGGATTTACTCTAAACTTTGATTTTGAACAACCGCCTGTAATTTATCCTACAAATTTTTTTGAACTTCAGACAAATCAACTTTCTGTTGGTGGCATTAATCTTGAAATTCAACATACACCAGGCGAAACAGACGACCAAATTATCATTTATTATCCTGATAAAAATGTTGTAGTGAGCGCTGATAATTATTACATGAGATTTCCAAATCTTTATACAATTAGAGGGACATCTTATAGAGATACTAAAAGCTGGTATCGCTCTGTTGATACAATGCGCTCATACAAACCTCAATATTTAATAAGTTGCCACGGTCCATTCCTTTCCGGTGAACAAATTATTGAGGAGAGATTATCAATTTACAGAGATGCTATTCAATATATTCACGATTATGCTGTTCGTGGCGCTAATCTAGGTAAAACACCTGATGAGCTTGTTGAAGAGTTTGAGTATCCCCCTTTCTTTTTAGAAAATTACGACCTTCAAGAAAAGTATGGTAAAGTATCATGGAGTATAAGAAATGTTTACAATGGATATTTAGGATTCTTCGATGGAAGAGCTGTAAATCTAGAGCCGTTATCTGATATGAAAAGAGCTGAATATATTTATGGATTAATTGGTTCAAAAGACAAATTAATTGAAGAAATTAATAATGCTAATAATAACGAAAACTATCAATGGGCTGCTGAGTTAAGTGATATTGGATTATTTAATTTTCCTGATGATAAAGAAATCAAAAAATTGTATAGTACATCTCTTGAAAATCTATCATTAATTGAGAAAAATCCGATTGCAAGGAATTACTATCTATCAGAAGCTTACGAACTATCAGAAAAAATATCTCCTTCATTGAAATATACCGTTTCAGCAGAACAAGTTAAAAATATACCTTTGAGTACATTTTTCGATGCTATGGGACCAAGATTAGATCCTATTAAAGCAAAAAATAAGTTTATAAAAGTGGGCTTTAATATTACAGATTCAGGTGAAAAATTTGGAATAGTAATTAGAAATCAAATAGCTGAAATATCAAATTTTTATAATGATGACTATGATGTTATTGTTTCAGTGGATTCTCAAACTTGGAAAGGAATTATTTTAAGAACAGAAAGTGCTGCAAGAGCTATTGCTTCAGGCAAACTCAGTATTGATGGAGAATCACTCAAGTTTCTCCAATTCTCCTCACTTTTTGTTAATGATTAATAGTCTAAAAGAGTAATTACTTCACCAAACTTTTCAGCAAGCTTATTAGATCCACCTAATTTCGGTAAATCAATTAAAGCAATTATATGAACTTCAGTTGCACCCAATTCCTGGCAAAGTTCTGCTGTGGCCATTGCAGTGCCACCAGTAGCAATTAAATCATCAACTACTAACACTTTATCCCCTTTTTTTATTGCGTCTTCATGAATGTGTACTGTATTTGTACCATATTCCAATGAAAAGAACTTTTCAGCGGCTTTCCTAGGTAATTTTCCAGGCTTTCTAGCCAACACAAATGATTTTGATAAAGCATAAGCAATTGGTCCCGACCAGAAAAATCCTCTCGACTCAACCCCAACAACTCTATTGAAATCTAAGTGTTTTACTTTGTCAACCATTATGTCCACAGTTGATTTGAAAGCTTCAGGATTTTCTAAAAGCGTAGTAATATCTTTAAATACTATACCCTTGATAGGATAATCTTTAACAATTGTTATTGTTTCTTTTATTTGTTCAATATTCATTTTTATTGCGCGCATAATACGCATTTAAATGATGAATTCAAACAAATGATTCTAGGCTTGGATATTATGTTTTTCACATAGACCAGAAAGAAAGCCCCACAATACTTTTACAGTGGATAATCCAGCTTCTTTTGCTAAAATCTTTTCTTCATCTGACAACTTATTCATCAATTCAGCGCTTTGCTCTCTATGTTCAACATCAGCATCTTTATGAACAACAAAATATTCCAACCCTTCATCTGATGACACATTGTAATGATCTACAAGTCCTTTAATTTTAGTATCAGCTATTTCTGGTACTTGTCTTTCATAAGCATATAAAGCACCTAATCCTTCAGCATAACTTGATCTGGATAGTCTGAAGAAATTTTCAATCATCTCTTTTGTAAATTGCTCATGTTCAATTGTTTCAACTGTATTTTTATCAGCTCCAACTGCTAAAGCAAAATTTTTCCAAAGCATTGGATGGTCTTTATTGAAATCTTCTTCATCACTTAAATTATCAAGAAGTATTTTTCTATTCTCAATATCTTCACAAATCGAGTGTGTTGCGCTAATATAACGTGGGAACGCTTTGATATGCTGATAATACTGCTCTGCATAATCTTTTAATATCTCTTGATTTAATTCTCCATTATTCCATGCAACATAAAATGGATGTTTTAATAAATGAAACTCATCTAATTGTTGATTTAGTTTTTCTAGATACATTTTTTCTCCTTATTTAGTTGGCTACCTTAAATAATCTATATATTAAAAATTAATAATTCAATTTATCCTTTAATTTGATCATAAGCTTTTAATGCAATATCTCTAGACTCTTCAATAGAAACTATTGGTTTTGGATAATCTACACCATAATCAATTTTTGCCTCTTCAAAAACAGAATCATCTGCTTCCCATGGTGCAAATAAAAATTTTGCAGGAAAATCTTTCAACTCAGGCACATAGTGTTTGGTATATTCACCATCTGGGTCAAATTTCTTCCCCTGTAAAATGGGATTAAATATTCTAAAATATGGAGCTGCATCAGCTCCACTTCCTGCTGTCCATTGCCAGCTTGCAGTATTGTTTGCTAAATCAGCATCACACAAACAATCATTAAACCATTCCATACCTACTCTCCAATCAATCAAAAGGTTTTTTACTAAGAAAGATGCAACAATCATCCTTACTCGATTGTGCATATACCCTGTTTGCCACAGCTGTCTCATTCCAGCATCCACAATTGGATAACCAGTATTACCTTTTTGCCAAGCTAAAAGAAAATCATGATTAGTTGACCATGGAAATTTGTCAAATCTTTTGTTTAGATTTTCTGTGCACATGAATGGAAAATGATAAATCAAATAATAAGAAAATTCTCTCCAACCTAATTCACTGTGAAAATGAGCAACATCTTTTTCTGGGCAAGCACCTTTATCATCAAACCATATTTGATGGGGTGAAATTTCGCCGAAATGCAAATGAGGAGATAAAACTGATACGTTTTCTTGCGCAGGAAAATTTCTACCTTCTTTATATCCAGTTAAGCCATTATCTCTAAAATAAGTATATTTTTCCATCGCAAATTTTTCTCCAATTCTCCAATGTTTTTCAAGCTTATCTTTCCAATGATGTTTTGGAAGTAGATTAAGGCTTGATATATCGCCTGAAGAATCTAACTTATCAGAAAAATTGTAATCTTTTTTTGATATAACTAAACGTGGACCAGCATGTCTTTTTAAACAGCCTTTTCTATAAAATGGAGAAAAGACTTTATAAGGAGTATTGTCATCTTTTAAAATCTCCCACGGCTCCCATAAAAGTGAACCATTAAAAGTTTTGACTTCAATACCATTTTTCTTTAAAAAAGATTTTATCTTTGTATCTCTTTCAATTTCCCAAGGACTATAACATCTATTCCATGAAAATGAACCTACTTCATTATTACTAATTAATTCTTCAATAATTTTTAAAGGATCTCCTGAAAAACAGTTTATTTTATTTCCTAACGAATCATTTAAGGAGTTAAGTGAGTTATGGAGCCACCAAGCGCTTGCTCCACCGAGGTTAAACTCTTTTTGACTATTGTTTACTGTGTCATGGATAAATATTGGTGTAATGGGACCATTTTGGGCTGCAAAATCTAAGGATGGGTTATCTGCCAATCTTAAATCTTGCCTAAACCAGTGAATTGCTAATTTACTCATCAAATATACCGTTTAAAGTGTCTGCCAATCTAACTCCAGCTGTAAATAATTGCAACTTTACTAAATCAAAGTTTTGATATATATAAGTGTATCCCAAGCTATCTCCATTTTTAACTTGAGAGTAGACGTTATTTACAAGCTGTTGAGATTCATCAATCCATTCATCTTCAGTCATTAATGAAATATCGTTAGCATTAAAATTATTTTGAAGATGTTCAGCAAGTTCCGTGTAACTCATTTGAAAATCATCAATGATGTGTGTGTCCCAAACCCTATGCAGATTTGTGTCATTTCCAAACCATTTGACTTTTATATCGTTTCCTCCTCTATCTTCTGCCCTACCAACATGAAGCGGTTGATGAATATCTCCAACAAGATGAACAAGAAAACGTAAATAAAATGCCTTATCTTCAAGATTGGTATTAGAATCTTTTAAGTTTTTTTTACAAATCTTGATAGCTTGTACTACATCTCCTTTTGAAGATTTTTTTGAATCTGCATATCTTACATTATGAGGCATATTTACATAGTGCCATGGACTATATTGTCTAAAATCTGGATTAGAACGCATTTCATCAGCCCAAGTGCTCGCGACAGCCAATGAAGGATCTTTTAATATTTTTTTAATCTCCAATCGAGTCTTATCAGTCAAATAATTTTCAGCTATTTCTCCTGAAGCCCTGTGGCCAGTCTTTCCCCAAGGAAAAAGAAAAGACATCATCAATACTAAACATATAAATTTATTTTTCATTTTTTTTCAATCTTGAATTTATTTCTTTTGCATCTCTCACTACAGTAAATGACATCTTCCCAGGTATTTCTCCATTTTTTTCTCCAATTAAATGAGAATCCGCAAACAGGGCATATTTTTGAAGGAAGATTTACTTTTTTCAACTCTTAAAATTAATTTGTTTTCATTTAATCAAAAAGAGTTTTAAGTCAAAAAAAATTAAAATTTTTAAATAATCTTTTCCATTTTATATACAGTTGCTTCTATTTCTGTTAAAGGAATCTTACCTTTACTCTTTGAAATAATTTCGAAGCCATTTGATTTGTATAATGAAATTGCTCGTAAATTATTATTTAATACCGTTACTTTCGTTGGTTTTAAAGCTTTATTCATTACAAAATCTAATAGTCTTCTTCCGTAACCATTACCAAAAAACTTAGGATCGACATAAAGCCAAGTTATTTCATGTTTATCAAATGCAACAAAGCCAATTGTTTTATTTTCTACTTCACCTATGAAGATTGTTGATTTAAAGAGTTCTTCATCTTTATAACAATTTATAAGTGGTACAAAAGCTTTCTTTGTAACAGATCCTTCTAGTTCAATAAGTCTAGCACTATCGTGAATTTTACAAATATTATCCCAATCTAACTGATGAACATACTCTCGGATTGAAAGTACTTTAGTCTTCATCATCCATTGCTAGATTGAATACCATAAATACTACAAAAATAATGCATAAAAAGAACATTGGAAGTTCTATTGGATGTTGAAAAGTAAATGGTCCCCATTCTATCATAATACTAATATAAAAAAAAAGGGGCTTAAAAGCCCCTTTAATCAAAATGAAAATTAATTATTTTTCATTTAATTGTGCTCGTACTCCTAAGATTCCAAAAGTTGGAGCCCATAATCCTACAAAAACTCCTACTTGTCTTGCTGATGCAGCGTTTTCATAACCTGGAACGTTAAGAAAAAGTAATACTGCCATCAAAATTGAAAGAATCATTAAAAGATACCATGAATTTGAGTTCATCTTAATTCCCTTCGTTGGTTTTAATATACACTAAATAATTTTAGCACGAATGCCAAAAAAATCAAAAGTAAAACTAGTTTTGTGTCTAAACAATAATGGACAATTTTTGCTATCATATCATCCACTGATTAGAACCTTAAAAAAAATTAAAGATGCAACAGCCAAAGTAAAAAATAAAGATATATAAAAACCAATTTTAGTATCTAAAATTGAAATTAGGCTGTTTGATAAATTATTCATATGCTTTAGCATTCTACAAAAATTAAACTAATCGAGTGAAAAAATCAATTATTAGTATTTAAAAATGTGTCATAAAAGTTAAAAATGAATTATCCCGATTAAATCCAATCTCAACTAAATAATTTTTTTTGAATAATCGAACGACTGGAAAAAACATGTAAGAATATTTATCGTTTGAATACTCAACTCGATAATGCGCTATTAACCAGGTGGAGGTTTTTGAATAATCAGCAGTATAAGGGCTGTATGCAAAACGAGTATTCGATACTACAGCACTACTATAAGAGTAATATTCTAACATTTGCATAACCATAAACTGTCTATCTTCCCAATCACCATGCAGTCCAATAGTTCCCATACTTTTAGAATTTTTAGTATCAAGTCCAACGCTTGAAAGTAAATAAAGATTTGCTTGAGAATTTCTGTTATTCCATCGCTTTGCTAGAAAATTATTATTTATTAATGCAAAAGTTTCATTAGAATTTCTATCCTCTAAAAACCTTCCACCGATCAACCAATTACTTGATTTTGAAACACCAAATCTAATATCATTAAAACTTGGATTTTGAGTAAGCCAAAAGACCTTGCCGTTTTTAAATATTACTGGATGAGCTGATATTGCGCTTAGAAAAAATAGTAGAGCAAAAAATGTTCTAATCATGAACTATTTTTAGTTACCGGTATTGGAGGAAAGATTAAATGCCATTGGTTGTAAAATTCCAAGCTTGTCAAAACTAAATTTTGTTAATTTTTCATTTTGAAGAATGAAAAGTTGATTGACATCATAACCAGCTTCTTCAATAACTTGTACAATTTTTTCAGCGTTTGCATCAGATGATTTTAATAAACCAACTTGAACAAACTGAGCATCAATATCAACTGAGACGCCATCGTTAAATTTAGTTTTATCAACGAAGTCGGTTTTTGAAAAACCCTCTCCAATTCCAAAGGCGCACATTGAACAAACCATTCCTAATACTTCTACAACTGCTTCATTTTCATTAATTTCAATTTCACTATCCTGAATAGTTACTACTGATTGGGAAAGCCCAAAACTTAAAAATAAAAGAAATGCTAGAAACTGTTTCATTATGAATCTCCAAAATTATTAACAAATAATATTAGTAAATAAAAAAATTTTAGACAAGCGGGTTTATATTAGTTGATTTCGGATTTTAGATGTTTTCTAAATTCATGAAAATCAACTTCAAGTTTATGTCTAGGAGTATCAATAAAATCATAAGGCATATTGTTCTGCTGATTAAAAACAGCTTTTTTAAAATCTTTAGGCAACTTCCACTCTTTCTTTAAATATTTAACTATTTGCTGCGACTGTAAATCAGATAAGGGCCAAATGCATCCTAAAGGCTGTAGTAGACCAACAAACATTAAATTAGAATACTCTGGATGAAAGCAAAAATTATACAAATCAATGTCATTATTTTCATAGTCAATAGTTGAATTGCTAAAAAATGGAAATTTTATTTTATAACCAGTCGCAAACATAACAATATCATATTTTTCTTTTTCTCCATCAATAAACTCTACATTGTCACCTGAAAAACAATTTATATTTTTTTTCGGACTTATTTTTCCATGCTTAATAAAATATAAAAGTTCTGAATTAATAGTTGCATGCGATTGCAATATATCATGATCGGGTTTTTGCAGGCCATAATCTTTATAACTACCTTGGACAATTCTCAGCGCTAATTTTTGTAAAATTAACCTTAAACGTTGAGGAATCCAGAGCGATTTAGCATAATATACATCAGAAGGCATTCCCATCATAAACTTTGGAATAAAATGGTATCCTCTTCTCATACTTATTGATGTTTTTTTTGCTACTCTACTAACCTCCACAGCAATATCACATGCAGAATTACCGCCGCCAACAACTAAGACAGATTTATCTTTGAAATATTCATTGTTTTTAAATTGGTGAGAATGCATTAGTTCTCCACTAAACTCTCCTTCAAAAGTAGGAATTCTTGGACTCCAATGGTGACCATTTGCAACAATTAAGTAATCATAGTCTTCGCTTAAATCATCAAAAAATAACTTCCACTTGTTATCAATGTTAACAGCTTTTTTAACATTCGTATTAAATTTTATAAACTTTTTTAAATTATATTTTTCAACGTAACTATTAAAGTAAGCTAGGAGCTCCGCTCCTGAAGGATAATCTGGATAATCTTCAGGCATTGGAAAATCAGTGTATTCTGAGAATTTTTTTGAGCTAATTATATGTGTTGTTTTAAAAACACTTGAATGCCCTGTTTTATCTTGATAAACCCAATTACCTCCGATTTGATCATTCATTTCAAAACATGTAGCATTAAATCCATTAGTTATTAAGTTTTTTAATGCAGTTATTCCAGATGGCCCAGCACCAATTATTGCAATTTTTGGATTTTCAATCATGCTTAAACAGGAGAAATAATTTTTCTATCTTTTGTAAGTAAAATGAAAGTTGAAATAAGCAAAGTAAATACAGCATAACACAAAATGAAAAAGTTCATTGAGGTTGAAAAATATCCGAACTGTAAGCAGAGTAAAACAATGACTGATTTTAATAATTCAGCTTGAAATCCTACCTTTTTACCGTCCAGAATAAATGAATTAGTTATTGATGAGGAAACAACTAGTAACACAATAGATATTATTTCAGAATAAATGTAATTTTGAACATTGAAAAGCATAATAATTGTCATCAAATTGATAACAGTAAATTGTGCTCCAGCGAAAATTTTTTCTCTTAAACTTATATTAGGATCATATTTTTCGAAACTTGATAAATCATTTTTATCGATAGGATATTTCATAGAAACATCTTCTGGCCTCCAATTTGGTGGAGAAAACCACACTCTAATTTTATCAGTAAACTTTTCTGTGTGATAAGAATCAAAAATCATCTGATAAAATACTTCAATATTTGCCCAAAATGGATTAAATGATTTTAAGGGTTTAACAGTACCATAAACTGGTTTTAAATCTGATCTTTCATCAATGAAGGTTCCAAAAAGACGATCCCACAAAATAAAAACTCCTCCATAGTTAGCGTCAAGATAATCCTCATTTTGTGCATGATGTACTCGATGATTAGATGGAGTAACAAATATATATTCTAAAAATCCTAATCTACCAATGTGTTCTGTATGTACCCAAAACTGATAGACTAAATTTAATCCAGCAACTGTTACATACATTTGAGGAGGAATACCTATTATAAAAAGCGGAAGAAAAAATACCCACTTCCATAAAAACCCAGTACTAGTCTGTCTTAATGCAGTTGCTAAGTTAAATTCCTCTCCGTGATGGTGCACAACATGTGTTGCCCAAAACACTTTAATTTCATGATGTATTCTATGCATCCAATAATAACAAATATCATATAATATGAAGGCAGTAACCCAAACCCAGATTTCTTCGCCACTAAGCAGCTTTAAGTTATAATGCTCTGCTACTGCTTTATAAACAACATATTGAAATCCTAGGCCTAAAATAGGGACAAATCGGCTGATGAGACCCAAAGACATGCTTGTAATAGCATCATTAATTCGATAATTATTTTGTTTTGTTATTACACCGTAGAAAAATTCAATTAGAATTAATCCAAAAAATAGTGGGATGGCAAATGTTATTATGATAGATGAATCCATATTATAATTTATAAAACTTTAAGTGCTTTATGCCATTTTTTTGCATACCAAAAAGTTCTTCCTTGTGAATCAGTCATTTTTTGTTTTTTTCCATAAAATTGCATCCAATCATGAAATGCCTGATCTTGATGTGATTTATTTTCATTCATCCAAGAATAAAGCTCTCCACCACCCAATCTATAAGTATCATGTATCTGTTCAACTACATGATCTAAAAAAGGTTCATTAATAAGCTTTTTTAGAGGCTGAAAAGGATTCTTATTCCACTTTCCTAAAATCTCAGCTCTAAGATAATTTCCCATTCCATTAAACCATTTCTGATTCATTATAGCTGTGTGAGCTGGTTTTAAAAAATCTCGATGATTTAAGTTGTCCATAATATGTTCACGAAAAGCTTTTTCTTCGTCGAAAACATCCGGTCCTCTATTTGGATTCCAATCTTTTGATATGCTTTTTCCAAACCTTCTAACATCGCTCCAGCAAAACCAAGAATCATCACTCATTCGAAAACGAATATGCCCATGCTTCCAATGTTTATTTTTGTAACCTCTTTTTTGAAAGTTTTTAAAACATCCTGTCATTCCCAGTGAAATAACAACTGGCTCGCTATCAAAAAATAATTTTAATTCTTTTCCTCTGCTTTTAGCTGAAATTTTTTTTCCCGCTAGATCAATCTCTTCAATTAGTTTTAGCTTATTTGTACTTAAAAATGAAGCATTTTTTATTACTCTATTTTTATTTGCTTGTGTTACAAATTCTGCTGTTAATTTAACTTCTGAAATCTCAGGCATTATGATAAAAGGAATTACTATAAGTCAACAGACTGAACGATGCTACCTTGATTGTCTTTAAGATTTACTGTCAATTTGTTTGTTAATTTATTTAAAAGAATTTCACCGTAGTTTTCTTGAACGAATGTAGGGCCAATTCTCAAAGGTCCAGCTTCTTCATCATTCGTAAATGACAAATTCAAACTAGATGATGTCATTTCAACAATATTTTTTCCTGAAGATGAAGTTAATTGATATAATCCGCCTCTATGTCTATCTCCAGAAATAAATAATACAGAATCTGACGAAGATGTATCAATTAAATCAATTAATCTTTGACGTTCATGGGGCATTGTTTTCCATGCCTCCCAACCATGACCCATGGCTAAAAACTGAATGGATGAAACAATAACTCTATGGTCTACTTCTGAAGCCATTTTTTGCTCTAACCAAGTCCATTGTACATCTCCCAACATAGTTGTTGAAGTGTCTGTTTGAGGAAGATAGCGTTCTTTACCTGGGGCTCCTCTTTCATCAGTTGGAAGCAACTCATCTCTAAAAAATCTTGTATCTAAAAATAGCATTTGAACAGTAATACCTTCAATATCTTCAATCCATTCAAAGTATAAACCCGGTCTTGTTCTTCTTATATCATCTTGAGGTACATTCCAAAAATCCAAGAATAGCTGTTCGGCATCTTCTTTATATGCATATTCTTTTCCAGCATCATTTAAACCATAATCATGATCATCCCAAATTGCTTCAAATGGAAAATCAAAATTAAAATCATCAAAGTTTTGACGCTGCATATCATAAGCTTCTCTTAATTCAAGTAAATCTTCTCGTTCTGAATCTCCATACACGTTGTCACCTAACATAAGAAATAAATCATAGTCTTCTGCTTTTATGCTATTAAAAATTGGCATGGAACGTTCTTGAGTTAAGCATGAACCAAAACCAATACTATATACATTGGGATCTTTAATATTTTCAATCGATTGATTTTCTTCGCATGAAGTAAGTAAGAAAAGTGCTATAAAAAAAATTTGTTTCATTTTGACTGCCTTTTGTTCAAAAAACTTAAATCTTATTTTTTAATTACGCAATGAAGTAAATAATTGTTATAATAAGCGGTGCATAAAAAACTAACTTTAATGACATTATTATTGAGCACAATGATTTTTGCTCAATCTTTTCCTAAAAAAACAGAATTTGATAAGACCTGGAGTAATCCTAAAAAACTCCCTGATCATATTTTATTGAATTATTCTGATGATCCTGCCACTACGGTCAGCGTAACATGGAGAACCAGCAGAGAAATAAATAGAGGATTTGGTGAAATTGCTGAAGCAAAAGCTGATCCAAAATTTGTATTGGAATCAGAAAGGTTTATTGCAAAAACTTCTAATTTGAGATATTCAAATGTTGTAAATCACTATTTAAATTCAAAAAAATCTTTTAAGACATTAAATCATAATTATCATTCAGTTACTTTTAATGGATTAAAACCCAACACCACCTATGCATATCGTGTAGGTGATGGTAAGCATTGGAGCGAGTGGATACAATTTACTACCGCTCATAAGACTAATGAGCCATTCTCTTTTCTATATGTCGGAGACGCCCAAAATTACATTTATGATTTATGGTCAAGATTAATTAGAGAAAGTTATAAAAAAGCACCTGAAGCAAGCTTTATTTTACATGCTGGAGATTTGATTGATGATGCCCATAATGAAGAAGAATGGCACGAATGGTTTGCTGCTGGTGGTTGGATTCATAGAACCCTTCCTTCATTAGCAGTTCCTGGAAACCATGAATATAGACCGTTATATCAAAAAGATATTCCAATAAGAAAAAAAACATTATCTATCCAATGGAATCATCAATTTACATTGCCAAATAATGGTATAAGCGAACTTCTTGAAACCAACTATTTTTTAGATTACCAGGGTGTTCGATTTATTGCTTTAAATAGCAATGTAATGATTGATGAACAAATGGAATGGTTAGAAACTGTTTTAAAAAACAATCCGCACAAGTGGACAATTGCCTTTTTTCATCATCCATTGTACTCAGCAACAACTAAGAGAGACTACCCTGAAAGACGAAAACGATGGAAACCATTATTTGATAAATATGGTGTTGATTTAGCACTTCAAGGGCATGATCATACGTATGCAAGAGGTTCAGAAAGTCTTTATGAAAAAAATTTATTAACTGGAACTAATATTAAAGATGCCACTGGCACAGTATATGTTGTATCTGTAAGTGGACCTAAACAATATGATATCAAGCCTAGTTGGGATCAATATAAGGCTACAAGACATAAAGCAGGAGCAAACAAACAGTTATTTCAGGTTATATCAATTGATGGAAATAAACTCTCCTATAGGTCTTATACTGCAGTTGGAGATTTATTTGATTCATTTGACTTAATTAAAAATGAAAATGGAATAAATACACTAATTAATGATTGATTCTTCTATTCATTGATTCTATTTATAAAATACTCTAAGTTAAATTATGAACAAAAAAATTGTTAAAAACGATTGTAAATGTGACTGTTCTTGTTGCGATAATTGCTGTAACTAATTATTACAACAATCAGTACATAATTTTTGATTTTTAAAATGCCCTAAGGAGATAATTCCTGCTCCGATTAAGGTTAATATAACTTCTCCACTCTCGCCAAAATAATCATGTCCAAAAATTGATGCGATTAGAAGAGTTCCAATACCAAAGATTCCATAAAGGTAAACATTGTATTTTCCATGCATCTTACATCCAAGTGATAATGCTATAATACTTGAGGGAATAACAAAGTAAAGTAATGTTTTATGAAAATCTTCTGACCCTAAAAAAGTAGCTGAAATTGCTGGTAAAAAAATGACAGCAATAGGTAATAAAAGACAATGCAATGCACATATAACTGAAAAACCAATTGCAATGTTGTCAAAATTAATATTTAAAGTGTTTTTCACGTGATTATAATATTTAATTCTTAAGATTTTGTAAAGCGTTTATTTAAAAATTTCTTTAATTGCTGTAATTACTTCTTCAGGAGTTTCTTCTTGAACAAAATGTCCTGCTTGTGTTTTTACTACCTTTGCTTGAGGTAATAACCTAGAAGTTCTTCTTCTTAGCTTCCACATTACAGGATCATTCATACCCCAAACAATTTGTGCAGGACCATCATATGAACCAAGATATGTCTCAATCTCTTGTTCAAGAGGCACACTTGGATGATACATGCTGTTGGGTACCATTCTTGCTAATGCTAGTGGAGCACAATTGTTTTTAAATTTTCTTAAAGGATATTTATATGCTTTCATTGCTTCTGAATCAAATGATCCTGGAACACTTGTAAAACGATTTAAAAATGATAGCGGAAAATTTAAACCTCTAAACAAAAAACTACTTATAAGCGGTACTTGTGAAAGACTGTGAAACCAAGTAGGCTTAAACCCATCCTTTGGAGCAGTTATTGCTGTATTCATCACTACTAAGCCATCAATTTTTTTTCCTGCTTTCATTGCACCTGCTATTCCAATCATACCTCCCCAATCATGAACAACAAGACCAATTTTCTCTTCTTCAATAGTACTAAAAAATTTTGCCATCCACATACTATGAGCCTCAAGTGAGTGTTCATTAATACTCACCTTTTCAGAAAATCCAAAACCAATTAAATCAGGAATAATATATCTATGACTATCATCAAGCCCATCTAAGACTTTTTTATATAAATATCCCCACATAGGATTGCCATGCACCATTACTATTGGTTTGCCAGCACCTTTTTTCATAATATGCATTTTTTTGCCAACGTTTATCCATGAATGTTCGTAGGGTAGTTGCTTTAGTAACCAACTTGGAATATCATTATTCACGATAAGATTTTATTGAAATCTCCATCCGAAAATCATCATCATTTCATCAGTAGATTTAAGACCATATATAACAGGATAAGAATGTGGATTGTTGTAAGTTGCAATCATTTTTAAACCTTCACCTGCATTTAACTTGATTGCTGGATCGTAATTTACTATTGGAGGATGGGACCAATCATCATTTTGGTACACCACTTCACCATTTCTTGAACCACCATCAATTTCTACCACAAAATTTGTCATCAACTGATGTGCATGTGAAAAAAGTTGACCAATATTATTTTCACTGTCAAAGTAAAATGTCCTTGTGATTGTAGTTGATTGATTTGCTGGTAAATAAATTTGTTCATTTGATAAAGAAAAAAGCTCTGCAATATGTTCTACCTCACTATAATCTAACGTATGGATATTAGTAATTACTTCTCCAATTAATGTTGTATCGGACTGATTAACATAGTGACTGTTTTGATCTAATCCAAATTCAGCTGGTAAACGTACTGCAATACCAGCAGGTAGTTGGTAATTTAGTCTAGACCATTGCGTACCAAAAAGAGCAATATGCTCCTCCATAGATTGAAAAGTGCTTTGATTATATTGACCACTTTCGTCATACAAATCTCTAACTTCATTAAGATTTGGTAGATTTGTTGTCCCAGGATTAAATGAATAAAGTATAAAATGATGACTTCCAGGTCTCATTTCAAATTCAACACGATTTACATAAATATCTTCCGAATGTCCAATATCAGTATATTGAAAAACCTCTCGTTCTGAATTGGGGGGTATTTCCATCGGTCCAAATCTTAATTGAAAACCATTTTCAGGAGGAGCAAGTGGAGTAAAAATTGTATCGCTTGAATGATCGTGGTCGTCATGGTTATGACCATCTTCTTGTTCACTTGTGATATTATCTTCACACGCTAAAACAAAAAATAGCATTATAAAAAATATTTTTTTTACCATATGTGGGCGATACTGGATTCGAACCAGTGACCCTCTGCGTGT
>Ga0208624_1000539_pt1 | contig 19397 bp, 15 predicted proteins | sample Knorr_S23_td_DCM_FD_185607 | JGI IMG/M metagenome (GOLD analysis project Ga0208624, IMG submission 185607) | Marine microbial communities from Southern Atlantic Ocean transect - Knorr_S23_td_DCM_ad_71m_LV_A (SPAdes) (version 2) | ecosystem: Environmental > Aquatic > Marine > Oceanic | place...
CCTGGATCTTCGGATAATCCAGCGCGGGATCGTCCTTGGCCAGCTTGCGGCGTTCCTGTTTGGCGCGAATGTGGTTAGCGAAGTTCACGTAAATATTCGCAAACGCCTCGAGGTATCCTTCGGGGTGCGAGGCCGGCGTGCGCGTGGCGGCCGCGGCGTTGGCGCCGAGGTAACCGTTGGCAGTGCGGAACACCTGCATCGGTTGATCGAGCCATTTCACGAGCATGGTGTTAGGCTCGTTCTGATGCCACTCGATGCCGCCGGTTTCGCCGTACACGCGGATGTTGAGGTTGTTCTCTTCGCCCACAGAAATCTGCGAGCTATGCAGCACGCCCTTGGCGCCATTGGTGAAGCGCAACAGCACGTTGCCGTCATCATCAAGCTTGCGACCTTTCACGAAGGTGGTGATGTCCGCGGCCAGCTCCTTGATCTTCAGGCCGGTAATGTACTCGGCGAGATTCTCCGCGTGAGTGCCGATATCGCCAATGCAACCGGCGGCGCCGCTGCGTTTTGGGTCGGTGCGCCAGTCGGCCTGCTTTTGGCCACTGGCCTCCAGCCGCGTGGCCAGCCAGCCCTGCGGATACTCGACGACCACTTTGCGAATCTTACCCAGCTTGCCGGCGGCAATCATGTCGCGCGCTTCTTTCACCAGCGGATAACCGGTGTAATTGTGGGTCAGGCCGTACAGGCACTTGGATTGTTTCACCAGTTTCTCGAGCGTCTTGGCTTCCTTGAGATCGAAGGTGGCCGGTTTGTCGCTGAGCACGTGAAACCCGTTTTCCAGCGCCATCTTGGCGGGCGGAAAATGCATGTGGTTCGGTGTCACAATCGACACAAAATCCATGCGCTCGCCTTCGGGCAATTGCTTCTCCTTCTCGATCATCTCCTGAAACGTGCCGTAGCAACGCTTGGCCGGCAGGAAGAAATCCTTGCCGCTGGCCTTGGATTTGCGCGGGTTGGAGGAGAAGGCGCCGCAGACCAGCTCGATCTGGCCGTCAATGTTCGCAGCGATGCGATGCACGGCGCCGATAAACGCGCCGCGGCCGCCGCCGACCATTCCGTAACGAATTTTTCTGCTCATGATGATTTAATAAAAAAAAGAAAAGTTGGATTGAAACCGGTTGGGCGGTCTTTATATTGGCCGCCTCCCGCCAAGTCAACGGCGATTAAAATGCAGGTTCAAATGCTCAAATCCAAAATTCATCGCGCTGCGGTGACCGACGCCAACGTCAACTACGAGGGCAGCCTCACGGTGGACCGCGCGTTGATGGAGGAAGTTGGCCTGCTGCCCTATGAGCGGGTGCTCTGCGGTAACATGGGCAACGGCGAGCGGTTCGAAACCTATGCCATCCCCGGCGAATCCGGCAGTGGCGCGATCATTCTCAACGGTGCCACCGCGCACTTGGGCAAGACCGGCGACCGACTGACGATCATGAGTTTTGCTACCGTAGACGAAGCCGAAATTGCTGGTTGGAAACCGAAAGTGATTGTCTTGGACGAACACAACGGTATCATCGCTCGCCGTTAGGCGTTTTAGCGCCCCAACCTCAAACTTAACTGAAAGGCTTTTGCCATGCGTTTTACAGCGGGAGATATCGCTGATCAATTGGGCGGAAAAGTGCTGGGAGACCGCACCATGCCCCTCACCGGCTTCCAGGCCGCCGACCGCGCCCGCGCGGGCGACCTCACCTTCGCCGAGAACCGTACCTTCTTTGAACGCGCCGAACAAAGCGCAGCCAGTGCGATCATCGTCGACAAGAATTTTACTTCCGAACGCAAGGTCCTAATCCGTGTCCCAAGCGCCCGACTGGCCTTTGCCAAGGTGGTGCCACTCTTTTACCCCGAGCCCGGACCACCCACCGGCATACATTCTTCGGCCATTATTTCTGAAAAAGCAGAGGTCCATCCGGAAGCCTGCATTGGCGCGCACGTGATCATTGCCGATGGCGCCAAGATCGGCGCCCGCACGGTGTTGCACGGAAACAATTATGTAGATGAAGACTGCGAGATCGGCGAGGACTGCGCCATCTTTCATAACGTGACCCTGTATCCGCGAACCAAGATGGGCAATCGCGTGCGGGTTCACGCCGGTACCATCATCGGGTCGGACGGCTTCGGCTACGTGCAGGAAGGCGGCCGTCACTTAAAAGTCCCGCAGATCGGCAACGTGGAAATCGAGGACGACGCCGAAATCGGTGCGAATGTGACCATTGACCGCGGCGCCCTCGGCCCCACCCACATTGGCAAAGGCACCAAAGTCGATAACCTCGTCCAAATCGCCCACAACGTCTCCACCGGCGAAAACTGCCTCGTGGTCGCCCAAGCCGGCATCGCCGGTAGTACCAAGCTGGGCAATTCAGTGATTTTGGCCGGCCAAGTCGGTCTGGCCGGTCACCTGCGCATTGGCAACAACGTCACCATCGCCGCCCAATCCGGTGTGATGCGCGACATCAACGACGGCGAAAAATGGTGGGGCACCCCCGGTCAGCCGGATAAACAAATGAAACGCCAGCTATTGGCCCTGCAAAAGCTGCCTGAACTCCTGCGCCGCTATAATCGCTTCGAAAAATTTGCCAAATCCCGCCTTTTAACCCCCGAAGAAATCGCCGAAGCCAAAGCTAAAGCGGCCGCCGAGAAGGAAAAGAAAGCCGCCGAAAAAGCCGGCAAGAGCGCAGCCGAACAGCCGGCAAAGGCTGAAACGGAGAAAAACAGCTAAAAATCTCCAAAAACCTGTTGACCCCCCAACACTTTCTGGTATTTTCTCCGCCCCCTTGAGAGAAAAGGTATGAAGACTTTTTTGCCGAAAATTGACCTGAAGAAGCTTGGTCAGCCCGAGTCCGGAGCGACCGACCCGCGTGGTTGGCGCATTGTGGATGCCGAAGGGCAAGTACTGGGCCGCTTGGCGGTGAAGATCGCTGACGTCCTGCGCGGCCGCGACAAAGCTACCTTCACCCCGCACTTGGACACCGGCGATTTCGTGATCGTGATCAATGCCGATAAAGTGCGCGTGACCGGCAACAAGGAAACAGACAAGGAATACCAACGCTACAGTGGTTATCGCGGCGGACTGAAGCGGATTCCGCTGGCCGAGATGCGTGAGCAACATCCCGAGCGCCTCATTCTCAGCGCGGTCAAAGGCATGTTGCCCAAGAACAAACTGGCCGCTTCCCTGCTCACCAAGCTCAAGGTATACGCCGGCAGCGAACACCCGCACGCTGTTCAAAAACCCGAACCCCTAGCTTTGAATTAAGATGGCTGTCGACGAAAAAACTGGCGAACTCCTAGGAACCGGCCGACGCAAGAGCGCCACTGCCCGCGTCCGCATCAAGCCCGGCTCGGGCAAGATCACGGTAAATCATCGCAACGTGGAAACCTATTTCCCGATCGATGAACACCGCATGATCATCAACGAACCTTTTCAAGTCACCGAGAACGCTGAGAAGTTTGACGTGCGCGTCAATGTTCAAGGCGGCGGCACAGCTGGCCAGGCTGAAGCCATCCGGCTCGGCATTTCCCGCGCCCTGCTTCTGCACGATGCCGAATTGCGAGCCGCACTCAAGGCCGAAGGCCTCCTTACCCGCGATTCCCGCGTGCGTGAGCGGAAGAAACCCGGCCAACCCGGCGCCCGTAAGAACTTCCAGTTCAGCAAACGCTAAACGGACCTTTGCTTTCAAAAACCCCGCTGGTTCGCCAGCGGGGTTTTTTGTTTGCTTTCAATTCTACTCAAAAACACGCAAAACAAACCAAACATGAGCGATGCATCCACAGTGAAGGTCGCCATCGTCGGTGCCTCCGGCTATTCCGGCGAAGAACTCGTCCATCGGCTCCTGCATCATCCGCAGGCCGAACTGACTGCGGTTACCTCGCGCCAATACGTCGGCCAAACTCTCTCGCAGATTTTCCCCCGCTTTGCCGGACAAGGCGTGGCAGACACACTCCAGTTCACTGAGCCCGACTCCGTTGCCTTGGCAGCGGCTGCCGAAATTGTGTTTCTCGCTCTACCTCACGGGGTCGCCGCCGAGTACGCGCAGGACCTACTGAATGCTGGCACCAAGGTGATCGATCTCTCCGCTGACTTTCGCCTGAACGATCCAGCCGTGTACGAGGAATTTTACGGCAAACCCCATCCCGCACCGGAACTGCTCTCCGAGGCGGTGTACGGTATGCCCGAGTTGCACCGGGACACCATTGGGTCCGCGCGGCTCATTGCCTCGCCCGGCTGTTATCCCACCAGCATTCTCCTGCCCACCGCGCCGCTGCTGAAAGCCGGCCTGATCAAATCCACCGGCATCATTGCCAACAGCCTCAGCGGCGTGAGTGGTGCCGGTCGCAAGCCGGATGTGCCGTTCCTGTACGCCGAATGCAATGAGAGCGTCCGCCCCTACGGCATCCCCAAACATCGGCACCTGTCGGAAATCGAGCAGGAACTCTCTCTGGCCGCCGGCGAACAGGTTACCATCCAGTTTTCCCCGCACCTCATCCCCGTGACGCGGGGCATTCTCACCACGCAATATCTGGCGCCCACGGAGAATTTCAAAACGGCCGAGGAAGAAGAGTCCCTATCTCAACGTCTCAATGCCTGCCTCGCCGAGGCGTACGATCAGGAACCCTTTGTACGCCTGTTGCCCGATGGTGTGTTGCCGGACACCAAACACGTGACCCAAACCAACTGCCTTGATCTCGCTTGGCGACTCGACCGCCGCACCGGCCGGTTGATTATGACAAGTGCCATCGACAATCTCGTAAAGGGTGCCAGCGGCCAAGCCGTCCAAGCCCTTAATCTGCTCTGCGGCTTCGATGAAACCGCCGGGCTCCAATAGAGCCATGAATCCCCTAAAATATATTACCTTCGCCATCCTGTTATTGGGTTGGGGTTGCGCCACCACGGAAAACGCCACTTACGAATATGACCCCTCCGGACCTCCGCCTGGGCATTCCAATCATGGTGAAGCCTTCAACAAGGGGCCACGGCAGGCCGCTTATCTGATGGGCAGCACAAGCAACGTCTCCTTTCCCATCACCACCGATTCCGTCGAAGCGCAGGCATTCTTCAATCAGGGCGTCGGCCAGTTGCATGGATTCTGGTATCTCGAGGCCGAGCGCTCCTTTCGTCAGGTTCTCAAGCAGCATCCAGAACATCCGATGGCCTATTGGGGCATGGCCATGGCCAATGCCAACAATCGCACCCGCGCCCAGCCGCTGATCAAGAAAGCTATGGAAGGACGCGATCAGGTCAGCGAACGCGAACGGCTCTGGATGGATGCCATGGCCGCCTACCAAAAGGAATCGGATTCCAAAAAGCGCAAAGCCGCTCGCATCAAGGCCTATCAAGCCCTTGCCGAGAAATTACCCGATGACCTTGAAGCTCAGGCCTTTCATGTTCTCGCCCTTTACGGTGATGTGCGGGCCAAGAAAAATTACGATGACATCGAGAAACGTATTGCTGCCATCCTCGCCAAGAACCCGAACCATCCCTGCCATCATTACCGCATCCATTTATGGGACTACAAAGACGCCAAGCGCGCCCTGCCATCGGTCGGCCTGTGCGGTCAAGCCGCGCCCGGCATTGCTCACATGTGGCACATGCCCAGCCACATTCTCTCTCGCCTCAAGCGATACCACGATGCCTCTTGGCAGCAGGAAGCCAGTGCCCGCGTGGATCATGCCCACATGATGCGCGACCGTGTGATGCCTGATCGCATCCATAATTTTGCCCACAATAACGAATGGCTCACCCGAAACCTAAGCCACGCCGGTCGGGTAAACCGCGCCCTAGCCATGGCCAAGAACATGATTGAGCTGCCCCGACTGCCCAATGTGAAGGATGATGGCACTTGGAGCTTTTCTTCCCGTAGCAGCCACACCTACGGCCGCCGCCATCTTTATGGCCTGCTCACCAACTACGAGTTATGGGATACAGTTCTCGCACTGAAGGACACTCAATATCTGCGGCCCAGCAGCAGCGCCGCCGATCGCGCCAAATACCTACGGCTCGTTGCCGTGGCCCAGATTAACAACGGCCAAGCCGCGCAGGCCCAGCCGTTGCTCACTGAAATGGAATCGCTCCTGACCTCCCAACGCGAAGGTAAAATCAAGGCCGGCACGGAAGCCGAGACCAAAGCGAAGAATGAAAAGAAAAAGCCCGCTGACATCAAGAAAGCCAAAACCAATGCTGAGCGCCCCTTCTCCACCGCCATCAGCACCCTCGAGCGCGGCCTCGCTGAGGCCCGCATGTATCTGGCCCTGCAGGCAGACGACCTTGAAAAGGCCAAGACCGAATTCGCCAAGGTTCGTGACCTCCGTAGCGAACGCAAAGCCCTCCTGCAACTCCGAATGGGAAACTCAGAGGAGGCCATCAAGCTGGCCGCCAGTGCGGTGAAATCGGCCCCCGAACAGGCCCGGCCTCTGGCCGCGCAGGCATACATTTTGCATGAAGCCAAAAAACCCGCAGAAGCCAAAACCGCCTTTGACCATCTGCGCCGCATTGCTCCAGGGCTGGATCTGAGCGTGGCTTGGTTCGACCGCCTTGCGCCCTTGGCTGAATCCCTCAATCTCCCAGCGGATTGGCGGCAGGCGCAGGTCGAAGTTCAGGACATGGGCCAACGGCCGAAGCTGGATACATTGGGCCCCTTTCGCTGGGAACCGTCCGCGGCCCCGGCCTTTTCGTTGACCGACCGCAATGGCAAACCTTTCGCGCTCGATCAATATCGCGGCCGGTCAGTGGTGCTGATTTTTTATCTCGGCAAAGGCTGCCCCCATTGCATGGAGCAGTTGAATGCCTTTGATCCTATGGCGGCCGAGTTTGAGAAAAAGGGCATCACCCTATTGGCAGTTAGCACGGATACCGCGCAGGGATTGCGCGACACGTTCATCGGCTATGACGCCAAGGACCGGCATTTTAATTTCCCACTGCTGAGCGATCCCTCGCTGGATACCTTTCGCAAATACCGTGCCTACGATGATTTTGAGCAAACGCCGCTGCACGGCACCTTTCTGATCGACCCGGCCGGGCGCGTGCGCTGGCAGGAAATCAGTTACGAACCCTTCATGGCACCCAAGTTTCTACTGGAAGAATCCACGCGCCTATTGACCCAAGAACAAGCACCATGAACCGAAGGTGATGGTGCTCGAGTACGACAAAGGCAAAATTTTCCACATCCCGATGAGCCACGAGAACGGTCAATCCCTCCAGTGCGTCGGATTCATCACCACACCTTATCCGCGCCTGTAAATGGCTGGCCACCAGCAAGGTGACCACGGAGATTCCTGCCAAATTTCCCACGGAAGACAAGGTGAGTGTGGCCACCAAAAAGTAAGTCTTTACTCCCTTTCAAGTCGGCTCTTCGGGGACCGCTTTTTTATGGGCTCAACTCTTTTACGAAAACATTGGCGAACTCCGCTCCAGGCAGCAATTCCAAGGACGTCGGTTTCAAGGGATCGATTTCAACCCCCACCTCCTCCAGTACCGCTTTTCCATTGATTTCCACCGTGGTACTGCCCTGCTCGCGAGTGACCTTGATGCGATTCCACTTGCCCACCTGATGATCCGGTTCGCCCAATTCCTCCACGTTGGGCAGGTTAAACGGCAGAGCCTTCTCTTTGCTGCGCCAGTCGGCAAAAAAACTGTAGCTGGCAAATTTCTCCCGGCACACCAACGGCGCTTCCGCTTTGGCACCGCTCAAGCGCCAATCATTCGATTGCCAGCCTTTTCCCTGCCAACCACTCAGATCTACACCGGTGTAAAGACTCCGAAATCCGTCAAAGGCGTGTGCGGTTTCTTCGGCTTTCGCGCCAGTGGACGGTAGTTCTTTGAGCTTCATGTTCCGGAACTGCACGGGTGAGCCCTCGGATTCCAGGCAAATGTACCCCTTGCGCGGCCACGACGCCTTACCCTCCGTCACCACCTTGCCGTTGACTGCCAGACTGATGTCGCCGTTATTGCACACCACACGGTAATGATTCCATTCCGGCGATGGCTTGCTACGGTTCTCCGTTGGAAATGCTCGCGAGCCGCCACGGCCGTTGATGGGCATCATGCGTGCGCCGTGAATCGGAAAAATATCGCCGTGTGTCGTGTAACGGCGCGTATTACCATAGGCATTCTCCAGCACCTGTACCTCCACACCGCGATGAAACGGCTGCCCCTTCGCCGGATAAGCATCAGCCCAAACAAAGATACCCGCATTCCCACGAGGCTTAAGATGTCGCCATTCCACCTCGAGGATGAAGTTTTCGTACATTCGCGTGGTCCGCAATTCCCCGATCGGTTTGCCGGTACAATGAATCATACCATCCTTTACCGTCCAGGTTTTTGGCCCGCAATTCACATTGTGCCAACCCTCCAGATTCTTACCGTTAAACAGCGGCTTGAACCCGCCTTCAGCGGCTGGTGAATGAGGAATGAGAAACGAAACGAGTAGAAGCCATGCCAAACGGTTCATCGGACCATTCTCCGATAGTGACTCCACGCAGGCAAGCTTGGGTTAACGTTCGTTGGATTTAATGAAACGATAGGTGCCGCCGTTTTCTTTCGCGATGGCCTTCAGGGAATCATCCACGTCCTGTTCGTTCTCTGCAAACCCGATGGTATTGACGCGAACCGCGCCATCCGGGTTCAACTGCTGGATGACCTTGTACACCGGTGGCAGGCCAACCACCTGCGTGCGGTTACCGCGTTTCACGCGTTTAAACGGCGAAAATTTTCCGTCAGACAACAACCAGATCGTCGAAGGCTTCAACTTGCCAAAGGCGTCGGCCAGCGCGTCACGCGGATTGGTGAAGCCTTCGGGCGACATAAGGCCGGCCCAGTTTTGGGTGTGTTCCACATTCGCTGGAGTGGCCTCAAGCAAACGGCCTTCCTTCATCCCCACCGTATCGTCACTGAAGAAGAAAATATAAAAACGCTTGTTCGGCTCGAGCTTCTCCAAGGTTCGGGTCAAGGCCTCCTTCGCGGCGATCAGGCGGCGGTCGTCCTTCATGCTCTTGGACTTGTCGATGATGAATACATAATCATCCCCCTTACCCTCCGCCGTGGCCTCAAACCCGCGCGTCCGGAACACCTCCAGCGGAGTCTGATTTCCCTTAGGTTCTGCCGTCTCCGGTTGGGTTTCGGTTATTAAAGGATTGGTGGCCGTTGGGGTCGGCAGCTGCGGCCGTACCGGCGGTTGTTCCACACGCTCGGGCGAAGGCGGCGGCGTAATTTGCACCAACGGTTGGGTAGGCGAAGTCGGCGGCACATCGCGCACCGAAGGCACTCGCGGTTCCACACTGCGATTGATAGAGGGCGCCAAACGGCTGCTCGCATGCGAGGGTCGACTGGAGGATGCCATTTGAATCGGCCGCGCAGTAATAGCCGGTTCTTCCGGACGTTCAGCATAAGCCCGCGGCCGCGACCGCAGTCCGCGCATTCCTACCGGCCGCGATATCATAGCCGATGAATCGGCCTGCGCCATGACCTGGTTGGAAAGATTGGGAGTCGTGCTGCCCAGACGTGTGCGGGAAGGCGTTGTGGATGCAGCCGGTGAAGGCGGCGTGTAGGAAGCCGTGCCGGTCACCCTGTTCCGAACCGATGGCGAGGATGCCCGCAAAGCCGTGTAGGTCGGCCGGCTGGGTCCGGACATGCCCGTGCCCGTCACCATCGTCCGTGCACTCACCGCCCGGGCTGTATAGCTCCCCTGCCCAGCTCCTCCGGAAGGCCCTGTACGGGCCGGCCCACTGGCTCCACTGGAAGCCTGCGAAGTGCCCATCGAAACGCCCGCCATGTTGCGGCCAGCAACCGCCCGCGCGCCCGTACTCATCATGCCCATGCCTGATGAACCCCGGCCATGTACCGTGGGAGTAAATGAAGACCCTTGTGCGCCACTCGTACCCGCCACCGCGCCGGACGTACTGCTACCCTGAGCCGAGCTGCCCGATTGCCCGCTGCCTCCTGAGGGCGCATTGCGGGCCGTTCCCTGCGAACCATTCGCCGCCTGTGCCATGGAGCCGGTGGAGGCACCGGACATACTTCGGCCCGCCTCGGCCCGTGCGCCGCTGCTTTGCATTCCGGAAACGGACGCGCTCGAGCCGGAACCGGTCGGTGAAAATGAACTGCCATTGCTCGAGCCACTGGTTCCCGCCACCGCCGCTGCACTGCTCGAGCCCTGCGCCGAACCGCTGGCTGACTGGGAGGAAGCCGCCCCGTTAGGGCTGTTCCTAGACGAACCCCGCGAGCCGACTGCCGCCTGCGCCAAAGATTGCGAAGAAGCTCCGGACAAGGCACCACTGGCCACGGCCTGAGCACTGGCGCTCTGCACGCCTGTGGATGCGGCCCGGCTGCCAGAGGTCGAGGGTGCCAGCGATGCACTGAAACCACTTGCCCCGGATACCGCGGAAGCCGAACTCACCGCCGAGGCTGAACTGCCTTGAGCGGTGGAACTGGAGGTCGGTCCATTGCGCGAAGTAATGCTCGTCCCGGAGGCCGCCTGAGCCATGGATTGCGAAGTCGCTGAGGCCATGGATTGGCCGGTGACAGCTTGGGCGCTGTTGCTCTGCACTCCAGTGGCGGTGGCTTGGGCGCTGGAGGCAGAGGGTGCAAAGGAAGCGGTGCCGTTGGCCGCGGAAGCAGACGGGCTCTGGGATGAGTCCGTGCTTTGTGCCGAAGCCGCCGATCGGGAGGCGGCCGCCGATTGCGGGGTGCTACGTACGGAGTTGCGGCCGGAGGCCGCCTGCGAAGCGGATTGTGAAGTGGCCTGCGCCATGGTTTGGCTGGCCTGCGCCTGCGCGCCGGTGGCTTGCACGGACGTTGAGGCGGATTGCGATGCGGAAGCAGGCGACAGGGATCCAGCGTTACCCGCAGCTTGCACAGCCGCTGAGGGGCTTGTGCTGCTGGCGGCCGAAGCGGACTGGGTGTTGGTGGATTGCGGGTTGCTGCGCACGGCACTGCTGTTGGCTGCCGAGGAGGCATTGGGCTGGGCATTGGCCGCGCTCATGCTTTGGCTGGAGACGGCCTGCGCGCCGCTGGTTTGCACCGAAGCATTGGCCTGGGCCGCCGAGGGGGAAAGGCTGGCATTGTCACCTGCAGCACTGGGCGCGGAGGTAGAGGCTTGGGCGGCCGCCGAAGATTGTGCTGCGGCCTGCGGGTTGCTCCGTGCGGAATTGCGAGCGGAGGCTGATTGCGCATTGGGCTGCGCGGCGGCCTGACTCATGGTCTGGCTGGTTTCCGAGCGGGCTTGACCGGCCATGACGCTGGCATTGGCGTGTGAGGCGCTGGGAGCAAAGGATGCAGTACTGGCGGCCCCGGCGGAACTGGGGGCCGCTGAGGAAGCGGTGCTGCCGGAGGCGGATTGGGAAGTGGAAGCGGCATTCTGAGGATCGCTGCGCTGGGCATTCCGGTTCGCCGCGGATTGCGCCATGGAGGAACTGGAGGCGGCGGCGGCCATGGGGGTGTCGAGAATGTTGTTGCGGATGTCGTTACTCATCTCCTGCACGGCGGATTCTTCGCCGTCGAGCGAGATAGTCATTTGCTGTTCGCTCCGAATGCCTTTGCGGGTGCTGACGACCACCCAATTCTTCTCGTAGATGTACCACAGGGTACATAGGGTCATGAGGAAAAGAACGAAGATACCAAAGAAGATGTGGCGCCGCTGGATGCCGAAGCGGTCGGCCAACGACTCGAACCCCCACTCAATGAGTTCGAACATTCCTCTGAACCGGATCTTCATGATTAGTTCAGGGGGCGGGTATCATATGCAATGCTGGCTTTGCTGAAGCCAACGCGCCGGGCGATATCAAGTGCAGAAGCGATCTGCCCGTGAAAGGCTTTGGAGTCTCCGCGCAACACCAGTTTCTGGTCGGGTTTTTCTTCAAATCGCACTTTCAGTTTGAATTCCAAATCGTTCAAATTTACCACATCACCACCGACGCTGTAGGAACCGTCCTGCAATACGTTGATGTAAATGGGGCGATCTTTGTTAACCAACGAAGATCCGCCCTGCTTGGGTAGACGGACTTCCTCTTCTTTTTCCTTCTCCTCAAAGGTGGTGGTGACCAGAAAAAAGATGATCAGGGTAAACAGAATATCAATCAACGGAGCGACATCGATACCGGTTTCCTGTTCGTCCTGTGCCTGAATGACCTTCACGTGGTGCTTTTCTCCAGCTCAACCTCGTCCTGAACGGATGGTTTGGAAACGGCGCGCTCTCCTTCGACAGGAAAGAATGCTCCCAAGAATTTGCGTGCTTGTCGATTTAAATTCTCCCCAATTTCGTCGGTTTTTCGGTTCAACCACAGGTAGAGGAAGAGGAAGGGTATCGCGATGGTTAGACCCGATGCGGTGGTCACCAAGGCCTCGTAAATGCCCTCGGAAAGAAACTTTACTTTGTCATCGCCAGCGGAGCCCATGCTTTGGAACGAGGCGATCATGCCATAGACGGTTCCGAGCAGTCCGAGCAAGGGGGCCACCATCACGACTCCCTGCAGGGGTTTAATGCCGCGCTTGAGCCGGCCGAGCTGCAATGCGCCCTCTTCTTCCAAAGCTTCGGTCATGCCTTCTTTGCCGCTGTAGATGCGATTCAGGGCAGCCTCAGCCATTTTCGGGAATGCCGCCCGTTCGCGCCGAGTGATTTCGTTTTGCACGATCATCGGCATGTCCTCGTAGGCCAATTCGTGTGGGTCTAATTTCTCCAACAACTCGTTGTCCTTCGATTTGTCATTGGTAAACAAAATTACATACACCTGCGCACCGGCACAGTAGAAACCATAAAACATCAGGAGCGCTAACGGAACCATCATGAGGCCGCCGCTGCGGATTAGCTGCCACATGGTTTTGCGCTCTTCGGTGACAATATCCGGCACGTCCTCCACGATGGTGGAATCTATGGTGCTTCCGCCGATGGCATTGGTCTGCGCGGTCGCCACCGGGGCCAGCCATCCAAGGGTAGTAGTGAAGGCCAACAGCAGCAGGGTGTGTTTCATGAATCTCATAAAATGGTGGGCTTAGTTCAGCCGGTTAAGTTCTTCCTTAGCCGCCCGGGCGGAGAACGTTTCAGGATATTTTTCTATGAGCTTGTTAAACACAGTCTTGGCTTCATTGATTTGATTTTCCTGAGCAAAGGAACGGGCCATTTCAAATAGGCCCTTGGATTGCCATTGCGGAAAGGCGTAGAGCTGATCCACCTTGGCGAATTCCGTACGTGCCTTGATGTGTTGATTCTGCTCCAGAAAACATTCACCGAGGAGGAATTGTGCTCGGGCACCAGTGTCATCACGAACACCATCTTTCACAGTCTTCGTATAGGATGCCACTGCTTCATCATATTTTTCCTGATTATGCAGTGACCAGCCATACCCCAGATGGGCAGTGCGAATGAGTTTATCATTCGGGTTTCCAGTGATAAATTTCTCGTAGGATTTTTGCGAGGCCTCCCAGTCTTCCAGTGAGGCATGCGTTTCCCCGATGCGCAATAACGCCTGTCGTTGCAGCTCCGTATCGTTGCCGCCAGTTGATCCGGCTTCGGCTGCGGTTTGGTAATTGGCCAGCGCCGCGCGCAGGCCTTGAACTCTGGTATCGCCATTAGCCGCCCGGGCGACCTCCCGGCGGGCTTCGCCAGCCTGCCAAGCCGCGGAGACCTCAAGGTTCTTCGGTGCGTTCTTGAGCAGTTCTTCAAACGCCTTGGCAGAGTCGCCATAAGCTTTGAGATCGAATTGCACAATACCCAGTCGATACAGGGTTAGCTGGCGCAGTTGCGGATCGATCTTGCGTTTGAGCAATTTCTCCAGTCGCTCCACAGCTGCAGTTCCCCCCTGCGGTCCGCCGTTTTCAAATTCCACTTCGGCCAGCTCCAGAGCGGCATTGTTCACCAGCTGACTGCGCGGATGCTTCTCTAGGAGCTCCTTATAAAACGGAATGGAATCAGCATGTTTCCCTGCCGATCGTTTGCTCCAAGCCGATTGATACAGCGCCCGATCCCGAATGGGCGAGGCGGAGTCGACCTGATCAAAGCTCCCAATGGCCTGATCCCACTGGGTGAGTTCCATGTGGGCCAAGCCCAGATTGAAGGCGCCTTCATCCACTTTGTCGTGGGATCCATGAGCCTTGAGAAAGCCCGCTAATGTTTGAACCGAAGTCCCGAATTGGCGCGCCTCAAATTCCGCGATGCCTTGATACAAATAAGATTCCGCGATCAACCCACTTTCTGTATCCGAACGCGCCAAACGCTCGCGCAGCACCTTGAACTTCCGCGCAGCATCGGCTGGCTTGCCGTTATCCAGCTCCGTCCAGGCCGAGAAATAATCGGCATCTGCCTTGAGCGCGTGGTTGGCGGGAATCTTGGCCAGCGGCCGCTTGGCTTCGTTAAAGCGGCCGGCCTCGTAATGAATGATCCCCAGCTTCAACTGCGCACTGGGCACATGCGGACTACCGGCACAACGGGCCTCGAGCCGTTCGTATGCGGCGATGGCGTTTTTGTAATCGGGCTCTTTCATGTTGCTGTAGGCCACGCCGGCATTGTGCAGAGCCACGTCGGCATTGAGCTTCTTCTCGTTGCCCACGGCAAATTGCATGTAGTACTTGGCGGAATTATCCCAGTCCTTCTGTTGGTGGTAGCTGTCTCCCAAGAGAAAGATGAGCTGATCCAGCGCGGGGTTTTTGCTGTCTTCCAGAGGCTTGAAGCGCTTGATGGCCGCTGCCCAATCCTTCCGGATGTGCTGGAGTTTGCCGGAATAAAACTGCGCCACATCCGCCAGATCATGTTTATCATAAGCGGCCGTGAACCGATCGAACAACCGGATGGCGTCGGCCAGATGTTTCTCTTCGCCGCCGTAGTAGCTGTGGTAATAACACAAGGCCTCATTAAAGGTGGCGTCGGCTCGTTTTGGGTCGCTCGCATGCTGGGCGCTGAAATCCTTAAAGTGCCCGGCCGCAGTCGCGTATTGCTTGAGATGGTTCAGACGCACCAAGCCCAGCCGAAACAGGGCCTCGCCTGAATCGCGCCCCTTCAGGTCCGCGGCCGCCTCGTACGCCTTGGCCGCCGCCTCAAAATCCCGCATTTTAAACTGTGCCTCACCGGATAACACTCGGGCACGCTGCTCAATCGGCGAGCCAGCCACCAACCCTTCAAAGGCGGCTACTTTGTTGACGACTGATTTCCAGTCATTTTGCAGATAACTGGATTCCAACAAACCAACAAAGACATCGGCCGCGAAGGCTTTCTGTTTTTTGTCAGTGTTTTTCTCCAGCCACGCATCAATGCTCTTGCGATCCCAAGTGCGGTTGATGATGCCGGTTCGTTCAAAACCCAAAGCCTGCAAGCTGTCGCGAAAAGCATTCTCGGCCGTCTTAGGATCCATAGGGGTTTTCAGCAACAACGCCTGACCAAGGTACAGGTTAGATTCTACCTTACTGGGACCTTCGCCCTTTGCAGCCAGACCTAGCTCCTTGGCGGCACTGGCATATTCCTTAAGGTTGAAGTAACACAAGCCCAACCCAAAGTGGCCATGGGCGACCAGCGGATGGCGTGGGTGTTTGGCAAAGTATTCCTTGTACGACTCGGAAGCCTGCTTCCAAAGGCCAAGGTTGAACAAACCCGCGGCCGCCTCGTAGGCAGCATCGCCGGCTTTGTCGGCCGCATTCAGGGAAGGCGCGGCGCCCAGCAACAGGGTCATCACCAAGGCAACACCGGCTGTGCGGGTCCATGTTTGGATAAGTTGAGGGATCGTGTTCATTCGCTCAGGTCTGTTTCGTTATTTAAGGCAAAAATTGGTTTGATTGACTTCGCTTCATTAGCAGCCGCTTTTTGTTAAGCACGTCGCGCGAGGGTCCATTCTTTCAACAAATCTTCCTGTCCATATAAAAACAGAAATGTCTGCCGTGGCATTGCGCTACTGTGTGCCATCACGACCTCCTCATTGCCGCATGCTCCAACATACAGCCTTTTGGATGGGTGTGCGGTATTTCCCGCCAAAGTGGATAATTCCCAACGCGTTTCGGTTATGGTCTCCAAGTCTGACGCCAAGTCATGGCGAAGTTTTCATGAACTTATTAACAAAGAATCAAACCCCCACTTTTAAGCGCCAAAAACACAGAAAATCGAGCGGAAAACCGGTTTTATCTGAAAATCGCCGCCACCTCATTTGGAGCGCGTAGGGTTATCAACTACTTTTTAACGCCCCACCTTATTCGATGGTCGGCTGAGTTGCCTTGGCCGCCGCGCTCTTTGGGAAGAGTTCTTTTAATCTCGCAAACTTCGCCTTGGCCAATTCGTTCTCCTTTTTTCCGTACCAACACCAGCCCAACCAGTACATTGCCTGTGCCTGATGATCATCAGCCGGAGCCGGATTCGTTTTCAGAAAGTTCTCCAAACGGGCGATGGCTGGATCGAATTGACCGGCCTCGTGTTCCAACTCCACCAACTCCAGCAACGCATGGCCCGCCAAGTTGCTTTCACCAAACTGCTCAAGCAGCTCTTTGTAAAACGGAATCGCCTTGAGCTTGTTGTCTGCCCGCCGTTCGCACCATGCCGAGCGATAGAGCGCGTCGTCCCGCCAATCATTCTTGGCCGGCACATTGGCAAACTGCGCGATCGCCGCCGGCCATTGCTTCTGCTCCATCAGGGCCGATCCCAATTGGTAATACACCTGTCCAGCCATCTCATGTTTGGGGTGCTCTTTCAAAAACAACTCCAGCGCCTGTTGCGCCTGCGCGTGTTCCTGAGCGGCGCCCAACACGATGGCTTGTTGCAGCCGCGCATCAGCCGCCAGTTGATGTTCCGGAAACTGTTCACTGATACCACCGAATTGTTTCGCCGCATCCTCCGACTTCTTTTCGCCCAAGCTCACCCATGCCAAATAGTAACCCACATTGGGCCGTAGATCGTGCTGCTCCAAATCCCACACGGCCTGCAATGGCACCCGCGCCCCGGCCATGTCTCCGGCTTCATACAACAACACCCCCAGCTGAAAATTCGCCTGCGGCACATGCCGACTGGCCGCGTGTTGCGCCGCCAGTTTCCGGTAACTGCCAATGGCGTTGTTGAACTGTTTCAACCGCTCGCTGGCCAACCCGCTTTTCATCAGCGCCGTATCCGCATTGATGGACTTCGGCTTGTCCTTGGCGAACAGTTCATACAACTCCACTGCCTTGGCCCAGTCCATTTTCTGGTAATGACATTCGGCCATCAAAAATTCCAACTGATCATACACGGTCCCTTCCGGGTTGGTCTTGAGAATGGCCTCGAACGCCGCCAACGCCTGATCCCATTCCTTGCCCTCAAAATACGCCTCGCCCACACGCATCCGCGCCACGGGGATTTGCCCGTGCTCATCGTGCGCCTTGATAAACGCCTCGTAAGCCACCACCGCTTCCTTGGGTTGATCGAGGAAAAACCGATTTTCCCCTGCGAGAAACATCATGTCCGCCGCGCCAACCGCCTCGGCATTGGCGGCCAAGAATTCGCGGCACAACGCCAGACTCGCCGCGTAGTCTTCTGCCCGATGTTTGCACAAAGCATTATGGCGAACGGCATCCGCGCGCTGATCGTACTCCTTGAATTCGCGCAGCAACTGATCCAGCGACTGGCCCGCTTCGGCAAACTTCTGTTGCGCCATTTGATGTTGCCCCAAATCAAACAACAAATCAGGCCGCAGGGGATCTTCCGCGTTTCGTTTCAAGGCCGAAGCCACAGTCGCCTCGGCCTCCGCCTGTTTCCCCTGGCGTTGAAACACGCGCCCCTGCCACAACGCCGCTTCGGCGCCGGCGCCTGCACCGGTTAAGAGCGTTTCAAAAACCTGCTCCGCCTTGGCATACGCCTTCTGTTCCAAATGCGCTCGGCCGAGGAAAATCTGCACGCGCTGTTCACGCGCCGGATCGCCCTTCCCTTTGTACTTGGCCATGAAGGCCTCAAAGCTCGCAGTCGCCTTCTCAAAATCATCCGCCTGAAATTGCACAAAGCCCGCGCGGTACAAGGCCTCGCTGGCAAATCCACCCGGCAACCGGGCCGCCGCCTCGTACTCCGGCAACGCCTCCTTGGTCTGTCCCAGTTCGCGCAACGATTCGGCCAGTAGAAAATACGTTTGCTGCTCATAAGCCGTCCCCTTCACTGCGCCTTTGATTTTCTGCAAACGCGGCACGGCCTCCTGCAATTCGCCCAGTTCATACCGCGCCAAGGCGCCTTGAAAAGCCACTCGCACCTGTGATTCTCCCTCGGGCAATTTCAACTCATCGGCCGCCGATACCACCGCTTTCCATTTCTGCTGGTGAAACAAAGCATCCAACCGGCTGAGCGCGAGATTTTGTTGCAGCGCCTTTTCCGCATTGGCCGGCAGCGCCTTGATCCCCGCATCAAAGGCTGCCTCGGCTTCTGCGTATTGCTTGAGCATCTGCAAGGCTTGGCCGCGAAATAAATTCAATCGCGCCGCATCCGGCGCGTTGGGCTGCTTCGCCACCTCTCCCAGCATCCCGGCGGCTTCCTGATATTTGCGGGTTTGAAAATAGCACAAGCCCAAGCCATACCGCACGTTTGCCGCCTTGGGGTGATCAGGAAATTGCTTGAGAAAGCCTTCGTACTCGGCAATGGCACGGGCGTAATCGCCACGGTTAAACAACGCGTTGGCTCCCAGATATTGGGCCTCGGCTTCCGCCTCTTTTTTGGCATCCTGCGCCACGCCCTCCGGCACCATCCACAGGCCGGCAAATAGGAGAAACAGGAAATGTATAAATGTGGTTCGCATCATGTTTGGGCCGCGGGCCTTGACTTCAGGCCGCATCATCGCAGGCCCGCAAGCGGCGTCAACCCGAATCAGGCTTCGCCAAAGCGCACAGCGGCCGCGGGCAGTTCGCGCTCTATCTCTTCCAATTGATAACCAAAACCGGCGCCGGCAACCGTGCTCCAATCCACCACCCCATTGCGGCGTTGATATAGGCCCGGATGCACCACGGCTTCGGCCGCCGAAGCCGCCGGATAAAACTGCATGGCGTTAGTTTCCACTCCCATGATCGTGCCAACCTGTGCGGCCAACCGCACATGCGGCACCTGCGCCAGCATGGGGTTGGTGAGATCCTGCACCATCAACGTCATCCCGTGCGCCTTGGCCCAGCACGCACTGAGGAGGGCGCCGGTTTGGGTTTTACAGGTCTTGAGCGCCACGCCGGTCCAGCCCAGTTCGCGGCCCAACCGCACGTGCTGCCAGTCGTGCGCGCTCTCGTCAAGGAACAGCGGTTTGCGCGCGGAGCAACTGTGCGTATCGATCCGGTCACGCTCCAGCTCGTAGGGAAACGGCTGCTCCACATACAGCAACATGCCGTAAATTCGCGGGTGCTCGACGCACAATCGGTCCAGAATGGCGTTCACATAAGTCGGCTCGGTGACCGTGCAATTAAAATCCGTGGTCAACCAATCCACGCCGTGCTCCAGCGCGATTTT
>Ga0208624_1000544_pt1 | contig 19339 bp, 20 predicted proteins | sample Knorr_S23_td_DCM_FD_185607 | JGI IMG/M metagenome (GOLD analysis project Ga0208624, IMG submission 185607) | Marine microbial communities from Southern Atlantic Ocean transect - Knorr_S23_td_DCM_ad_71m_LV_A (SPAdes) (version 2) | ecosystem: Environmental > Aquatic > Marine > Oceanic | place...
CGCCGTCAAAGGGATAACCATGGAGGATTTCAACTAAACCGAGATACGCTAGGTTCCGGTCCAGCGCCGCTGTTGGCCGGCGGCAACTTTCCTGAATAGGATGCACCGGAAACTCGATCGGAATGCCGCCCGCGTCGCGCACCCCTTCCTTAGCACGTTTCACGGTTTCCAGATGGCCCCGGTTGCAAGGCGTAAGGTCACTGCCAATTTGCGCGATCCCTATGATCGGCCGCCCCGACTGCAGTTCCTTTCGCGTTAGCCCATAATTTAAATAACGCTCCACATAAATCGCCGTCATGCCGGGATCATCAGGATCATTAAACCAATTCTCACTGCGGAGTTTCTTGCGATCGCCTTCCACGCCGCAACGCTAGTCCATTCGGTCCGTGATGTCAGCCGTAATGGCCTTGCCTCACTCGAGCTTCTTGGCCAGAGTGCCGGCCATGTTTTCACTTGAAGGCAAAAACGCAGTGGTCACCGGCGGTGGATCGGGCATCGGGCTGGCCATTTCCAAGGCATTCGCGCAACAGGGCGCGCACGTCAATATTCTGGAGGTCAACTCCGAAGCCGGCGAAGCGGCTGCACAGGAAATCAACGAGGCCGGCGGGACCGCCACAGCCCGCACCGGCGATGTGACCGATCAGGCCGGCGTAAAAGCGGTGTTTGATACCATCGCTGCGGATGCCCCCATTGATTGTCTAATCAATAATGCCGGCATTGCACATGTGGGCAATGTACTGAACACCACCGAAGAGGATTTCGACCGCGTACTCAGTGTCAACGTGAAGGGCGTGTACAACTGCCTTCAGGCAGGCGTGAGGCACATGAAAGGCCGTGGCGGTTCCATCGTGAACATCGCCTCCACCGTCAGCGTGATGGCCATCGATGATCGGTTCGCCTATTCCACCAGCAAAGGCGCCGTGCTCTCCATGACCTACGCGGTAGCCCGGGATTTTCTTGATGACAAAATCCGCTGCAACGCCATCTTGCCCGCGCGCATTCACACGCCGTTTGTGGATGGGTTCATCAAGAAGAATTACCCCGACAACATCGACGAGATGTTTGAGAAACTCTCAGACGCTCAGCCCATCGGCCGCATGGGCAAGCCTGAGGAAGTGGCCGCCATGGCGGTATTCCTCTGCAGCGACGAAGCCTCTTTTATCACCGGTTGCCCCTACCCTGTGGATGGCGGCACCCTGTACATTCGTTAACGACACATCATGAAACTGATTCGAGTTGGCCAACCCGGCGTGGAAAAACCCGGCGTGCTCCGTGAAGACGGAACACGCGTAGACGTCAGCGCTTTTGACGAGGATTTTGGCGAAACCTTTTTCGGCACAGACGGCCCCACGCGACTTGCGCAGTGGCTGGAAACGCAAAGCGACCTGCCCTCCTTTGGCGCAGAGGAACGCCTTGGACCGCCCTGCGCCCGGCCTAGCAAGCTCATTTGCATTGGGCTCAACTACAAGAAACACGCTGAGGAAGGCGATATGGAACTGCCTCCGGAGCCAGTCATTTTTTTAAAGGCCACCAGCGCCATCGTCGGCCCGAACGATGATGTGGTGATCCCCCGTAATAGCGAAAAGACCGATTGGGAAGTGGAGCTGGCCTTTGTGATTGGTAAAACTGCCAGCTACGTTGAGGAAGCCAACGCGCTCGATCATGTCGCCGGTTATGTGCTGCACAATGATTACAGCGAACGCGCCTTTCAACTGGAGCGCGCCGGCCAATGGGTCAAGGGTAAGAGCTGCGACACGTTCGCCCCGCTCGGCCCGTACATTGCCACCAGCGATGAAGTCGCCGATCCGCAGGCACTGGATCTCTGGCTCAAAGTCAACGGCGACAAACTGCAGGACAGCAACACGGCCGACATGGCCTTTCCTGTCCGGCATTTGGTGCATTACCTGAGCCAATTCATGACCCTGCTGCCCGGTGACGTCATCAGCACCGGCACACCCAGCGGTGTCGGATTGGGCTTCGATCCTCCCAGGTTTCTGCAGCCTGGCGACCAAGTGGAACTCGGCATCACCGATCTAGGTGTCCAACGCCAGACCGTCGTTGCCTGTATTTAACCAAAAAAAGTACAACTCACACTTGCGTTGGCCCGCTGCTTGTGAAAAGTTTCACAAGCAAGGTGTGCATCCCAAAAAATGGATCATTTAAAATTACATATTCCCGGTCCGGTGGAAGTGAGTGACGCCACATGGAAAGCGATGAGCACTCCGATGATCGGTCATCGCAGCTCCAATTTCCAGGATCTGTACGGCAAGATTCAGCCGCAGCTCCAGCAACTACTCGGTACCGACCGACTGGTGTATCTCAGCACCTCATCGGCTTGGGGCATTATGGAGGGAGCCATCCAAAATTTGGTCCAACGGAAGCTGCTGTGCTGTATGTGTGGCGCATTTTCCGATAAATGGCTGGATGTCGCCAAGCGCTGCGATTTGGTGGCCGAAGGCCTACAGGTCGATTGGGGATCCCCGATCCTGCCTGAAGCCATTGACGCCAAGCTCGCGTCCGGTGAATTCGATACCGTCACCCTCGTACACAATGAAACCTCCACCGGAGTGATGAATCCGCTGCAAGAGATCGCCAAGCTGAAGGAGAAATATCCCGAGGTGATGTTCATTGCGGACAGTGTCAGTTCCATGACTGCCGTGCCCTTGAACTTCGACGACCTAGGTATTGATGTGCTGCTGGCCGGCACACAAAAGGCCTGGGCCCTGCCGCCCGGCTTGGCAGTGTTTGTCGTATCCGAAGCCGCCATGCAACGTGCCGCTCGCAGTGTATCACGCGGCTATTATTTTGATTTTCATGAGTTCCAAAAGAACGCTGAAAAGAACATGACTCCCAGTACGCCAAGCATCCCGCACATCAACGGACTGTCGGCCAAGCTGGATGAGTTTTTCACTGAGGGATTAGAAAACCGCTACGCACGACATCAGAAGACAAATCAAATGACCCGTGACTGGGCGGCCAAGCACGGCTTCTCGCTGTTCCCCGAGGCCGGTTATGAATCCCTAACCCTAACTTGCATCAACAACGGTGCTAAGGAAGGCGGCACGGTGGTGGATGTACCGAAGTTGCAGGGGATGATGAAAGAAAAAGGCATCCTCATCGATGGCGGCTACGGCAAGCTCAAGGGCAAGGCGTTCCGCCTTTCTAACATGGGCGATGAAACCGAGGAGACCATGGGGGATCTGTTCGCCAAACTGGATACCTCGATGGCAGTGCTTTAGGCTAAGGCGAGACCGAAAGTTTTTCGTCGCTATATTCGCCCGCCATTAGCACGCCCTGCTCCTTGTAGGGTTTGAGCATGAAATGAGTGACCGTGGAAATGACGCCCTGAATGGTCGCCAGTTTTTCGGAGACAAATGACGACACCGCCTTGAGGTCGCGACCTTCCACCACCACCATCAAATCGTACCCGCCGCTCATTAGGTAACAGCTGCGCACCTCGTCAAACTTAGCAATCCGCGTGGCCAACCGGTCAAAGCCTCCTTCACGCTCGGGCGTGATCTTAACCTCAATCACCGCACGCACCAGATCCACCTCCAACTTGTCCTCATTGATCACCGTACGGTAACCGAGAATCACGCCTTCGGATTCCAGAGATTTGATCCGGGATTCCACCTCGCCTTCCTCGCGTCCAAGGCGTCCGGCAATCTGGGCGGGGGTCAAGGAAGCGTCATCACGCAGCAGCTTCAACAGTTCATCCATGTCGTGAGGCTAACGAGGGCAGGCAACCGGAGCCACGCTTTTTTATTCAGAGCAGTCAGAGCGACACCGTGGCCGTCCAACCCGCTTGGCCGAACTGCTCATGATACTTCGCCCGCAACGCCTCCGCCGTCGGTCGGTCTTCGGTGATGGCAAAGGTGGTGGAGCCACTACCCGACATCAGGGCAGCCAATGCCCCCTGCTCCATCAGAAACGTTTTGATCAGTGGCAATATCCGATGTTTTTTAAATACCGGCACCTCAAGTGAATTGTACAAGCCGGCCAATTCGCCGCCATTTAGTGCCTGTTGCAAAGCCGTCATTCGGCCGGCTTCACCGTATCCGTCGGGCAATGACACCAAGGCCTGATACGCCCAAGGCGTGCTAACGCCAAAACCGGGATGGATCAATAGCAGACCCTTCCCTTCAAGCGCGGGAAAAGGCCCCACCGGCTGCACTACTTCACCCCGCCCTATGGCCAAAGCCGGGCCGTCTTGTAAAAAAAACGGGACATCGGAACCCAGTCTCGCGGCCAATTCCTGCAATTCGTCCGCATTGAGCGGCGACTCAAACAGCTCATTGAGCCCACGCAGGGTGAAGGCCGCGTTACTGCTGCCCGCACCGATACCGGCGGCTAGTGGGAGATTTTTTTGCAAATGTATGCGTACGCCTGCCACACCGGCCTTTTCAAGAAACGCAGTAGCCGCGCGGTGCACAAGATTAGGGGCACCCATCGATAGACGCGAATCACTACAGCTCAGCTTCAGCCCATCCGCTGTGCGTTCCAGCTGGAGTTCATCAAACAATGGCACCGGTTGCATGATGGTTTCGAGGTCATGAAACCCATCCTCGCGTCGGCCGAGAATATTGAGCAGCAGATTGACCTTGCAGTGAGATTTAAGGACGAGGCTCATGGCCGGCCTTATTCTTCATCCTCTTTCTCGGCCGCCTCTTTCTTGTGCCAGAACCACGCAATAAGCGTGCTCAATTCATAGAGCAACTGCAGCGGCACAGCCACGAGACTGAGAGTGAAGGGATCGCCGGTAGGCGTGATCACGGCGGCGATAATGAGGTTGGCCACCACCGCGTACATCCGAAAATCCGAGAGTTTCTTATAATCGAGGATACCCACTCGGACCAGGAACAACAGGATTACAGGCATCTGGAATGCCAGCCCCATGCCGACCATGAATTTGCAAACAAAGCTGATGTATTCCTCGGCCTGCCATTCGTCGGCGCCAAAGCCAAGCATGTTGGCGAAACCAACCGAGGCCCAGAGGGCGACCTTCATGATGATGAGGTAGCAGAACACCACGCCCAACATGAAGAGGCCGGCGCCAAAACCGGATAACTTGAAGAGCCATTTCTTCTCGTTGATCCGCAAGGCCGGTAATACGAACTGGGCTAGGAAATAGATAACAAACGGCATGGAGAGGGTTAGGCCGCCGTACAGTCCGATCTTCAGTGCGATAAAGAATGATTTCAATGGACCATACGCCTTGAGTTCCACCTCCCACGGCACGCGATCGGTGCCATTAGTGTCCACGTGCAACTGCATAGAATATTTCGTCCCATTGACATCCAAACTACCGGGACTAGGGATCAGGCGTAGAGCCGTAATCACCTCGGTTTGATTAGCGTCTTTGACCAGCAATCCTTCCTCCACCCATTCTTTGAGATCGGATTCTCGAACGTGAAAGGCAACTCCATCCCCAAGTTTAACTGGGATCATCCGTTTATCCGGGTTGGAATTTACCTGCTGGATTTGCTGGGCACTATTCAGCGGGTATGTGAGAAACTTGACGATGTAGGGAGAACCGATCAGCGCGATGAGCATGCCCACCACGATAGCTACTACGACTTTCATGACCGTCCAGCGAAGGTCTTCCAAGTGGTCGAGGAACGGCTTTATCGGACCGCCAAACCCTTCCTCTTCCCCTTCCTCTTCAGAATCTAGCTCATCATCACCGTAGCCCGCGCCATGTCCATAGCCGTAGTCGCCATGATCATCTTCATGGCCGTGATAGTCATGGTCGTACTGGTACTCGTGTTCCTCATGGTGTTCGTGATGATAGTCATCATGATCATGATGGTACTCGTCATGATAGGGATCCTCGTGATCCGGACCGAGCTCGCCGGCTATATGGGGATCGTCGCCGGATTCGGCTTCTGAAGATTCTTCGAGAGTCGCGGGATCCTCTGCCTGATCGTCGCGTGTCTCTCCCTCAGATTCTTTTTCCTCCGACTCGGAAGCATCGGGCTCGGGTTCCGGCTCGCTGGGCCCCGAATCCTCGCCTTCTTTTTTGTCTAAGTCCGACTTGGGAAATTCTGCCTCTGGAAAGTTTGAATCCGAAGCGGAGTCTTTTGGATCGCCACCGAACGGCAATTCACCCTGATCCTCGGAGGAATCCGATGATTCAGGTGAATCGTATGGGCGGGGACTATTTTCCTCAGGCGTATCGCCGTCTGGATGAGAATCCCCGGGATGATCTTCGGGGTCCTTGGGCATGGGAGAACAGGGGAATTAGGCCTTGGACTCGGAGGAATCCTTCGCCTCCTCCACTTCCGCCTGAGCCGGTTTTTCCTCGCTGGAAGCGCTCTTCTCTTCCTTGTCGTGGCGGGCCTGCTCGCGCTCGTAATCTTGGCGCTCAGATTCCCGGTCCATCTCGTAGCTGATTTCGCTCGAGGCTTTCTTGAATTCGCGGATGCCCTTGCCGAGGCCCTTGGCCAACTCAGGGAGTTTCTTGGCGCCAAAGAGCAGGAGAACGGCCAGAAGGATAATGACCCATTCCCAACCTTGAATAAATGACAGCATGTACGTGTTCATTGGTGAAAAGACGTGGAGACCCTAACTTTATTCACAGTCTGTTGAAAAGCAAAAAAGCCCCGGTCGCCCGGGGCTTCGCCAAGGGGGACTTGGCGGGTGGATTAATTGGCCGGCCGCAACAGGACGAATTCGCCTCGGCGGTTCTGGGTAAAGGCCGCTTCGGTCAAGCCATCCAAGATCGGCACTTTTTCCCCATAACTCGTGGTTCGCAAGCGTTCCTGACTGATGCCAAGACGCAGCAGCTCATCCAAAACTGCTAATGCCCGGCGTTCGCCCAGTGATACGTTGTAATCTTCAGTGCCCCGCTCGTCACAGTGGCCTTCTATCAAAAGTTTGTGGGTGGGGTTTTGGATCAGATGCTGAGCCACCAGTTCCACCTTTGGCAGGTCACTCGGCCGAACCGCAGAGCTGTCGTAGTCAAATTGCACCATCTGCGCGAGAAACGTGTCGCGGTCCTCCACTTCGTTTCCGCTAAAGCCATTGCCCAGCGCTTGATTCAACGGATCCTGCGGGATCTCCACAATGGTGGTTCCTCCACCTGTCGGATTGCCGCCCGCCAAGGGATTGCCACCGGGGAGTGGGTTTCCGCCGCCCAAGGGTTGAGCCGGGCCCGGCACGGTGACGGTTTTCACAATTGGGGTCATGGTGGGTATCTTGGTGAGTCCCACCGGTTTCTGGCTTTTGCAGCCCACGCTCAACAACAGACCTAGCGCCAGTGCTGATAGATTAAAGATAGTTCCTCGCATCTCCTTATTTCTCCTTGATCCTCCTTGGATCGTGAATCGCCATGCTCTCACACAGCGATCCAATTTTGCGCCTCGCATCGCCGGCGGTCAAGCCGCGCGCACCGCTTGTTATTAACCCACCGTGAGCAACCTCACTCGTCGCAAGACCACCGTCCCGGTTTTTCAGCCGGGACGGTGACCTGCCAAATCAAGGCTCTCTGGAGGTCTTTTAATTTTGTGGCAACTCCACCACGCCGGTCATCGGCATGAAGAGCACAAACTCGCCCCGACGGTTTTGAGCACGAGCCGCCTTGCTGTCAGCCTCGGATAAGGGCACTTTTTCGCCCAAACTTTGGGTCCCCAACCGGTCGGCCGACACGCCCAAGCGAACGAGTTCCTCAGCCACCGTGAGCGCCCGCCGCTCGCCCAAGGAGAGATTGTACTCCTCGGTGCCCCGTTCGTCGCAGTGGCCTTCCACCAACAGCATGTGCTGCGGGTTTTGGATCAAGTGTTGCGCCACTTGAGCCACGAGATCCTGGTCGCCCGGACGCAACTCGGAGCTGTCGTAATCAAAATGCACCCGCTCAAATATGTCGCGTTGCTCCTGAAAATTTTCAGGGATCGTCAATGGCGTATTGGGATCTCCATTATCCGTACCGCCCACGTTCGTGCCGGTGGTGTTGGGGCCATTGCCGTTCGGGTTACCTCCGGGCAGCCCCCCGGTGTCATTTCCATTCCCGGGCCCAGTGTTGGGGTTACCACCGCCAGGGTTATTTCCTGAACCGGCAAAACTGGGGATGCTGGTCAGTCCGGCATTGTCGTTGGATTTACAGCCGATGCCGACAATTCCCAATAGGGCGGCACAGGCTACAGCCTTGATATACAATTCTCCACGCATTGATTTGACTCCTTATTATTTCCAGCCCTCCTTCGGCCGGATGATCGCAAAACGATCGGGGGTTAGTTGCCCCATGCCGGCTGTGATGCACTGCCAACAAAGGCTGGGATGATTTTCACCTGTTTTGTGGGCACGTCAACAATTGCCAACTGCCTCTTATTCACACCCCTGCGAGTAAAGATGAGGTTGCGACTGTTCGGCGCCCAAGTCGGTGCCTCCCCGGCAGCCACCACCGTGGCGGCTCCGCCTTGCGCCGGGACCACGCAAACATTGAATCCTCCCATCGCAGCAGTGAAGGCAATTGATTTCCCGTCGGGCGACCAATTCGGTTCGGAAGGATTCAGCACACCGCTGGTGGGAATGCGAATCATGTTGCCACCTTGGGCCGCCACTTTCACCAACATGCGTTTGCCGTTGGCGCGCGTTGCGAAGCAAAGCCATTGACCATCCGGAGACCAAGTAACCCCATTCTCTTCTTCGCGGGTTACGCACATGCGCCGAAGGTTTTGCCCCTTGAGGTCCTCCATGAACTTCCAGCCCGGCGGTGCTACATACACATCCGGACTGCCACCGCGGCTGAGGATCATTGCCAGAAATCCCTGCGGCGACAATGCCCCGCCGGTGTTCAATCCCCGATAACGCGCCATCACTTCGCGTTCGCCAGTTTTCATGTTTTGCTGAATGACTGTCGTGTTTTCGATGCCGCCCCGCTTCAGCCAAGTGGTGTAAAACACCTTACTGTGATCCGGTGACCAACGCGGCGCACTCACCAGCGTTTTGTCATTGGTAAGCGCCACCGGCTTGTGGCCATCGTAGTCCGACAAAAAAACCTCCTCAGCGCGTGGGCCAGTCTTCATCTTAAACAACACGCGCGTGCTTGCGATTCCCGGCACTCCAGTGAGTGCCTGAATCACATCGTTACTTAAGGCATGCGCTTGGTCCCGGAGGTTTCCTCCGCTGTAGCGTCGATTGAAACCGGGGTTCCCCGCTTTGTCCGTGAGTGCCCCCACCACGCTGCCATCGGCTTTGCCGCGCACTACAAAGGCGGCATCGGCCAAGGGAACTACCTTGCAGCCCATTACCTCCAGATCGAATTTTAGGACACCGGCCACTTCGCCAACGAAGCCTTCCAAGGCAATTGGAATCAGCTTATTGCGGGCTTCGCCCACCACCTGAAGATTGCCTCCTCGGGGAGCCGATCCAGCGTGCAATTGATTAGTTGAAAGGCCCAGCAGTCCAACCGCCAGCAAACACCAAACCATTCTCATCATGTCATCCTCGAATACGGGGCGTGAAGTCCAAGGTAAAGGTGCGCTTGGAATCATTCGAGCCCGAGGGGAAAGGCTTGCCAATGCTACGCACGCGGTCAAGTGCACTTTGTACAGAACGATCCAAAGCCGCATCACCGGTCTTGCGAACAATCCTCGCACTGAGCACTTTGCCGGTTCGGTCCACCGTCACGGAGACCACGGCCACTCGTGAACGTGCCAATGTTTTCGGGATCAACGGCTCCCAAGTCCGCCGATAAACCGACACCACATACTGCGCATAGGAGGTAAACGCCGCCGCGTTCGCGCCGGAAACATTCACCTTGATGCCAGCGGAGAGCTGGGTTCGGAGATTTTTTACCGTTTTCCCCAATCCCTCGGTATTGACTGATGGACTCTTGGCCGGAGTCACCGGTGACCGAGAGGTGCTGCCGCCACCGTTCACCGTTTTGGTGCTGGTATTGATTTTGATGGCCGGCCGTTTTTTGGGGGGTGTGCTCTTGGGTGGCCGTGTGGTTTTCTTGGGTGTTGAAACCTTTTTGGGCGTCGGCTTGGGCGTCACCTTTTTAGGAGGGGTGGGTGTTGGCACTGGCGCCACTTTTTTCGGTGGCCGAGGCGTGGGCGGCTCAGGAGTTCGATTCCGCTGAACGGGCGGCTGCGGAGGCGTGGGAGCAGGCGTTACTCGTGCCTGTGCTGGCGCCGTTTGCGGGTTCAACAAATTATCCAACACCTCCGGCGCAATCATGCTCAGTGTGGGCGTCACCTTTTCCGGTTTGGTGATGAAAAATGCAGCGGCCGCGATCAATAACGCCGCCACCACCACATGCAATCCGACGGAAAGGAAAATGCATTTTTTAAGCAATCGAGTCATCGTTCGTCCTCCTTGGTGCGCAGTGAAAACTTGGTCAGGCCGTTCTTTTGGCAGACATCAATCACCGCATACAAATCTTTATTTAACCCATGCTGATCGGCCCGGATATAGACCACCGTTTCGGGGTTGTCCGCATGAGCCGCCTTGAGCGCCGTCTCGAGTTGCGCCAATGACATCGGTTTGCGGTCCAGAAGATATTGGCCATCGCGACTGACCTCAACTGTACGCACATCATCGCGCTTGACCGCCGAATCCGCCGCACCACCATCAGGCAGTTCAAGCTTCATCCCCTGCTCCAGCAACGGCGTAGCGATCACGAAAATAATGAGCAACACAAACGCCAGGTCCAACATCGGCGTCACGTTCAGGTCACTCAAGGTAACCAACTGGTTGCGCTTGGAAAAGCGCTTCATGATTCCACCTCCGTATCCGGCGGCAACAAATCAGGCTGATCGTTTTCCTTGGATTCCTGAAGCACCTGTGTTTCCTCCGCCGCTTTGGATTTAGGCTGTGGCTTTACTTGCGGAGCCGGAGTTTGAATGGGTTCTAGTTGCGGCTTGGCCGTTTCCTTTTCCATGACGGCCAGAGGTTCGCGCGCATTGACAGGCACTTCCTGCAGGTATTCCGCCTCAATTTTGGAGCTTAATTCTTGGGCAAAATTATCCATCTCCACGGTGGCCACCCGCAGATTGTGTACCAGCCAGTTGTAACCAAACATGGACGGGATTGCCACCATCAGGCCTGCCACCGTGGTGGCTAAGGCCGCAGCGACGCCGGGAGCCACCGTGGTGAGCGAGGCGTTACCTTCCTGCGCCGCCGCACTGAACACTTCCATCACACCCCAAACTGTGCCCAACAACCCCATGAACGGTGCCCCACTCACCGCAATGGCGAGCAGAATAATGCCGGACTCCAACGCCACCGATTCACGCGCCACCGCGCTCTCGATCAGGCCCTTGATGTGTTCCACAGATTTCAACGATACGTAACGGTGTCGATTGCCCTCCTTGTCGCGCAACCTTTCCTCCAAGGCAATACAGCCTTCGTGATAGACGTTGAAAAGCGGGCAACCCTCCGCCGAAATCCTTCGCTCGAACATTGCCAACACGCGCGATTGGCTACGGAACTCCTGATCAAAGTAACGGTTGTATTTCCGCGCGCGCCGCAGCTGAAGTGCCTTAAACGCCATCACGCCCCAGGCACAGGTGGAAAACAGGACCAGGATGACAATAATCGCCAACCCGGGGCCTTCCAACTGTTCCCAGACAAACAAATACGTAGGCTGCGTCTCAGCCGTAGACGACGCGGCCGCTGCCAAAAATGGTGCGTTTAACATGCCTTACCTCCTGAAAGGCAAATCTCCTCGGTTCAAAATTGGTACCAAGAAACCCTGTTTTTGTCAACTTTTTGGGTTTTTTGGATACGGAGGTAAGAATCGCTCAATGGCAGTGCGAGTCAAATGGACGATATCCACATTTGTGAATCAGGCCCGACAGAAAACCGAACAGCTCAAGGGCGGCAGTACAAATTCCGCCGACCACGGCTGGTCATGCCAAGGCACCTCCAGCGAATAGACACCACCGTAATTGCCTTGATTTGTGCCCCCATAGAATTCTGAATCACTATTCAAGATCTCTTGCCATTCACCTGGCTGGGGCAAACCGATGCGGTAGGACTCCCTCGCCACAGGCGTCAGATTCAGCACCACCAGCACACACCGGTCGAACTCAGGTGTTTGCCGCACAAAGCACGCCACACTGTTGAGGTGATCTTTGCAATCCACCCAAAAGAACCCCGGCTCGGAATAATCCCCCGCCCACAGTGCCGGCTCGTCGCGGTACAGGTGATTCAAATCACTCACCCATTGCTGCAAACCGGCGGGCAAATTGCCTGGCTCGAGACTATTCCAGTCAATTTCCTCATCCTCATCCCACTCCGTGCGTTGCCCAAATTCACCACCCATAAAGAGCAGCGGCTTACCAGTAAACAACCATTGATAGCCCAGCAAAACCTTAAGATTGGAAAACTGCTGCCATTCACCGCCGGGCATGCGTCCGAGCAGCGAACGTTTTTCATGCACCACTTCATCGTGCGACAGCGGCAACATGTAGTGCTCTTGATCGCGGTAAGACGAGGCAAACGTTAACTGATTTTGATGCCAGGGCCGATGAACGGGATCTCGCATAAAATAGGCCAGAGTATCATGCATCCAGCCCATGTCCCACTTGAAGGTGAAGCCCAGACCGCCGGCCGCCACTGATTGAGTAACGCCTGGCCAAGCGGTGGATTCCTCGGCGATGGTCGCCACACCAGGAAACTCACTGTTTACCACGTGGTTCGTATGCCGCAACAGGTCAATGGCCTCCAGATTCTCGTTGCCGCCATTTTCATTCGGAGTCCACTCCCCCGCTTCGCGTGAATAATCCAAATACAACATGGATGCCACCGCATCCACACGTAGGCCGTCCACATGAAACACATCACACCAAAAGCGTGCATTGGCCGTGATAAAATTGCGCACCTCAGGCCGGCCGTAATCGAACACTGCTGTCCCCCAGTCCGGATGCTCACCCCGTTGCGGATCGGCATGCTCATACAACGGTTTCCCATCAAACTGGGCCAAGGCCCAATCATCCTTGGGAAAGTGCGCCGGCACCCAATCAATAATCACCCCAATACCGGCATCGTGCAGCGTGTTGATAAGTGTCTGGAATTTTTCAGGCGTACCATAGCGACTGCTGGGCGCATAGAAACCTGTAACCTGATACCCCCACGAGGGATAATACGCATGCTCAGCCACTGGAAGAAATTCCACGTGCGTAAAACCCATCTTTCGGACATAATCCACGAGCTTTCCCGCAAGCTTTTTATAACTAAAAGATTCGCCTCTTTTCTTTTTCCTCCAGGAACCTAGGTGCAATTCGTATACACTCATTGGTAGTTTTCGAGGATCTTGCTGAGCTCGACGCTGCAGCCAATCTGAATCGCTCCAGGCATACTGTGAATTATCCCAGACAATGGATGCAGTCTTTGGAGCAATCTCGAAAAAGAACCCGAACGGATCGGTCTTCTCTAACACTCGCCCATCCTGAGTAAGAATCTGAAATTTATAGTGGCTTCCAACTCCACAACCCGGCGCAAATAGCTCCCATACGCCAGACCGTCCCAGAACCCGCATGGGATGATGCCGAGCATCCCAACCGTTAAAATCTCCCACTACACTGACACGCTTTGCATTGGGCGCCCAAACCGCAAAGCTGGTGCCTGCCACTCCATCGATCGTGCGCGGATGCGCCCCCAGCTTTTCATAGATCCTCCGCTCATCGCCGCGCCCAAAGAGAAATAAATCGTCTTCGCTGATTGTAGGCAAAAAGGAAAACGGATCGCGCGTTCGCCATTGCTCTCCGCTTCCCCAAGTAATCGCGAGATCGTACGGGAACAATTCAGCCTCCTCTTCCGCCACGCCCTCAAACAAATCCGAGTCCCCCACACGCCGCAGTGGGATGACCGGCTTATTTACTTGATCAGTTGGCACGGCCACCACTCCTTTGGCCAAAGGTAGAAAAGCTCGCACCACCACTCCGCCATCAGCAAGACGGTGCATGCCCAATAAATCATGAGGCGACGCATGCGTGCCACATGTGATTGACTCAAACTCAGTATCGGACAGTATCATTTTCCATTGGTGAGCTTAGGGGGATCACCGGGACGGACATCGTCATCCTCAACCGACACATCGACCACCTTGTTATTTTCCCCAGAGAGGGTGGTTTTTTGGCGGATCAACCATAACAACGCTCCCACCATGGTTGCTTCATCGAGGAACGGAATCGGGTCTGGGATCAGCAGGTTCAACAACAACAACACCGCGACCACCACAATTCCTATCACAACCATCTGTTCTTTTTTCACGATAAAATCTCCTTCATTTGGTCCATCAACAGCTCAGGCGCACCCTCGTTCCACAGGATATGGTCGGCCAGATCCATCTTTTGGGCAATGTCCATTTGCGCGGCAATGCGGGCTGTGATTTGGGCATCATCCCAATTTCGCTCGCGGAGACGGGCTCGCTGAGTGTTGACCGTGCAGGCCACGCAAAGCACCGCATCAAATGAATCCTGCAGATCAACTTCAAACAACAACGGAATCACCACCACTCCCACCGGCCGTTTTTGTTCACGCCATTGGTCAATTTGTTTTTCCCAGACAGTGCGAACACGAGGATGAATGATGGCTTCGAGTCGTTTCCGCGCGGCTTCATCCTGAAACACCTTGGAAGCCATCTTGTCGCGATTCAACGAACCATCCGCCTTCAGGAATCCCTCCCCAAACTCGTCTGCAATCTCGGCCAAGCCCTCCGTGCCGGGATGCACAGCTTCACGCGCCAAATCATCCGAATCCACCACCGGCAAGCCGACCTTTTTCAGCAGTCGCGCCGCCGTGGATTTACCCATCCCCACGCCGCCCGTCAGGCCGAGGACGCGGGTGTTCATTGGGTGAACCCAAGATTTTCCGCCACGGCGAGCGTGGCGCGGGATTTGTTTAGCGTATAAAAATGAAGCCCTTCCACGCCGTTCTCGATCAAGTCCGCACATTGACGGGTGGCGTACTCGATCCCAAAGGTGCTGACCGCCTCGTCGTCATCACCCAGCTCATCTAGGCGCGCAGTAATCTCCGGAGTGAGTTTGGAGCCGCACAATTCAGTGAAGCGCTGAATCTGGCGGGCGCTCAATATCGGTATGATCCCAGCCACGATCGGCTGGTTCATGCCCCGTTCTCGGAGATAATCCCGAAAGGCATAAAAGTCGGCATTATCAAAAAAGAGCTGGGTGATCACAAAATCGGCCCCGCTATCTACCTTGGCTTTAAGACGATCCCAATCCACTTCGCGCCCTTCTGTGCAGGCAATGTGTCCCTCTGGAAAGCCAGCCACGCCGATACTAAATTCATTCCGGGTATGAATGTGCTCCACCAATTCGTAGGAGTATTCAAAACCGCCTTCGGGCTTAGTAAAGGGTTCCCCGGGCGGCGGGTCACCGCGCAGGGCGAGAATGTTGTCGATGCCCCGCCGCTTCGCTTCATCCAATACCGATCCGATATCCGCCCGCGTGCTGCCCACGCAGGTGAGGTGCGCCATGGTTGGCACCTGATGTTGCTGCTGGATAGCATCCACGATCCCCAACGTCTTTTCGCGGGTACTACCGCCGGCGCCGTAGGTAACCGAAAAAAATGCCGGATTCACCGCCTTGAGCCGCGGCACAATTTTCTCCACCAGCGCCTGCTCGCCTTGAGGGGTTTTGGCCGGGAAAAATTCGCAGGAAATTGCTGGACGCCCTGCCTCGGCCGCTTCCTGAAGAATATCGCGAATGAATCGCATCGGCCTGATGCTGCACCAAAGCGGCGCGGTATTCAAGACGCGTCAACCGCCGATCGCACTCATCGTCCGGTCAGGCTGCTGAAATTGCGCCTGCCCGATCCGATGCCCCGCCTCCTTGCGCAGCACAACCGCCTGCAACCATTCAGCTAGGTCTACGTCACCAGCGCCCTCCCGCATCTGTTTTTTGAGGTCATGTTCTTGCAGGCTAAATAAACAAGTACGCACATGGCCATCGGAGGTCATTCGAATGCGATTGCACTGCCCACAAAATGGCTCACTTACCGGCATGATCAACCCCACCTCGCCGGCACCTTCTCGGAACCTCCAGCGCTTTGCGGTTGCCGCCGCGTGCTCGTCATCCAGCGGCTCCAGCTCGAACGCCTCCTGCAACTGCGCCAAGATCTCCCGGCCGGTTACCACATGATCCGCCTGCCATGCCCGGCCAGAATCGAGCGGCATAAATTCGATGAACCGCATCACCAACCCGCGTTTCCGGGCAAAGTCGGCCATGGCCGGCACCTCATGATCGTTCAGGCCACGGATTACCACGGCATTCACCTTCACCGGATTCATCCCCAGTTGCTGAGCCAAATCAATCGCGCCAAGCAATTCCTTCAAGCCATTCCGGCCAGTCATTTTTTTAAAATTACCGGTCTCCAATGAATCCAGACTGAAAGTCACCCGACGCAGACCCGCATCGCGAAGGGCCTGCGCATTTTTTGCGAAGAGAAACCCATTGGTGGTCAATGCCAGATCTTCAATCCCCGACAAGGCCGCAATGGATTCCACTAGGCGCGGCACATCCCGGCGCAAGAGCGGTTCACCTCCGGTCAGACGGATTTTGCTTACCCCCAACCCGGAAGCCACCCGCACAACCCGGGTAATCTCCTCATAGGTCAGGAAATGGGAACGCGGCTTCCACTCGTGCTGAATGGGCCGAGGCGCACCAGAAGAAGTGCGTTTATAAAAATCCGCTGCCTCTTCCGTCTCAGGGAGACAGTAGAGGCAGCGGAAATTGCAGCGATCGGTGATGCTAATGCGCAGGTCGCGAATCTGTCGGCCATGCGCATCAATCAATCGTGTCACGGGCTGATTCTGCACCGCGACTGGGGAGAGCGCAACCGCATTACTCTTCCGATGAGGTCGGGCCCGGTGTTTCTGCCGGCGGCACCGGGGCTGGCTCGCTTTCAGGAGCGGCTTCGATCTCCGGCTCAATCACTTTGCCGTTGATAATTACGCGCCCATCGCTGGTGAGCTCCACTGAAACGTTTTCGTTTTGTGGCTCTTCAGCCGACACCGGTTGTTCGCCGTATTTCCCTGCACGCAAGGCGGCTTGTTTCTGGGCCACGGTTTGGCGCTTGGCGTAAATACCAATACCACGACGCATCCAGTCCATGCGCTTGGCCACGGCGATGTCGGATTTGATGCGCTTCACTTGGGCGGAGAGGAACTCCAGATCGTTCATCTGTTTCACCAACTCAGCCTTCTCATCCTGAAGACGCAGAAGTTCCCCTTCTAAGAAGGTGCGATCGCCTTCGGAATCCTCCAGCTTTTGATTGGTCTCATCGATCTCCGTGTTGAGATTGGCGATCTTCACCTCCAACGCGCCTTTTTCCTGATTGAGCGTGTCGTTTTTGGTCTCCAGAGCCGCAATCAATTCAACGCGTTGTTTGGTTTCGTCGGCCACCTTGGTTTGGAATTCTTTTAGTTCCGTGGTTTTGGCGGCCAATAAATCGGTTTGGGCCTTGAGGTCTGCAGTCGTTTTCACCAGCTCTTCCTCGGCCTTCACCTTGGCAGTGTTCACTTCCTGCAGCTTAGTTTCCACAGCACCCAAATCCTGGGCATGCTGGAGCTTCAACGTATCCATCTCGGCGGTCTTCTGAGTAAGATTCATATCCAGCTGCGTGACCTTGGTCTTCTCGGATTCCACCTCGGTGTTCAACTCCACAATGCGTTTGTCTTGGGTTTGCACCGTTTCCTCCAGCGTTTGTCGTTGGGTATCGAGTTGATCGCGTTGGGTGCGATAATCGTCACGCTCAGCACGTGTGGCGTCACGCTCCTTTTGAATAGTGTTTCGCTCGGTCTCCAGCTTGGCATAAGCATCGAGTTTACTTTGATTGCTGACGATCGAGAAAATACCGATTCCTGCGGTAATCGCCGCCAGCATCACAATGGCGATAGATTTTTTGTCCTTCATGGTGGGTCTTCATCTTGCCATGAGTTGATTGTGTGACACGCGAAACTTATTGAGCTCGTGTCAACAGATTGCTGTTAGATTACTCACAGGCTGTACGCAACTCTGCTTTTTGTATTGGCCCCGGGAACGCTTCCCGCCACACTCGCCGCGTGGACAACATGGATCTCCCCCAACAACGCATGCCGGAGACGGCCAACGAAATCGCTGCCGCCGTTTTCAGCGAATGCCTGATCACTCTGGTGCGCACTGCGGCCATGCTCCTAGGTAAGGTTACCGCCCCTGCGACCGGTGAACCGGTCAAGGATCTCGTCCGAGTTCAGTTGGTGATTCAACAACTTGAGTTGCTCGAGAAAAACGCCGCGAAACTCAGCTTGGATGAGCAACAACTCCTCAAACAAAGCCTGCAGGAACTACGCATGGCCTACGTGAGTGCCGCCGGCCAGCGGCCTGAAGACGCCTTGGGGGAAGATGAAGCTCCAGCCGCAGAATCGACCGACACTCCGGAAGCTGATAGCAATCCAACCGAATCCTCCGCACCCTCCCCTGAAGCCACCGCCCCGGAGCAATCTCAAGAGGAGGATGAGGAAGACGAAGGCAGCCGCAAACGATTCGTTAAAAAATACGACTAGCGGCTTTTCAAAAAAGTTTTCACCCGGGCCTGCCCCAGCAGGAGTTTCACGTAAGCTGGCAACTTTTCGTTCAGCCTCTTTTGGTACAAATGTTCCCGAATCTCGGCGCGCACTTCGCCGATTTTTTTTGCGCCAGCCGGCTCGAGCTTCATCACGCGAATAATGTGGAAGCCGGTTTCCGATTCCACCAGTTCCGGCACATTGATGCGCATGGAAAACACCCGCTCGGCGATCTGGGGATCGGCAACTGACCGGTAGAGTCGAAATTTACCGCCATCATTTTTGGTCGCCAAATCCTCGGAGAATTCCTTGGCCAACTGCGAGAAATTCACGCCGGCCACGGCCTTGGCCTGCACCTTAGCGGCCGTCGCCTGCTTGGCAGCACGTTCATCGGGGTTCAATCGTCGGCCCGTCGCCAAGTCCACTTTGGCCAAAAGCACGTGCTCCACCTCGGCGTACTCAGGCGTTTTCCATAGGGCGAGATTTTCATTATAGAATTCCAACACCTCCACTTCCTTCACCATGGTCTGTGGCTTGAGTTCGCGCTTGAGCACTTCCTGCGTCAAGGCCTGTTCCTGAAGAAATAATCGGTACGCATTGGTGCTCATCCCCATGCCCTCGATCTTGAGACTAAAGGCAGTAGCGGAGGCGAATTGCTCGCGTAGTATGGTGTAATTATCCTTCGCCTGAATATACGCCTGGGCGCGATCTGCAGGATTCGCGCGAAGCGAGGTCACTTTGGCTAAGATAAGTTCTTCAAGGAGTTGTTTCTTAAAAAACGGCTCCATTGCCAAGGGCACGTCCACTCCATTGACCGCCCGGGATAGGACG
>Ga0208624_1000545_pt1 | contig 19337 bp, 12 predicted proteins | sample Knorr_S23_td_DCM_FD_185607 | JGI IMG/M metagenome (GOLD analysis project Ga0208624, IMG submission 185607) | Marine microbial communities from Southern Atlantic Ocean transect - Knorr_S23_td_DCM_ad_71m_LV_A (SPAdes) (version 2) | ecosystem: Environmental > Aquatic > Marine > Oceanic | place...
TTGATGAAATAAACTTAATGGAGAAATTATTTTTTGAATATATTTCATTGGGTGAAATAACTGAAAATAATTTAAAAGCAGAGCCTGTAATTAGAAATGCTAACATTGTAGGTTTTGACATGAAATCTTTAAGTAATCAGGGAAATCCAAATGGAATTGATCCAAGGTTATCATGTATCCTCTCCAAATATGCTGGTCAAAGTAATAGAGCTGATTTTCTCGGATTATTTGAGTTGAACAATAATTTAATAGCTAATAAATTATATTCAGAGATCATTTGGTATTTTATAGATGGAATAGATAAGAGAGTCTTAGAGACGGATTTTTATGATTCACAGACTTTTAACAAGTATATTGTTCAAACCTCAGGTAGAGATATCACCTTTTTTAAAAGCAAAATTTCTGAAAAGTGGTGGGTATTAATCGATTCCTCAAAAAACAATGCTACTAATTTTTTACCATGTTTAGAAGAGGACTATAAAGATGCCTTGAATGATAATATTCCAATAAGGTGGCTCAAGGCAACAAAAAGAAATTAAATTTCTTGTAAATACCTTTCAGCATCAAGCGCTGCCATACATCCAGTTCCTGCGGCTGTAACTGCTTGACGGTAGTCTTTGTCTTGGACATCTCCTGCTGCAAATACTCCTGGAATATTAGTTTTAGTGGAAGTTTTGTCTGTAAGTATATATCCACTATCATCCATGTCAACTATGCCTTTAAAAATATCAGTGTTTGGTGAGTGGCCAATAGCTAAAAATAAACCTGTTATTTTTATTTCTGAAACATCATCAGTGAGGTTGCTTTTAATTTTGAGACCGTCAACAACATTTTCACCCATAACCTCCACAACTTCATGATTAAATAGCACTTTTATATTGTCATAATTGGAAAGTCTATTTTGCATTGCTTTTGATGCTCTGAAATGATCTTTTCTCACTAGCATGGTTACATTATTGCATATTTTTGCTAAATATGTTGCCTCTTCTATTGCTGTGTCACCTCCACCAACAATTGCGACATCCTGATTTTTATAAAAAAAACCATCACACACTGCACATGCTGAAACTCCACCTCCAATAAGTCTTTGTTCGCTAGGTAAACCCAGATATTTAGCTGAAGCACCTGTACTGATTATAACTGTCTTAGATTTTATTTCGTCACCATTTTGAGTGTATAGCTTATGCATTCCACCTTTATCCTTAGAAAAATCCACTTTTGATATAAAATCAATCTCAACTTTTGTACCAAACCTTTCTGCTTGTTCTTTAAGCTCATTCATCATTGTAGGACCGTCTACACCTTGTGGATAACCTGGAAAATTATCAACTTCAGTTGTAGTTGTTAATTGTCCTCCAGGTTCTAGTCCTGTGTAAATGACTGGATTAAGATCTGCTCTTGCTGCATATATAGCTGCTGTATAACCTGCTGGTCCACTACCTATTATTATTGTATCCATACTAAGATTTTTGACGAATTATTCCAATCATGTAAAATTAAAAAAACATAATTATAAATTGACTAAAACATTATTAACTTTGTAATTTCATAGCACAAATATGAAGACAACCAAAAAAAATCTTAAGTATCAATCCCCAGGAATCAATGAGGTAAGTAGATACGAAAAACTTCATACTGTTACTTTTGAGAATTCTAAAGAGGGTTCAGTTTCAATTGCGAGAGAAATTTGCGACTTAGTTAAAGCTAAACAAGAGAAAAATAAAAACTGTGTTATAGGATTTGCTACTGGCTCTTCGCCAACCAAAGTTTACCAAGAAATAATTAGAATTCACAAAGAAGAATCATTAAGCTTTAAAAATGTAATAGCTTTTAATCTAGATGAATATTTCCCAATTAATAAAGATGATAAAAATAGTTATCATCACTTTATGAAGGAAAACCTATTCGACCATATAGACATTCCTGCGGAGAATATAAATATTCCTTCAGGTGAAATAAAAGAGAATCAGGTTAAAAAATATTGCATACAATACGAAAAAAAAATACAGGAAAGTGGAGGTATTGATATTCAACTTCTAGGAATTGGGAGAACCGGACATATTGGCTTTAATGAGCCTGGATCTCATTTTAATTCTAAAACTCGATTAATTACACTTGACCATACAACTAGATTTGATGCAAGCAAAAGCTTTAATGGAATTGAAAATGTTCCTTCAAAGGCTATTACTATGGGTGTTAGAACAATTTTTAATTCTAAAAGAGTTATAATAATGGCATGGGGAATACAGAAGAGCCTTATAGTGAAAAAGTCAATTGAGAATGATGTTTCATCTCTTATTCCCGCAACATATTTACAGAAGCATAAGAACGCAACTTTAGTACTTGATAAAGAATGTTCAAACGAACTAACTAGGGTTAAAACACCTTGGCTAGTTGGGCCCTGTGATTGGACTGATCTTATGAAAAGGAAAGCAATTGTATGGTTGTGTGATGTTACTGAAAAATCTATTTTAAAATTAACCGATGAAGATTATAATAAAAATGGATTGTCAGACTTATTAGCTCTTGAGGGCTCTGCTTATGGATTAAACATAAAGATGTTTAATCATTTTCAAAATACAATAACTGGTTGGCCAGGAGGTAAGCCCGGTGCTGATGATTCAACTAGACCTGAAAGAAAAAGTCCCAACTCAAAGAGGGTTATTATATTCAGTCCACATCCAGATGATGATGTCATTTCTATGGGAGGTACTTTTGATAGGTTAGTTTCTCAAGGCCATGATGTTCATATTGCATATCAGGCATCTGGTAATGTTGCAGTTTCTGATCATGATGCACTAAAGTTTATTGAGGTGTCCAATGATATGTTTCCCGCTGAACTCAAACCAAAGGTAAGTCAATTAATCAAGGAACTTAAAAATAAAAAACCAGATAAAATTGATTCAATAGATGTAAGAAAAATTAAGAGTTTAATCAGAAAAAGAGAGGCAATTTCAGCTACCAGATATATTGGAATACCCGATTCCAACACACATTTTATGAATTTACCTTTCTACGAAACAGGAAGAATTAAAAAGAATCCAGCATCAAAAAAAGATATTTTAATAACAGCATCACTCATAAAAAAAATCAAACCTCATCAAATCTATGCAGCAGGAGATCTTGAAGATCCTCATGGCACTCACAAAGTATGTCTTGATATTGTTTTTGATGCATTAGATTCACTCAAAGGTGAAAAATTTATTAAAGATTGCTGGTTATGGCTCTATAGAGGAGCATGGTTAGAGTGGGATATTCATGAAATTGATATGGCAGTTCCTATGAGTCCAGCTCAAGTTCTTCGAAAAAGAAAAGCAATATTTTTCCATCAAACTCAAAAGGATGGAGTAATGTTTCAGGGACATGATTTGAGAGAATTTTGGGTTAGAGCTGAGGAAAGGAACCATGAAACAGCAGAAAAATATAAAAAGATGGGGCTAGCAGATTATGCTGCTATTGAATCATTTAAAAGACATTATTTTTAATTAAATCATTATGAAAACAACTAACAAACTACTAACCTTAATTATAATATTTAGCTCATTATTTTCTCTTCAATCACAGAATAAATTTTCAAAAAGAAAAATTGAAAATCTCAAAGAAGAAGTGTCACAATTAGTCGAAGACGATAAAAAAATGACACAAGTAATGATTGATAAGGTTTTTAGTTTTGGAGAGCTTGGATTCCAAGAATTTGAAACATCAAAGTATTTAGGTAAAATTCTTGAAGAAAATGGATTTGATGTTGAGTATCAGATTTCAGGTATTCCTACTTCATGGCTTGCTACATGGTCAAATGGAGAAGGAGGTCCAACAATTGCTTTAGGAAGCGATTTTGACGGGGTACCTTCAACTTCTCAATATCCAGGTGTTGCATATGAGAAACCAGTAGTTGAGGGTGCACCAGGTCATGGTGAGGGACATAATATTGGCCTTCCAATAGTTATTACATCTGCCATCGCAATCAAAAAAATAATGATTGAAAATAATATTAATGGAAAGCTTGTCTTATGGCCAGGTGTTGCAGAGGAAATACTGGGTGCAAAAGCTTGGTATGTTAGAGATGGTTATTTTGACAATGTTGACATGTGTATTTTTACACATGTTAGTACAAACATGTCAACATCATGGGGAAGACCATCTGGGACTGGATTAATTTCTGTAAAATATACCTTTAGTGGAGAGACTGCACATTCTGCTGGTTCTCCATGGAGAGCAAGAAGTGCGCTAGATGCAGCAGAATTAATGAATGTGGGATGGAATTATAGAAGAGAACATCTACATCCAGATCAAAGGTCACACTCAATTTTTCTAGATGCAGGAGACCAACCAAATGTAGTGCCTTCCAAAGCTTCTATATGGTATTTTCTAAGAGAAATTACATACAAAGGTATTATGGAAATGTACGATGCTGCTAATAAAATGGCTCAGGGAGCAGCTCTTATGACAAATACAACATATGAATCAGAAGTTCTTGGGGCTGCTTGGCCAAGACATTTTAATAAAATTATTGCTGAAGAAATGTATGAGAATATTAAAAAAGTAGGATTACCAAAATGGTCTGAAGATGATCAAAGATTGGCTAGAGCTGTTCAAAAGGAAATAGGCATTGAGTCAATTAATGGCCTTCCTACAAAATTGCCTCCTCTACGTAAACCACTACCTTACAATGTAAGTGGTGGATCAGACGATATTGGAGATGTGTCATGGAAAGTCCCAACAGTAGTGCTTAGGTTCCCATCTAATATTCCTGATGTTACATTTCACCACTGGTCAGCCAGTATTGCAGCTGCAACTCCTATTGCACACAAGGGGGCTAATGCTGGAGCGAAAGTAGTTGCAATGACAGCGATAGATTTTTTAACAAAACCAGAAAAATTAGCTGAAGCTAAGAGTTACTTCGATAATGTTCAAAGTAAGGAAGACTTTTACAGGCCTATGATATCTGAGACAGATCCGCCTCCTTTTTATTTAAATACTGAAAAGATGGAAAAATACAGAGATCAAATGGAAAAATTTTATTTTGATGAAACAAAGTATGATACTTATCTTGAACAGTTAGGGGTTGATTACCCTGAAATTAAAAAAGAGGATTAAAGATTATTTAATGTTCTAAAATATTTTTCGATTCCTAAAGCAAAATATTTGTTTTGTTGTTTTTTTCAATATTAAAAAAACATGTCATTATTGGGGTTTTTGTTATATAATTAATAAATTGAGCACATAAACATAACAAAAATCAAATTTTATGAAAAGAATACTAAGCACAGTATTTTTATTATTTGCACTGTTGTCTTACGGTCAAAGCCCTATAAATGGTGTTGTTTTAGATGAAAACGGAGTGCCCCTTCCAGGAGCAAATGTTATCATTGAAGACACTAGTACAGGTGTTTCCACTGATTTCGATGGAAATTTTGAAATTACTGCTAGTCAAGGACAAGTTCTTGCTATAAGCTACATTGGGTATACAACCCAATATGTTACTGTTGCTGGTCAATCTGCAATAAATATTTCTTTACAGCTTGATAACGAGCTAGAAGAGGTAGTTGTTACAGCTCTTGGATTTGCTGCTGTTCGGGATCAACAAGGGTCAACTTCATCTGTAATTAATGCAGATGATGTAATTAGGTCCGCTGAACCAACTGTAGTAAATGCATTAAGTGGTAAGGCATCAGGAGTTAGAATAACGAAATCAAATGGTGATCCAGGAGCTGGAAGTACTATTAGGATTCGTGGTGCTAACTCAATTGGAGGATCAATACAGCCATTAATTATTGTTGATGGTGTTCCTCTTGACAATACAACTAATTATGGAGGTGGTAATACAATAACCGGAGGAAATGGTGGTGTTACTCAGGGATCACGTTTAAATGATATAAATCCAGCAGATATTGAATCTGTTAACGTTTTAAAAGGTGCTTCAGCTGCATCACTTTATGGTAGTAGAGCCGCTAATGGTGTGGTAGTAATTACAACTAAAAAAGGACAAAGAGGAGCTGCAAAAGTCTCTTTTAAATCATCATACTCGTTTGATGAAATTTCTGAAAGGATTCCAATGCAAGATACTTGGGGTCAAGGAAGAAGTGGTGTTTTTGGTACAAACAGAGCTGAATCATGGGGTGACTACATTCCTGGTAGATCAGGTGGTCAAGATACTTACAAAAGTGGAGCATATTTTGTTGCTGATAGTGGAGTCAAATACCAAGCTATTGATGATAAAAATTCAACTCAAACATTTGTTGAGGAAAACTTTAATTCAGTTTTTGGAACTGGTAATGCTCTACAAAATGACTTAACTGTTAGCGGAGGAAATGAAAACAGTAATTACTTCTTTAGTTTAGGTCATCTTGAGCAGGATGGTGTAATAAGAAACGCTACTTATGAAAGGACTAATGCAAGATTAAATTATGAAGCAAAGATTAATGATAAAATTACTCTCAGTACAAAAATGGCTTATACATATACCGATTCTAATAGAATTCAGCAGAGTTCAAATGTTTCAGGTATGATGCTTGGATTGTTAAGAACTCCACCAGACTTTGATGGAAGAGACTATAAAGGAACATATTATAGTTCAAGTGGTGTTGAATATATTAATCGTGGTAGATCATACAGAAAACCTCTTGGACAGAGTGTTAACCAATCATATACTAACCCATTATGGACTGTTAATGAACAAGAGTCAAGTACTAAGGTTAACAGAGTTACTGTTACTCCTCAGCTTACTATTAAGCCAACTAATTGGTTGTCGATAATAACAAGAGGAAACTTAGATGTAGCTGATGACAAAAGAACATACTTTTTCCCATTGGGTGACGCAAGTTCAAGAGCTAACGGACAGTATCAAGAGGATGCTTTAGATATAAGAAATACTGCATTTGATGTAATTGGTAAAGCAAATTTCCAATTATCAGATATGGTAAACTTAACTGCTACTGCTGGTTGGAGCTACAATGACAGAAAATATTCTAGACTTTCTGGTAATATTACGGGATTCTTGGTTAACTCTGCTAAAAGAACAACGGCACTTAACACTTCTGCAGAAGCATCAACTTTCGATGGCTTTAAAACTTTTAGAAGATCTAATAGAGGTTATGGTATTTTGAACTTTGATATTAATGATGAATTATTCATTACTGCTTCAGGAGCTTTAGAGGCTTCATCTACCATTAATGGTACATTTTTCTATCCTGCAGCTGATGCAGCTTGGGTTTTAACTGAAAACGTTGTAGAATCTGATATAATGTCATTTGCAAAACTAAGAGCTTCTTGGGGGCAAGTAGGTGTTCAACCATCTGCTCACCAGTTTGAAACTCTTGCTGAAGGGGGATTCGGATATTCTACTTATAGTGATCCACTGGACAGTAATTTATTTGGTGGAGGTTTTAGGCTAGATAACAACTTAGGTAATCCAAACTTAGAACCTGAAATTAAAACTGAGTGGGAAATTGGAGGTGATTTTAGATTTTTAGATGATAAGGTATCTCTATCTTTTACATACTACGACAACATTATTGAAGGAATCCTATTAAATGTTGCATTGTCACCATCTTCAGGATATTCAACTCAATATGGTAATTATGGTGAAATGACTAATAATGGTATGGAGATTGATCTAGGTCTTGATCTAATTGACACTTCTGAATTTGGTCTGTCAACTGCAATCAATTGGTCTACAAATGAAAATGAGGTTACTGATCTATTTGGAACAGAATCAATAAACTTATCTCCTGGTGCTTCTGTTAGCTCAAGAGCAGTTGTTGGTTATCCATTAGGTTCATTATATGGTACAGGTTCTCAAACTAATCCTGACGGAAGTTTTATTTTAAACTCAAATGGGTTCCCTCAAATTACATCTAGTCCAATCGTTCTTGGAGATCCAAACCCAGATTGGAGAGGTGGTATTTCTCTAAGTATGAGATATAAAAAGTTCAGGCTAAACGCCGTGCTTGAGCACTCTGAAGGAGGAGACTTCTCGCCAAGAACTCTATGGGTTCTTAGAAGATTCGGAACAACTCAAGAAACTGCAAATAGGATCACTTTAGACCAGCCGTTGGTTAACTACAGAGGTAATACAATTCCTGCTGGAACAACTGTTAGAGGTAATATTAAAGACTTCGGTGGCGGTCCAGTTCTTCTTGATGAAAACTGGTATAGAACAGGTATTGGAGGTGGTTTTGGTGATAACCAAGCATACAACTTCTCAATCGCTGATGCTACTTTCACAAAATTAAGAGATCTATCATTAAGTTATGTAATTGATACACCTTTAGTAACAAATATCGGACTAAGTGATGTAATAGTTTCTTTAACTGGTAGAGATTTAATTAATATCAATAAAGTTGAAGGAATTGATCCTGAGATAAACACCAAAGGTGTTAGTGTAGCTCAAGGTGTTGAGTATTTTACAAATCCTCAGACAAAAGGTTTCCTTGTTAGTTTAACTATAAATTATTAATAAGATGAAAAAATTATATACAAAATCATTATTAGCACTCTTAATTATATTCTCATTTTCTTGTGAGGATATAAATGAGGATATAAATTCAAATCCAAATGATATTTTAATTACGGATGTTGAGGATAAACTATTTTTAACTGGTGCCCAATTAGCAAACATACAGTTACAATTAGGACACTTAAATAGAATTAGTGGAATGTATTCTGGACAATTAATAGGATTTAGCTCTTTATATGCAAATATTTATGGAATGGCATTATCAACAGTAGAGTCAAATGGCTCATGGAATGCTCTTTACGTTGGAGTCTTAACAAATATGAGACAATTGCAAAATAACTCTAGCAATACATTACTAGTTGGAATTGCTGAAGTTATGGAAGGTCATGCTTTTGGAACTGCTGCATCTTTATGGGGTGGAATTCCTTACAGTGAGGCTGGTAATCCTGAGATTTCTGATCCTATTTTTGATTCTCAAGTATCAGTTTATAATGCTGCAATACAGAAGTTAAATTCAGGTATATCTACTCTTCAGTCTGCATCTTCAACCAGTCTTTCTCAAGACATCATATTTGGTGGTGATAAGGATAAATGGATTGAAGCTGCATATACTTTAATTGCTCGTTTTAATCTTCACAAGAAAGACTATGCCGCTGCAATTTCTGCTGCAAATAGTGGAATCAGCTCTGCATCAGGGGATATGCAATATAAACCACGTGCTACACAAAACAGTGGAGATGTTAACTTATTTGCAACAATCTTAAATGGATCTAGAGCAGGTGATTTAGGAAACTCATCGGGTGGATCCGAAAGTTATCTATTACAATTATTGAGTGATTCTTACACATCAAATAGAAACCACTCAAAAACAGATGAGACTGCAAGATATGGATACTACAAAATAAATTCGTCTAGTGGTTCTGCAAATACTGGAATAATTGCTCCGAATGAACCTCAAAATATGGTTACCTATTTTGAAAACGAACTGATTTTAGCTGAAGCAAAAGCAAGACAAGGTGGAATTGCTGATGGTCTTCCACACTTGAATAACGTTAGAGCTTGGTTGAATTCGGGGGGTCAATTAAATGACAATCATAATGGAGGATCATTTAATTACGCTGCGTTTGATTCATCTGACTTTAGTTCAGGTGGAATTGAAAATGCAGATGGAGTAGATGCAAAAACTGCTTTTTTAAGAGAAGTAATTGAAGAAAGATATGTTTCAGGATTCGGTATGCATATGCCGTTTAATGATGCTAGAAGATTAAGAAAATCTGACAGTGCATACTCTGTACCTTTTGTTCTTGTTGATGGACCAGCTGGTCCGTACCCGGAAAGAATGCCATATGCTGCTACAGAATTAAACTCTAATTCTAATGCACCTGCAGAAGATCCAGGTATATTTACTAAAACAGAAGTAAATCAATAATGCTTTAAAAAAAGTAATACTTTCAAAAAAGGTTTGTAAATTTTACAAACCTTTTTTTTTGGTTAATTATGGTTAAAATTGAAAAGACACTTTTTATAATATTATCTCTGTTACATGTTAGTTGTAATATTGAGGAAACACCATATTCAAATAGTTTAATTTCCTCACCACACCCATTAGCCTCTCAAGCTGGAAAAATTATTTATTCAAAGGGTGGAAATGCATTTGATGCAGCAGTTGCCTCAGCATTCGCATTGTCTGTTGTTGAACCAAGCATGAGTGGAATTGGAGGAAGACTTCAAGTAATATATAAACAAGCAGGTGGTGATATTTTCGGAATTGATGCAACTACGCAAATACCAGAGAGCTTTAAAACTGAGGATGAAGAATTGCCAAGTTATGGATATAGAACAATAGGGATCCCAGGAGTTGTTGCAGGATTGATTAAACTTCATGAAGAAAATGGAATTCTTGATTTAAAAACTGTTATGGAGCCATCCATTTCTCTTGCTGAAGATGGTTTCTATTTATATCCAGGAGAAATTAAGAGACAACAAAGTGATAAAGAAAAAATTGAATCTTTTGAGGGAACTAAACTATACTTTCTTAATTCTGAAGGGGAATCATTTAGACCTGGAGATAAATTGGTTCAAAAAGATCTTGCAAATACTTTAAAAATAATTTCTGAAAATGGTAAAAAAGGATTTTATGAAGGAGAAATTGCAGAAAAAATAGCTAATGATATTCAAGCTAATGGTGGATATGTTAGTGAGGATGACCTGAGAAACTATACCGTAAGAAAATCAGAAGTTTTGACTGGTGAATTTAATGGATATGACATTCATACACTTAACCTACCGGCATACGGGTCAATAACAATTCAGATGATTCAAATATTTGATCAATTAAAAATTGAAAATGAAAGAGATTGGACATTAAAAATTTCAAGTGCAGTTGAAGAGTCATTTAAATATAGATTTTTTCAAAATAATCAAGATTCAGTCAATAGTATTTTATCAGTCAATCGGGCAAAGCAGATTGCATCCTACATTGAAAACAATCAAAGTGAGGTTGCATTTAAATCTAATCTACATGAATTTGATGTTGCAGATATTGCACAAGGACATACTGCGCATTTAACTACTTCAGATAAATATGGGAATGTTGTATCTCTTACACAAACTCTTGGGCCTAATATGGGGTCAAAAGTTGCAACAAAAGGTCTAGGATTTTTATATAATGTCACAATGGGTCCATATCTTGGCGGATATCTTGGTGAAGATAAACCAGGTGATAGAGCATCTTCTCACATTTCTCCAACTATTTTTACAAAAAATAATGAGGTCGTTCTTGCTCTTGGTGCAGCTGGTGGAAGAATGATACCAATAGCAATTAACCAAGCAGCTTACAGATACTTAAAACAAAAATATCCTTTGAGTGAAGCTTTAGCTATGCCAAGAGTCTATAAGTATGAAAGTCCAATATATATTGAAAGTCATCTTGGAGTTAATAGGTTTAATGATTATGAAATTTATTCTGAGTCTCAAAATGTTGAAAGAATAAGAACCGAGGCATACTTTGGAAGGGTTCATGCAGTTGCTCTTGATACTATCAATAATAAGTGGATAGGTTCTGCAGATCCAGATTGGGAGGGAAGTGTTAGTGACTTTGAATGAAAAGAAAAATAGAAAATATAGCTACAAAAAACCTGCGTAGAAATCCACATGTTTTTTATGCGCTTTTTTTATCTTTAAATTATGCTTAAGAGTTTGAAGTACTTAATATTATTAATATTTATCTCTTGTAATTCTATTGCATCTGAGTCTGCACCTACAGAAGCGGAAGCTTTTCCATTTACTACAATAAATGAAAGAATATTATTTATTGGAAATAGTTTTACATTTTATTGGAACCTTCCCTCTCTTGTAGAGAAAATGTCCATTGAAAGAGGTTTAAACTGGGATATATCCCATTTTACTGTACCAGCTGCAACATTGAAAATCCTATGGAATAATCCAGATTTAAAATCTATTTTGGAGAGCGAGACATTCGATCATGTAATTATTCAAGAGCATAGTACTAACATTTTAACAAATGCTAATGGAAATTCTGAATTTTACTTTGGTCAGATTACCTCATTAATCCCTGACTCTACACAAATTCATTTCTTCTCAACATGGATGTATCCTTCAATGGAGCAGTATAATATTAATAATGAGGAGTATCCAATTGAAGAAACCATCAAACAAATCATAGAGGGGACTACTACTAAAATCATTCCTATCGGCAGGGCATTTAAATTATTTCAAAGTAAATATCCTCAGTTTAATTTACTTATGGAGGATGATAAACATCCTAATCCGAATGGTTCATATCTTGCAAGTTGTGTAATCTTTTCTCACCTAAGCGCGGAATCTTCACTTAACCTATCCAAGAGATATAAAGGGATTGATAATAAAGGAGTAGATATATATTACAGCATTGTAGAGGATGAGGTTTTACCCTTTCTTCAACAAATTTCAGACGAAGTAATTTTTTAGAGAATATAGACCACAAGAAATCCTAAATAAGTTCCTAATGCATTTCCAAGACTCCCAACTAAAATAGCTGGAAGTATTAATTCTTTTCTATTAAATGATTCTGCAAGTGCAATTGCTGAGGCACCTCCTCCAATATTTGCCTGACTTGCAATTGAGATCATTTCCCAGTCACGGTAAACTAAACCACCAATAAATATGAAAACTAATCCATGAATCAAAACAGCAATAGATGTGAAGATAAGAAGTGTGGCTCCTACTTCTTGGAGTTGACTAACAGCACTTAATTCACAATAAGCACCAATAACAGCAAGAAAAAGATAAACCAGGTATAAACCTATTGTCTGGCTTCCCCTTATCGTAGAGATAAATTTTGTTTGTGCTAAAAGTATTCCAATAGTTGTTAGAATAAGAATAGATGGTATTTTAATAAAATTCTCTGAAATTATCTCTGATATATAGTATGAGCCTATTCCCAAAAAGATCAACCATGCTAAGGATTTAGAGTCTATCTTTTCACTATCATTACCTTCTTTAGTATTTAATATTACTTTCTGGTTTAACTTAATATTTGAACTCCATATTTTATTCAAAAATAATGGAATAGCAAGTGTAACCATTATCCATATAGCAGTAACAACATTATCAACTGCAATTGTTCCAGCATAAAGAAAACCTTTCTTTTGAAATTCATATTCTAGAGCAATTGCATTAAAGTTTACACTACCCCCAGTGTATGTCCCAGTTAACATCCCAGCAATTATTTTTCCATCATCTCCTAAAATGTCCTGTGGGGATAATAAAAGCCATGAAATAAGAATACCAATTGTTGTCGCAATTGATCCTAAAATAAATAATCCAACCATGGGAAGTCCCGCTTTCTTTATTGATGTAATATTTACATTTAATAGCAAATAAAAAATTGAGATAGGAGCTATGTATTTAAAAATTATATCATAAAGCTCAATACTATTAGATGCTGATGGAATAAACTTAAAATTTGCAACAACGGCAGTAAATAGTATTACTAAAAGAGCAGCTCCTCCAAGTTGCTTTCCAATTTTAGTCTTTCCAGCATAGACTGATAGAATAACCATAAAACATAATATGGATAATACATAAATTGGGTTAGTAATGATTTCCATTTATATAAAAATAAAAAAAACGGTTATACTGAAATAGAATAACCGTTTTATTAATTTAGTAGCGAGGGCAGGACTCGAACCTGCGACCTTTGGGTTATGAGCCCAACGAGCTACCTACTGCTCTACCTCGCGATTTGAAGTGCAAATATAGTAAACTTTCATTACTTAGGTTTAAAGCATTGAATTTAAGTAGTTATCTTTGCCGAAATGTCTAATAATAAACATAAAGCAGGATTTGTTTCAATAATTGGAAGACCCAACGTTGGTAAGTCAACTTTGATAAACTCATTAATGAAAGAGAAACTATCTATTATTACATCTAAGGCTCAAACCACAAGACATAGAATCAGAGGTATAATAAACGAGGATGATTATCAAATTGTTTTATCTGATACACCTGGAATACTAAATCCTAGCTATAAACTTCAGGAGGCAATGATGAAGTTTATTAAAGAGACTTTAATAGATTCTGATTTTTTGGTTATTGTTGAGGAAGTTGGGAACAAAGAATCATTCGATAGACCTCTAATTCAAAAGTTAAATTCTTTTAAGATTCCAATAATTTTATTAATTAATAAAATTGATCTCTCCACTCAGGAGGAATTAGAGGACTCGATAGCTTATTGGAAATCAATTTTTCCAGACATAGACATTTACCCTGTGTCTGCCATTGAGGGGTTCTTTGTAGATGAATTAATTGAGATTTTTAAAGAAAAACTTCCATTATCTCCTCCATTTTTTCCTAAAGACCAATTCACTGATAGACCTGAGAGATTCTTTGTTAATGAATCCATAAGAGAACAGATCCTAATTCACTATGATAAAGAAGTTCCATATTCTGTTGAGGTAATAACCGAGGATTTCAAGGCATCACCAAAAATTATTAAAATTAGATCTTTAATCCTTGTAGAAAGGGAGTCTCAAAAAGGAATTTTAATTGGACATAAAGGCTCTGCACTAAAAAAAGTTGCCACTAAGGCAAGAAGTAATCTTGAAAAATTTTTTGGAAAAAAAATATTCTTAGAATTATTCATTAAAGTAAAAAAGAATTGGAGAAATGACCCATCATCCCTGAAAAAATTTGGATATAATTAAATGAGTGGAATTGTAGCAATTGTTGGAAGACCTAATGTTGGCAAGTCAACTCTTTTCAATAGGTTAATTGAAAAGAAAGAAGCTATTGTTGATGAAGTTTCTGGAGTAACAAGAGATAGACATTATGGTAAGTCTGATTGGAATGGTGTTGAGTTTAGTGTTATTGATACAGGAGGATATCTTCCTGCAAGTGATGATGTATTTCAAAAAGAGATTGATAAGCAAGTAATTTTAGCTATTGAGGAGGCTGATGTAATATTGTTTTTAGTTGATGTAAAAGATGGTTTAACTGGTGCTGATCAGTCTATAGCTGATTTGCTTCATAAGTCATCAAAAGAAACTTTACTTTTGGTAAATAAGGTTGATAATTCTAAATTGATTGATGACTCTAATGAATTTTATTCATTAGGTTTTGAAAATTTATTCTGCCTATCATCTATTAACGGATCTGGAACAGGTGAATTTCTTGATTTACTCGCACAAAAACTTCCTAAGGAGGACATAACTGTTTCTGATGTTCCTAAGTTCGCTGTTGTTGGAAGACCCAATGCAGGGAAGTCATCATTTATAAATTCTCTTATAGGAAAAGATAGATTCATTGTTACTAATGTAGCTGGAACAACTCGAGACAGTCTTTATACTAGATATAATCAATACGGCTTTGAATTTGAATTGATTGATACAGCAGGAATAAGAAGAAAAACTAAAGTCTCACAAGATATAGAGTTTTATTCTATTTTAAGATCCATAAGAGCTATTGAAAACTCAGATACATGTTTAGTTCTCTTTGATGTAGAAAGGGGATTTGACTCACAAGTTCAAAATATATTTTGGCTTGCAGCAAACAATAAAAAAGGTGTTGTAATTCTTGTAAATAAATGGGATACAGTCAGTAAAGATCATCAAACATCTAAACAAATCGAAGAGGAAATAACTTCAAAAATATCTCCTTTTATTGATGTCCCTATTGTGTTTATATCTGCCCTGACTAAACAAAGAATATTTGATGCTATAAAGGTTGCTATGGAAGTTAATGATAGAAGAAATTATAAAATACCAACAAAGAAACTAAATGATTTAATTTTACCAATTATTGAGCAAAAACCCCCGCCAAGCACCAAAGGAAAATATGTTAAAATTAAATTTTGTAGACAATTGCCAACAAAGTACCCACAGTTTGCATTTTATTGTAACCTACCCCAATATATAAAGGATCCATATAAACGATTTCTTGAAAACCAGATCAGAAAAAATTATGATTTTTCTGGAGTACCTATTGATATTTTTTTAAGAAAAAAATAATTATAGATTTTTTTTAATTTCCTTTAATTCATCTTTTATTTTATTCAGCTTTTTTAGAATTAATAGATTTTCAGATTCTGAAATATTTTTAGAATTAAGTCTCTTTTTTGCACCCTGAATAGTTAGACCATCTTTTTTCAACATGCTATATATAATTGAAATAGTTTCAATATTTTCTTTTGTATACTTTCTTATGCCTGAAGGCTTAATTAAAGGTTTTATTTGCTTAAATTCTTTTTCCCAGAATCTTAAAAGTGATGTGTTTACATCGAAGTGTGAGGCAACTTCGCTTATACTGTAGTATTTTTTTTCCGGAAGGTTTCCAAACATGTTTTAGTCAAGAGATTGATTCTCTTGTGATGCAAGATTTACTAACTCTTTAAATTCATCAGGGGATAAACTACCAGAGTAAAAGTTGATCGGATTTATTTTTTTCCCATCTTTAATAATTTCATAATGAAGATGAGGAGCTACAGATCTACCTGTGTTTCCTACATATCCAATTAGATCACCTCTTTTAACTTTATATCCTCTCTTAACAGTGATTTTACTCATGTGAGCATATATGCTTTCGTATCCAAACCCGTGATTAATTCTTACGTGGTTTCCAAATCCAGCAGCTCTATTATCAGCTCTAACAACTCTCCCGTCCCCAGTTGCATAGATAGGAGTCCCTGTCTTGGCAGAAAAATCCATTCCGAAATGCATAGTCCTCATTTTAGTAAATGGGTCTATTCTGTAACCATATCCTGAAGCCATTCTTTTTAAATCAGACATGTTTACAGGTTGAATACTTGGAATAGATGTGAGTAAAGACTCTTTATTTTTTGCAAGGAGTTCAATTTCATCTAAAGATTTTGACTGAATTACTAATTCTTTTGTTAAGACATCAATTCTTTCAGTTGTATTTACAATTAGATCTGAACTCTCATAACCCTCTAAGTAATTATATCTGTTAATTCCACCAAACCCAGCTCTTCTTTGTTCTTTTGGAATTGGACTAGCTTCAAAATACACTCTGTAGAGACTATTATCTCTATCTTCAATGTTTGCAAGGGTTGATTCAACTTGATCAAGTTTTTTATTTAAGACTCTAAGTTGTAGCTCATAATTATCAATTTCTCTAGCTTGTACAATCTCTTTCGGAGTATCAATAAAATCAGTGTTGAGAAGTATTATTGTTATAAAAGATCCAATGATCACAGAACTAATTAAAAATAGCGATAATCTGTAGAAACGTTGAAGAAAAGTTCTTTTGATTGGAACAAACTCTAAATTATCGGAATCAAAATAATATTTAGTTTTGGACATAGATCAATTTGTTGTAATTTCAGGACTTTAATAAGCTTGAAACTTTTACAAATATAAAAAAAATGAATTCATCTGTTGTTAGAGAAAAGTTTTTTGATTTTTTTAAAGATAAACAACATCAGATAATTCCGTCAGCATCTGTAATTAACGAAACAGATAAACACTTGATGTTTACTAATGCTGGAATGAATCAATTTAGAAATATTTTTACTGGAGATCAGAATCCAAAATTTTCTAGAGTTGCAAACTCTCAGAAATGTTTAAGAGTTTCAGGTAAGCATAACGATCTTGAGGAAGTAGGAATTGACACATATCATCATACATTCTTTGAGATGCTTGGTAATTGGAGTTTTGGAGATTATTTTAAAAAAGAGATTATAGGATGGTCGTATGAACTGATGACAAAAGTATATGGATTAAGAAGCGAAGATTTATATGTTTCTGTTTTTGAAGGCTCAAAAGAGGATAAACTAGATTACGATGAAGAATCATTAAATGAATGGAAAAAGTATTTTTCAGAAGACAAAATTATAAATGGTAATAAGAAGGACAATTTCTGGGAAATGGGAGATATTGGTCCTTGTGGACCTTGTTCAGAGATTCACGTTGATCTTAGATCATCCTCAGAAAAAAAGAAAATTAAAGGATCAGAGCTTGTAAATAAAGATCATCCTCAAGTTGTAGAAATATGGAATTTAGTTTTTATCCAATTTAATAGAAAGAAAGATGGCTCTCTTCAAAGACTTGATAAACAATATGTTGATACTGGTATGGGTCTCGAGAGACTTTGTATGGCACTTCAACATAAAAACTCAACATATGAAACAGATCTATTCTCCAGTATAATTAATGAAATAGAAAATATTGCTAATAAAAAATATTTAGCAGGAGATGAAGCAGTTGATATTGGTATAAGAGTGATATCTGATCATTTAAGGGCTATTGTATTTACAATTTTAGATGGACAAATTCCCAGTAACACAGGTCCTGGTTATGTTGTTCGGAGAATACTTAGAAGAGCAACAAGATATGGCTATACAAATCTTGGAATACAAAATCCATTTATATACCAATTAGTTGATAAGCTTGAAGATCAGTACTCTACTTTATATCCAAATATTATTAATCAAAAAGATTTTATCAAATCGATTATAAAAGATGAAGAGGAGGGCTTTTTGAAAACTTTAAATCAAGGTTTAGTTCTAATCAATGATATAATGGAATCAAATCTAAATGATAAAATTATAAAGGGTGATGATGCTTTTAAATTATATGATACTTATGGATTTCCAATTGATTTAACATCTTTAATTGCAAGTGAAAAATCTTTCAAAGTCGATATTGAGGGTTTTGACAAGAACATGAAAATTCAAAAGAATAGATCAAAGACTAAAAGAAATGATGATCTATCTGACTGGATCATAATTAACGATAATATTTCCAGTAGTGTTTTTAAGGGTTATGATCTTCATGAGGTTGATGCAAAAATCTGTAAATACAGAGAAGCTAAGTCTGATGACGGAAGTCTAAAATATCATATCGTGACAGATGTAACAACATTCTATCCTGAGGGTGGAGGTCAAATAGGAGATACTGGTAAACTTGTTTCTTCAGCTGATGAAATTGAAGTTATTGATACTTTTAGAGATGGTGGTGATATCATACATTTAACTAAAAAATTACCCTCTAATTTACAATCTCAACTAAAGCTTAAAATTACTTCTGAAAGAAGATCTTTAATTGAATCAAATCATACTAGCACTCATTTATTACATCAAGCACTTAGACAAATAATTGGAGTACACGTAGAGCAAAGGGGTTCAATGATATCAGATCAGATGTTTAGATTCGATTTCTCACATCCATCAAAACTTTCTAATTCAGATTTAGAATCAATAAATAGATTTGTGAATGAAAAAATAAAGGAATCAATTCCACTTGTAGAAAATAGAGATGAGGATTATCATTCAGCAGTAAAAAATGGGGCTATTGGTTTATTTACAGAAAAATATGAAGATAAAGTTAGAACAGTAAAATTTAATGAATCTTATGAATTATGT
>Ga0208624_1000547_pt1 | contig 19297 bp, 21 predicted proteins | sample Knorr_S23_td_DCM_FD_185607 | JGI IMG/M metagenome (GOLD analysis project Ga0208624, IMG submission 185607) | Marine microbial communities from Southern Atlantic Ocean transect - Knorr_S23_td_DCM_ad_71m_LV_A (SPAdes) (version 2) | ecosystem: Environmental > Aquatic > Marine > Oceanic | place...
ACCCGCTTCGTTCTCCTTGGTATCCCAGAGTGCGACCGATACCAGATCATCTCAAATCTGAATGGCTGTAAAATTAACCATAATGAAAGAATTTCTCAGCTAGCAGTAGGAGAGTAGACTTAGGATATGCAACTTGACGCCACGTTCTTTCCTCAACGCAGCATTGAGGAACTCCACAAGCATGTTTTAGACGAAGTTGGCGGCGGATCGCTTGGAAAGCAGGCGGCATCTTTTATAGGAATTGGGCGATCTCTTGGTGTGAAATTAAGTGAAGGTCATGAGTTCAGGCTTTCTTCTACCAATCAAGGAATAGAACTTGATAAAAATGCTGATGGAGCGAAGGTAATCTTAGGCACTGATATAGATACGTGGGAAAATCTTGCCAGCGAATCTTGGTCAATGATGGGTTTGATTTTGCAGAACAAAATTTCCCTTCTTGCAGGCCAATTTCACCACTTAGCTGCATGGGAAGCACCTCTTCAGGCTCTCTATAATAATCGCCCGATCTTTTCGAACGAAGACATACCCAATCAAGAACCTTACATATTTGATTATGGAACTGATGGAAAACAAATGAGCGACTCATTAAGCAAACTGGGATTTATCTTGGTTAAAAACGTCTTCAGCGCTGACGAGATAGAACTTATGTCAAACGAAATCGAGCAACGGAAACTAACAGCGACCGTGGATGACAAGAGATCTTGGTGGGCAACAGATAAACGTGGGGAAGAGCATTGCTGCAGACTTACGTACCTCAACCAGGGCTCTAAGCAGTTTTCACAATTACCAAACGATGAACGTCTCCTCAATCTCGCAAATCTCGCCGAGGAGAAACTCTTTCCAACTCCAGATCATGGCGATGGTATCTCTGTAGTAATGAAAGTCCCCGAAATAGAGCACGGACTATCTGATTTACCATGGCATCGTGATTGTGGAATGGGAGGCCACCCGCTCATTTGCCCTGGCTTAAATATTGGAATTCAGCTTGACGAGGCTAACGAGGAGTCTGGACAACTGATGTTTCTACCTGGTTCTCATCGATTTTCTGGCGGTTTAGATGTGGCTGAAGCAACTGATAGGGCAGTTCCAATCTTTGCTAACCCGGGAGATGTAACTGTCCACTATGGACATACATTGCATGTAGCGCCGCCCCCTGCTAATTCAAATAGGTACAGACGTACTGTCTATGTGAGTTTTCATAAATCCGAGTATTTAGATGCTCTACCGGAGGGGAAAGGCTACAACGATGTTCTCTTCAATCATGGCGATGGAAGGGTGAGAACCCCAGAAGAACGCACCGCTACTTAGATTTGTTACGTTTCTGTATGTTTGCCCATTCATCTCGAAGTCCGACCGTGCGATGGAAAAGATTTAATTGGGTTTCGTCACGGCAAAAGTATCCCAGTCTTTCAAATTGAATTACATCACCGCCTGCTATATCGGCAACTGAAGGTTCACAAACCGCAGATTCAAGGACTTCTAAAGATTCTTTATTTAGATCTTCAAATGGGTCATCAAGTAAATCAGGTCTTTCAGAGGCGAATAGACGATCATATGTAGCTACTGAAACCCTGATGCAATTATTTTCCTCAACCCAATGTATTGTCGCCTTGACTTTTCGCCCATCTGGAGCCTTTCCACCGCTTGTCTCAGGGTCGTATGTGCATAGAATCTCAACTACTTTTCCCGAGTCATCTTTCACTATGTCGGTGCACGTCACAAAGTATCCGTATCGAAGTCGAACCTCTCTACCTGGTGATAAACGGAAAAATTTTGCTGGTGGATCTTCCATGAAATCATCGCGCTCTATGTAAAGGTTTCCAGAGAAAGGCACTTCTCTTGTTCCTGCACTTTCGTCCTCAGGATTATTAACTGCAGTCCTATATTCAATTTTTCCTTCCGGCCAGTTAGTGATTGTTAGCCTGACAGGGTCAATCACCGCCATTCTCCTTTGCGAAGTTTGATTCAGTTCAGTTCGAACAAAAGATTCTAAAAGTTCAATTTCGTGCGTGCTATTGGTCTTTGCGATTCCGATATGTTGGCAGAAATCCCGTATAGATTTCGACGGGTAGCCTCTTCTCCTTAAACCAGAGATTGTCGGCATCCGTGGATCATCCCAACCTTTAACTACACCATCCTCAACCAATTTCTTTAAAAGCCGTTTAGATAAGACAGTGTGAGTGAAATTCAGTCGAGCAAATTCAGTTTGGTACGGACGTTGATCGAACGGCACTTCAAGTTGTTCAAGAAACCAATCGTAGAGCAACCTGTGCGACTCAAACTCCAGCGTGCAAAGGGAATGCGTTACCTTCTCTAAAGCATCAGACTGGCCATGTGCCCAATCGTAGGTCGGGTAAATAACCCACTGGCTACCGGTGCGAAAGTGAGACTTCTTCCTGATCCGGTAGAGAACAGGGTCACGCATATTCATATTTTCATGATCCATCGCTATTTTGGCTCTCAAGACACAACTTCCTTCAGGAAATCCGCCGTCCCTCATCTTTAGAAATAACTCTAGATTCTCCTCAGGAGTTCTCTCCCGAAAAGGACTATCAACACCGGCTTTCGTAAAGGAACCTCTTCGCTCAGAAATCGTAGCGGCATCTTGATCATCTACGTAAGCTTTACCTCCTTTGATCAACGTGATTGCCCACTCAAACATATTGTCGAAATAATCAGAAGCAAATAGTGGTTCAGTAGACAGCGCCTTCCCAAGAAGCCACTCAATATCATGGCGAATCGAATTAACGAACTCAACACTTTCAGTTTCAGGATTCGTGTCATCAAAACGCAAGTTACACAATCCACCAAACTCCTCAGCAATACCAAAATTAAGACATATTGATTTTGCGTGCCCTACATGCAAGTAGCCGTTGGGCTCAGGAGGGAATCTTGTCTGAACCCTGCCATAATGCCTTTCAGAAGATATATCAGCTTTGACCGAATCTCTTATGAAATCCGCCTTCTTTGGCTGTTCCTGATCATCTGACGTCATATTAATAAACTCGCTATTTTAAGGAATGAATTATGTCAGTCTAGACTTTAGCCGTATAAAAGGCTTTTAAGGGAGGGAAATGAGTACTGGATTTGATGGCGAAAGATTACAACGTGTCACCGAATTATGCGACCGTTATGTCAACGACAATAAATTTCCTTGCGCTCAAATTCAAATAAGTCACCGTGGCAAAGTCGTCCTACGCCATACAGCTGGGAAAGCAGATATGGAGACGGGTCGTGATCTCCACGAAAATGCGATCTTTCGAATTTACTCTATGACGAAACCGCTTACCTCCATCGCCTTAATGCAACTTTACGAGAAGGGACTCTTTCTTCTTGAGGACAAAGTGGACAAATTCCTGCCTGAATTCTCCGACCCTCAAGTATTAATAGGAGGTTCATACTTGAATCCTGTTCTGCGCCCTGCTCAGACCCCGCTCACCATGCGAGACATGTTAATGCACACATCCGGACTGACATATGCCTTTCACTTTTCAAACAACTTGGACAAAATGTACCGGAGTTCCAACTTGGGAAGCATAGCGATGCGCTTGGACAATAATGACCAACCTGACCTAGAGGAAACAGTTAAGCGTCTCGCAGAGATGCCTCTTTTGTTTGACCCCGGAACAAGTTGGAATTACTCAATGTCAACTGATGTCTGCGGACGGCTCGTCGAAGTTATAAGCGGGACACCTCTTGATGAATATATGTCACAGCACATAACTACACCGTTAGAAATGTTTGATACTGCGTTTCATGTCAGCGACGAGAACATAGAACGCTTCACTTCAAATTATGCATTCACCAAAGAAAATCCTTTAACAAGAATTGATAATTGGGAAACAAGTCAATATTTAGCGAAACCAACTTTCTTATCTGGAGGTGGTGGGCTCGTATCAACCACCAATGACTACCAAAGATTCGTTACCATGCTATTGAATGGTGGCGAACTTGAAGGGAAACGAGTCATTGGACGCAAAACACTCCAATACATGACATCAAATCACTTACCGAACCAAACAACGTTAAATGACTTTGGCCAATCAACATTTTCTGAGACAGCCATGGAAGGAATGGGATTTGGTCTAGGTTTCTCAGTCCTGCAAGACCCAATAGCTAATGCAGCGCTGGGATCACAGGGGCAATTTGCTTGGGGTGGGGCAGCTAGCACAAGATTCTGGGTTGACCCGAAGGAAGAACTAACTTGTGTATTCATGACACAATTTATGCCTTCAAGCTTTTACCCCATTCGTAGAGAACTCAAAGCTGTCATCTATCAAGCACTGAGGTAAATTATGGGTCCGTTAGATGGAATTAGAATCGTTGACTTCACACAAGTTGTTGCTGGGCCAGTAGCAACGATGTTATTAGCTGAGCTTGGGGCTGACGTAATAAAGATTGAATACCCTGGAATCGGAGACATTACGCGCAGTTCCGGATTTTCCAAGGGTGGCATGAATAGTGCCGTTCTGAATTGTAATCGAGGCAAGCGTTCCATACAGATCAATTTGAAAGAGGCCAAAGGGCGGGAAGTCGCCCTAGACCTTGTTCGAGATGCTGACGTTGTTGTGCAGTCAATGAGGCCAGGAAAAATAGAAGACCTTGGACTTGACTATAAATCAATAAGCAAAATTAATCCCTCTGCCATTTATGTTTCACTTTCCGGTTACGGACAAGACGGTCCGTATTCTGGGCGAGCCGTATACGACCCAGTTCTACAAGCACAATGTGGCTATGTGAGTTTGCAAGTTAACCCTGAAATACCATTCCCGGACCTTATGCGAACAGCAATCATTGATAAAGCAGTTGCTTGGGAAATCGCTTTATCTGTCACAGCAGCGCTTTTTGCTAGGGAGAAAGGCAGTGGAGGTCAAGAACTAAAGATAGCTATGGTTGACGTAGCTATCTCTTTCCTATGGCCCGATGGAGGAATGGCCGAGACCTTGCTTGATGAAGATGTTGAACCAGGCACCCACCTGAGTCGACTCATGAACATGACTGAAACTAAAAACGGCCACATTGTGTACTTTGCAGTTACTGATAATCAAATTAAGGGCCTCTATCAATCACTTGGCCATCCAGAGTGGTTTACTGATCCAAGGTTTGCTACACGCGAAGCGCGCCATACTGGAAATAATAATGAGATATTAGGGACTCTGATAGCTGATGCTTTCAGAGGGTTTGACACGCATGAGATAGCTCAGAACTTGCATGAACACTCCGTTCCATGTGGTGAAGTAACGGAGATAGCAGAGGCTCATCGCAATGCCCAGATACGTCATAATCAAACGTTCTACGAGTGGGAACACCCCACTGCCGGGAAAGTTCGAACGCCGAGACACTCAACATTATTTAGCAAAACTAAGCTCGCTAACTTAGCTAATGCTCCGCTCTTGAATGAGCATGCTGATGAGATACTAAATGAATTAGGCATTGAAAAATCTGATAGAGATCTTTTGAAAGAAAATGGAATTGTTCCTTGATTTTTAAATGAAGATGGAGCGAAGAGAATTCACCTACTAACCTGAGGACGCTATGGCTAGAAAATCAACAAATAACACAATGAATGGAATCCTGAATTACGAAGAAAACCGTGAGGCAGCCCAAAGAAAATTCCCACATATGCCGGTAGGGGAAGCAGTTGACATGGGCTTTGATGACAATGGAGTGCCACTCATTGATCCACGCATATTTGACAGTGGAGAGTTTGGGCGTAATCCATACCCCTATTACAAAATAATGAGAGATCACTATCCGGTTTTCTATGATGAACTGCACAATTGTTACTTCGTTACTCGATATGAGGACATAACAAATTGTTATTTCGATGAATTGGGCTTTAACACGATCCCTAAAGGCTCATCAAGTGGAGTGTTGGGCAATACGCAACTTGAGTTGAGTGGGATAGAGCACCGCAGAAGAAGAAACATATACGGTCGTCATTTAGTAGGGGCGGCACTCACTAAGAGATTGCACGCTCTTGAAGCAATCGCTCAGGAATTAATTCAAGAATGGTGGTCACAAGATAATCCCAAAGACCTCATTATCGACAATGAGAGGGGGATAGCAACACTGGAATTAGGAAAAGCCTTTGCGAACGAGTTCCCTATCAGTGTTGTTGCAGAGGTGCTCGGGATACCACAAGATGCAAGGCAACAATTTACCTGGTGGTACGATGCGATGATGTCTGGGCTTGGTGGTTCAGAGACACATCACGAAGGACTTGAGGCTCGCCAGGACCTCGAAAACTATGTAGAAGATCTTGTTGAAGAGAAAAGAGGTAACCCAACCTACTTAGAAGACGAGTCAGGTGAACAGATATGCATGGATATCATTTCAGAACTGTGTAATTCAAAAATTGACGGCGATGTGATGTCTACAGAAGAAATAACTTCTTTTATCGCTTTGGTAGTGGGTGGAGGCGGAGAAACTACGCGTGGAGCAATAATGAATTTGTGGTATTTATTACTCCAACATCAAGACCAGTATCAAGCAGTTCAAAGGGATGAGAAACTTTGGGATACCGCCTTTCATGAAATGCTTAGGCACTCAACCTCAATTGGTGGTCAACCGAGGCACAACACCAATGAGATAGTAATGCATGGAGTCACAATCCCTGCCGGGTCCCTAATCCATATGGTCGATGTATCAGCTAATCATGATGAGAGAATCTTTTCGAATCCCGAGGAATTCAATATCTTCCGAGACGATCTTTATTCGGGTAAAATCTTACGATCAGGCCATAATAAAGAAGGTAAGTGCAGCCACATGGCATTTGGGGTTGGTCCACACCTATGTCCTGGCGCTTGGATATCGCATCAAGAAACGGTGATAGGTTCACAAATACTCGAAGCAGCATTCACGAATGTCCGAATCAACAACGAGCGAATGCCTAAAGACGTAGATGGTGTCTCCCTTGCCCCTATAGGGCTCGGCTCAATACGAGAATTATGGCTTGACTTTGAAATCCCCACGAAGTGACATGGATCTTCCAGAGGAATACGACCACGACGAGGAACCAGAAGCAGCACCAGGTTTCCGAACTTACGAGGTATACCAGCGCGAAAGAGTCGGTGAGACAACTAATCTCATAAAACCTCGGCAACTGATTTCGAATGAATACCTTGAGGATCCTTACCCACTTCTTAAGATACTGCGTGAGAATTATCCTTGCTATCGGGACTGGCTAAATAATCGATTTTGGATAACTCGTTATGATGACGTTACATCTGTATTTACCGATGATAGGAATTTCGAGACTCGCCCTAAGAGTTGGCAAAATTTGATGAAGAGCGGCTCTATCAGCCTTTGGCAAGAGGTAGAAGTCCAGCGGGAATATGAAAACCTAGTGGACAGACATATACGTGATGTAGTCGACGAGGTTCTATCTACGTTTAGCAATAAAAGAATGAACCTAGCAACGGAATTCTGTATTCAAGTTCCTCTTCGTCTGTTCGGGAAAGTAATCGGCATTCCCGAAGAGAATATGAAACAATTCATGACCCTTTATTGGAAATCAAGACTTATAAATGGATGGAACCCGAGCCACAAACAAAGTGGTATTTCAGCTATGCAAGAAATGGAAACTATGGTGGGGGAGATTTGCGCCGCTCGGCTACTTAAACCACAGGATGATCTGATAACGAGCATCATCCAAAATACGAACCTCAATCGCGATGTGACCGCACAGGATGCGATCCTGACATTACTTGATATTGACCAAGACACATTTATAGGCGGGTTATCAAACTTGTGGTTTAATTTATTGGCTAATCCAACCGAGATGGAAAAGGTTTCAGATGATCGACGAATGCTTAAATTTGCTTGGCTAGAAACGCTCAGGTTCAGCCCGCCTGTTTTGTCGGCTGAACGCTTTGCGAAATATGAAATCGAGCGCTTTGGTCGCTTAATCCCTCAGGGCGGGCTACTGATGTGTTCCGCTGCAGCAGCAAATCGGGATCCGAGGCAATTCAACGACCCAGATAAATTTATTGTCGGAAGAAAAGATCTTTGTCAACGCGAGCCAAGAGGTCAATACAGGGCCGATGGGTTGCCATCAGGAATAGCCTTCTCTCTTGGTAAACCTTCTATTTACCCCGCTGTTCCAAAGGAGCGAGCCAGATCAATGTATGCGATCGTTCGCGACTCCGCTGTAATCGCATCGGAGCTACTTCTACATTCCCATCCAGATCTAAAGCTCCAAAAGGGTACAAACCCAAAGCTCACCGCTCTTAATTTACGAGATATTCACACCTGCTGGGATTTGAGTATAGAAATATAAACCTCACGCTTCAGGCGGTGGAAGAACACAATCAAAGCCAGCATAGAGCCCAACATTATCTCCAGTTCTTCCGTCAGGCCCCTCTTCAATAAGGTTAATAATGACTTCAGCTACGTCTTCTGGCCTCATCCAACTCTTTACCCACTCAGGGTCTGGGTTTGAACCACTCCATTTCCTAAGCATCTCAGTATCAGTAGCACCAACACACAAGTTATTTACACGAATATTGTGCTTTGCTAGAGACTTTGCCCAATCAAATGTAAATCCGTTCAACGCCCATTTGCTAGCGTTGTATAGATCCATATTTCCGTGTCCATGATGCCTTGAAGAAGTCGGAGAGGGCTTAACGTGGTCGGTGCTTACATTAAGGATATGCCCGGAATTCTTTTCCATCATGTAGGTGGCTACTGCGCGACCAAATAAATAGGCCCCTTTTGTGTTAGATGCAAAAACCCTGTCAAACATTTCAGCTGTTCTATTCCAATCGTCTTGAGGTCCGGTGGGAAAGACTTCACCGGCATTATTAATTAAAATATCGATTTTGCCGTAAGTTTTGATGACAGAATCAACTACATGTCTGACATGGTGATCCTCACCAACGTTACCGAGATACGATTCAGCGCCTATCTCTTCTGCAGTATCAAGTACTGTTGACTTTTTGTCAGTTATGGAAACTTTACAACCCTCATCTACTAGTCGTTTAGCGATTGCCTTCCCTAGTCCCTGTGCTGCACCTGTAACAATCGCTACTGGATTATCTATAGTCCTCATTTTGTCTTTGCCTTAGCGTGTTTGGAACATCCCACCGATACCCCCATATCCATCATCGTTATTTGCTTTATTGTTCAATGGAAGAGCTACAGCAACACCACCATCCACCTCTACCTTGAAACAAGGAACCCCTTCATATGCTGGAGGTCCGCTGTGTTCTCCGGTTCGGACGTCAAATGATGTTCCATGTAAAGGGCAGGTAAGGTTGTGAGAACGTAAACGTCCCTCACTAAGAGGCGTGTCAGCATGACTGCAGTTGTCCTCTAATGCATATAATTCCCCATTGACGCGACACACAACAATTCCGTAGTCACCAATGTCTTCAAAGACTCGCATTTCTCCCTCTTCTAAATCATCGAGGTTGCCTAACTCGTGAGATTTATCGTCGCTCATGTAGGGTCCATAGCAAGGTAGCGGTCAAGAGTCTCATGGAAATAGCGTATTCTCCTCTCTTGTGCAGGTAGGTATTCTCCTCTGTATCCACGTGAGCGAAGACCTTTGTGCTGAGTAGACCAAATAGCGACGTCTTGGTCGATGCCCGGACCGCAACTAACTTCACCTGCCAAACCAGTTACGTGCTCAACCTGATGGTCTATTGAGACCCAATCACGCATTGAATTCGAATAATATTCTTTCGCTCCTTTAGGGAACATCGTTAAGTACCACATATCAAATAAGCATTTATTTGGGTCAGTCGGATGCGGGGCAGATCTTAAGAATATGCAACCATCAGGCTTCATGCTGAAAGAAATATTCGGAAAAACTGTGTAGTGGTAATGGTCGGTTAATTGTTCATCTGAGTATTGGGAAAAGTCATATCCTTTTGAATCTGAGAGTTCACGTTTTCTTTCTTGAAGTGCTACTCGGAGACCGGATAGGTCATTCCTGAAAGGTTCGGGGTCAAATTCCCAAAAGTCAAAAGTTTGTTGTAGTCCCTTGAATGTTTTTTCAGCTGACCCTCTAAAGTGCGGGCCAGGCCCGCCACCGGGCATTAGCATACGACAATGCCCTGAAGGGTATAAATCAAATTGGCAGCCCGTATGATGTTCGTTCATAGTGGCAACAGTCTGTGGATGAACGAAAGGAAGATGGTAGCTTTCATTGAAGTTATCCTGCACGCATTTCCAATTCCATTGCCCTTCTATGGTCACCCAGTGGGTCCTTTTCATCTCTTCCATACGGTAGGTGTCTAGATGTGAAGCAACAGGCTCTAATGACTCCCTAAGGGAAATGCACTCCGGATCCATGTTGAACCAGATGAAACCAGCCCATGTATCACAAGGAATTTCCACAAGATTCGCTTTTCCGCATGGCGATCCTTGCGGAAAGTCATCTTCGCAGTATGCCCAGGTGCATTCTCCAGAAGTGCTAAATCTCCAGCCATGGTATGCACATTGGAATTCACCACTTGCGAGGGAACCCACTTCAGCAGTAACAAGTTGATTTCCCCTATGTTGGCAGGCGTTATAAAAGGCTCGAATCTGAGAATCTTGCCCTCGCACGCAGATTATGGATTCGTGCATGATTTCATAGTTAATGTAATCCCCAGGTGTTGGGATCTGGTCAACTCGTCCAGCAATCTGCCAAACCCTCGTCCACATACGATCCCACTCATTCGAAGCAAACTCTTGAGAGTAGTAACGCTCCCCAAATATTATAGGGTCCGAACCCAAAGTAGGTTCCGGTGCTTTCTCACGGGGGATTCCAACTTCGGTAGTTATTTTGTCTTGAAGATCTGTCATGTCTAAACCCCCCTCAAATTTTAGTCTAATTGTTGCCGAACCCCCACATTGCAAATAGCGTGAGTTTTATGCCGGTCGAAATGCTTTTCGGAGCTATCTTACCTCAACAGGTTGACTGGTATATCCTCGGACCCATACTTGGAGCGATTACGGTCCTTTTTTTCTTAACGATGAATCAGCCTCTAGGAGCAAGCGGTGCGTATATCCATACTATGAATTACGTTCGCAGATCAGGCGACAGAGTTGCATGGAGAGTCTGGTACTTCGTGGGGATTGCATTCGGAGGGTTTGTTGTAACCCAGTTTCTTCAAGACGTAAAAGGTCTAAGAATAGGGTTTGACTCTTTTCGAAATGCGGCGCCTCTATGGATCATGGTACCTGCTCTGTTTATAGGAGGAATATTGATCGGTTACGGTGCCAAACTAGGTGGAGGTTGCACCTCCGGTCACGGAATATGTGGAACTGCTCAACGATCAAAATCGTCAATTGCCGCAACAGTCACCTTCATGATTTCAGCAATAATCACAACTGGTTTCATTCGGTTAATTTCTGGAGGGAGACTATGAATCGTTTAAGCACAAATATTATCGGTCTCGCCTTCGGAGCAATGTTTGGAGGAGTATTAGCCGCAGGGTCACTGCACGAATACGACACAATACACAATATGCTGAAATTAGAAGAATTTTACGTATTCGGCTTCATGGGGTCTGCGGTTATCATAGCGACTCTCGGGCTTGGCATATTGGAAAGTAGAGACACTAAAACAAGCTTTGGAGGTACGATTGCTCTTCAACGGTCAGATATAAAGGCAAATCATCTAAAGGGCGGTGCAATTTTTGGCGGCGGATGGGCAATTGCGGGAACGTGTCCTGCCCCAGTCCTCGTAATGCTTACGTCGGGAGTATTCCTTTCTTTAATTGTGATAGCTGGGATTTTCGTCGGCTTGTTGCTGGCAAAAAAACAGGCTGCGGGATTTGGTGATGGCGAGCATCGCCTAACCAATCCAGTAGGCAAAAGAGCATAAATTAGCTTTTGCTCTAGGTAGCTAATAGAGCAATGCTGTCCTCTCATGATCTTGCACTGAGATATCTGCACGTTCTCTGTAGATGAAAGATAAGAAAATTAGGTTGATAGATTTTGCCGGAATATAGTGAGGGAATAGCCTCTTACCAACTACTAAGGAGTTTTATGACTGGACCATTAGACGGTTTTAAGATCTTGGACTTAACACAAGTCGTATCTGGGCCACTAGCAACTATGCTTCTCGCCGACCAAGGAGCTGACGTTTTGAAGGTGGAACCCGTTGATGGGCTCGGGGATATGACAAGATTGCCTTCTTTCGACAAAGGCGGGATAGGTGCCTTCTATATGAATAACAATCGGGGAAAGAATTCTTTATCCCTTGACTTGTCCAAAGAAGAAGGCGTTGAAATTATTATGGAACTAGCTAAGAGTGCTGATGTTTTTGTCCAAAACTTCCGGCCCGGCGCAATTGAAAGGATGGGACTGGGTTACGAGCAGTTATCTGCAATTAATCCAAATCTGATTTACGTTTCAATCAGCGGATTTGGACCCACTGGCCCATACTCAAACCGACCAGTTCTAGATCCTGTAATCCAGGGAATTTGTGGAGTAATCAGTCGCCAACTGAATCCTCAAATACCTTTCCCCGATCTAGTCAGAAATCTTTATGCTGACAAATCAACAGCCCTGACAGTAGCGCAAGCGACTACTGCAGCGTTATTGGCCCGAGAGAGAACTGGTGTGGGACAACATGTTGAAATCCCAATGGTTGACGCCTGTATGTATTTCTTTTGGCCAGATGGCATGATGGATCTGACAATGGTAGATGATGACGCAAATGGCGGGATCTTACTATCTAGTGTCTATAACTTAACAGAATGTAGTGACGGGAAAATAGTGTATTTCGCCGCCTCAGATAAACAGCGAGCAGGAGTATGCGCTGCGGTTGGTCACCCAGAATGGGGGGAGGACGAAAGGTTCTCATCCATGGCAGCTCTTGCAGCAAATCCTGAAAACTTTGTCTTACTAGGAGAAATGCTAGCAGGCGCGTTTTTAGAAATGAACTGTGAGGAAGCGATAGAGGCTTTAATAGAAGCTGATGTACCAAGCGGACCTGTACTTACAGGAGAAGAAGCTATTGTTGACCCACAAGTCCTCCACAACGGAACTTTGGTTGAGTGGGAACACCCTGATGCAGGAATTGTCCGCCAACCTAAACCAGCAGCCCGATTTTCGGTTACTACAGTAGATCCGAAATACAGCGCAGCTCACCGAGGTCAACATAACGAAGAAACCCTTCAGGCGTTAGGCTACTCAGAAGAGCTTATTTCAGAACTCAAAGAAAAGGGTGTAGTTGGCTGATCAGCCGAGAGGTATCCAAGAATCGAGGAAATTTGCTACCAACTTATTCAGAAGAAGCAGAAAAGTTTAGAGCTACTGTTCAAAGTTTTCTAAAGACGAACTTACCCTCCGATTGGGAAGGTATAGGGTCGCTAAATCCTGAAGAAGCTTATGAATTCGCCAACACTGTATGGCGCCCATTACTTGCAGATAATGGATACCTTGCCCCCTCATGGCCTAAAGAAGTCGGCGGTGGTGGCTTAAGCGAACTTGAGCAAGTCATTCTTGCAGAAGAGTTCATGAAAGCCGGAGTTCCATCTGGTGGATCAAACGATGCATTCAGCATACAGATGGTCGGCAATACGATTTTGCATTGGGGTACGGAAGAGCAAAAGTCGTCATTTCTTCCTAAAATAATTTCTGGCGAACACGTCTGGTGTCAAGGCTATTCAGAGCCAGACGCAGGCTCCGATCTGGGAGGACTTGGATGCTCAGCTACTCTTGATGGAGATGAATGGGTAATAGAGGGACAAAAGATTTGGACTTCCGCCGGACAATTCGCGAACTGGATATTTGTTCTTTGTAGAACTGATAAAGAAGCACCCAAGCACAGGGGGATCTCATTTTTGCTATGCCCAGTAGATCAAGAAGGTGTTGAGATGCGTCCCATCGAAATGTTGTCAGGCGAATCAGATTTCAATGAGACTTTTTTTACCAACGCCCGAACCAGTAAAGAAAATGTTGTCGGCGAAATTAATGGGGGTTGGGCAGTTGCGATGACTTTGCTGGGTTACGAAAGAGGTGAAAGTGCTGCAACGATGCCAATAATGTTCAGAAATGAAATGGACAAATTAATTGAATTAGCAGTTGCAAAGGATAAGAACACAACGCCTGCATTCCGCCAAAGACTTGCACAGTCATATATTGAAGTTGAAATAATGCGATTGCTCGGCATGAGAACTCTCACTGGTTTCTTGGATGGAAAGCAGCCAGGCCCTCAAGAGAGCATGTTTAAACTTTATTGGTCCGAATATCATAAACGAATAACTGAATTAGCTTTAGATATTTTAGGTAGTGAATCTATGGTTCTTTCAGGCGCTAAAGCTTCAACTTCTTTCCATGCCGACAATCCGGGTTCTTCAAACCAAAGTGGCTCATGGATAGGGGCCTTCTACAACGCACGGGCAGGAACAATTTATGCTGGTACGTCGCAAATTCAAAGAAACATCTTAGGCGAGATGGTACTTGGGCTCCCCAAGGAACCTAAGGTTTAACCATTGCAATGGCGCTCTTCCAAACTTTGAAGACAACAGTGCCTGACGAGGTTATCCAAAGCTTCAAAATCGTGTGGCAGAGCTTGGGAGAACCTGGAGCGTGGTGGACAGGTCACCAAAGGATTGAGATCGCTAATGAAGTGCGAAACTCTGAGCGACCTGCATTAGACGAAAGAACTAATGATCTATCTCAATACTCTCATGAAGAAACACAGAGCATAAGTCCTTATGTAAAGGCGGTTATTCGCAAAATAACATATGAATCTTCAACCATAGACAGGGACGCTTATGACAGTATCGTGGAAGTTCTAGGTGAAGACCGATACGCGGAACTTGCCGCAATTGTCACGCAGGTAGTCCCCATCTTTACACTCGCAGATATTCTCGATTGTCCCAGAGAGGAATTACCAACTGCGCAGGACGGTTCCACAACGCAGGAAAGGCCCGACGACCTAGTTGATGATGTCGCATTCCTTCCAACCTTTTCACCCAAAGGCTTGCCGCATGTCGCAGTTTCATTGAGCCTCGCTCAAGCTGACAATGCAAGACGGATGCTGCTTGTGAGGTCCATGTACTCCGGAACTAATTTTAACGATATGGTTTGGGAGCACCGGTGCTTATCACGTCAACAAATTGAACTTGTTGCGGCCAGAACCTCCGCAATAAATGAATGCTTTTATTGAACGAGTGCACACACAATGTTTCTCAGTTCGAGTAGCGAAGCAATAAATTCAAGCTTGGATCTAGGTAATGCAATCAATGGCTCAGGATTTCAGTCAGGAGTACCAAATGCAGAGTCGCTTATTGCATTCACTGAATCGGCAAATCGGCAAACTTCAAATCTTTCGCAAGTTCGAAAACAGCTCAGTGAAGAAGTCGGAGCTGAGGGGATGGTGGACGCGGCGATCACAGTTTCCATCTTTCAAAGCCTTAATATCGCTGCCGACTGTTCAGGTATCAGAATAGATGACGACTGGGTAACTATTGCAGCAGACCTTGCAAAGCTTACCCACGCTGATCGCTTCACAACTGCAGAAAACTCAATAGCAGTCAAAAACCAGATTAAAGGAATATAGCATGAGCAGTTTCGATGAAAGAGAAGTGGATTTTTTTGATCCCGAGATATCGGAGTGTCCTTACGGTGCTTACAAAATCCTTCAGAAAAAAGCACCAGTTTGGAAAGATCCTAAATCAGGAATGTACATCATTACCCGCTACGAAGACGTGCAAGAAATTTTGAAAGACACCAAATCATTTCGAAATCAGCGTGATAAGGCAAAGACCGATAGGCGATCTAGTATGTTACGCGAACTTTATCGGGAGAAGGGGTGGATTCCAGCCCCCACGTTAGCTGGAAGGGATGACCCGGAACATAAAGAGATGCGAAAGTTATTTGCACATGCTTTTCGCCCACAGAAAATCAAAAAAATGGATCCGTTTGTTGAGGCTCTCGCTAATCGCTTATTTGATGCATTTATTAATAACGGGAAATGCGATTGGGTGCGTGATTTCGCTATTCCACTTCCGCTTATTGTGATAGGGCATCAAGTGGGAGTCCCTGAGGAAGATATCTGGAAAATTAAAGCATGGACAGATGCGTGGGTTCAGCGATTGGGGATGATGCAAACGGAAGAGGAAGCAATTTGGTCAACTGAGATGGAAATTGAAGCGCAGCACTATTTTCAACCCATCTTTGAGCGATTGCGGCAGACACCAGATGATAGTCTTTTGAGTGACCTTGTAAATACTGAAATTCCCGAATGGGGACGAACTCTAACAGACGAAGAACTGCACGCTGAGATGATGGCAGATACGTTCGTAGGAGGCTCCGAAACAAGTACGAATGCTATCTCTGCTGGCGTAATGCTATTAATTCAACAACCTGATCAATGGGACATCTTAAAGAGTGATCCAGATAGATATTTGCCCGTACTCGTTGAAGAAATACTAAGGCTTGAAGGTCCAGTTCAAGGATTATTTCGTGAAACAGCTAAAGATATTGAATTGCATGGTGTAGCTATTCCAAAAGGCTCTGTAATTAACGTTCGTTACGCAGCGGCAAATCTTGATGACACAATGTTTGAAACTCCCGAAAAGCTAAACCTCGAAAGAGAGAACTCACGACAGCACTTAGCGTTCGGGTTTGGTACTCACTACTGTATGGGTGCGCCTCTCGCCCGACGAGAGATACTCCTAAGCTTCAAAGTTCTCCTTGAGCGAATTGACGAAATGTGGTTCTTGGATGGCTTGAATGACTTCAGACATCATCCAAACTTCTGTTTGCGAGCACTTCGTGAGCTACATATAGGCTTTACTAGATGCAAACCTTCTGCATAGGTCTAACCGGGGGTATTGGGGCTGGAAAATCTACAGTCGCCGAAATGTTCCAAAGTCTAGGGGCTTCGATTATCAATGTTGACGAAGTAGGGCACTCCGTATTAAGCCGCACCTCAAATGAGTACGAAGAGATCGTAAAGCTCTTCGGTGAAGAAATTCTTAATCCAGATAAAACAATTAACCGCGCTGCGCTTGGCCAGATAGTATTTAACTCTGAAAGGCAACTCGCAAAGCTTGAAGCAATAACGCACCCTGGGATCAACAAAAGGTTGTTCAACATCCTCGAAAGGCAAACTAGCGAGATCACAATACTAGACATGGCAGTTCTTGTAGAACAGCCTTTGGCGCAAATCGATGGTGCGCCTCTTTATCAAAAAGTTATCGTTGTCGAAGCCTCTTATGAAAATCGGATTGAACGGCTTCAAATGCGTGGCTTAACGAAAGAAGATGCAGATGCAAGAATGCAGTCCCAAGCAACTGATAAAGAACGTCGACTAGTTGCGGACCTGATTATATGCAATGATAACTCGCTTCAGGACTTGCAACTCCAAACATTTACATGTTGGGAAATGCTCTGCGACTGGATCAATGAATGAAAAGACCTATTTTGCATTGGCATGAAGATAGTATTCACAAGACGGATTAAAAGAAGGAGCCACGCTCGTGATAACGATTTACCACAACCCACATTGAGGATCATCTCGGAACGCCTTAGCGGTCGCTGAGGATGCGGGAGTTGAATATCAAGTGATTCTTTATATCAAAGAACCACCGGACGAAGCTACCTTAAAGAAAATCGTCTCAGGACTAGAAGACCCTGTAGAGGATCTTGTGAGAAAAGACTCGAAATTTAAAAAACTTGAACTAAACCCTGATGACTTTGTGAACAATCCGCAAAAAGTTGTGGAGATATTAGTCAAACATAAGCAATTATTGCAAAGGCCTGTGATTGTGAATGGGGACAAGGCAATAATTGGTCGCCCTAAAGACCGCATAGCAGATTTTATCAGTTAACTAAATGGACGATCATGAGTTAGCTTCGCATCTTGCTAAAAAAGCTGGGTCAGAGCTCCTGAAATTGCGAGATGATGGAATTGCATCAGGCATCAACTCATGGGTATTAAGAGACAAAGCTGATATTTTTGCCCACCACCTAATTGCAAATGAGTTAGCACGTCACCGCCCTCAAGATTCAGTGCTGTCAGAAGAAGGGGTAGATGATTTAACTCGAACCCAAGCAAACCGTGTCTGGATCGTGGATCCGCTTGATGGTTCACAAGATTACCCGTATTCGGGAAGTGAAGAATGGGCTGTTCATATTGCTCTTGTCGACAACGGGCAAATAGTGGCAGGGGCTGTTTCATGTCCTTCACTGAATAGGCTCTACTCAACGGCGATGCTGTTCCCAAAAGAGCGACCGGTATCGGATTCGAAGCTAGTAATTAGTAACCGGTGGAATTCCTATCAGGCCTCATATGTAGCAGACGCTATTGATGCCAGACTGGCGAGTTGTGGCTCTGCAGGTATAAAAGCATCACTAGTCATCGGGGGAGAAGCTGATGTCTATATACATAATTCTGGGTTATATGAGTGGGACGTATGCGGACCCATCGCCGTAGCTCGCGCCGCAGGATTGACTGCCTGCCAGCTAGACGGCACGGACTTTATTTTCAACAAAGAAGTTCCTATCGTGAGAGGTTTAATCATCAGTCACCCCGAACTCATAGATGATGTATTAAATGTTTTGAATAGAACGCGCTAGAAGTCAGAAGAAATATATCTTCATCAAAGGAATTTGCTTTCGGATCGCCTAACGTGGATCTAACACAATAACGCCTAACGATAGGATATGAGTATGGCAACAGGAACAGTTAAGTTCTTTAACACACAAAAGGGCTACGGATTTATTGAGCGTGAGGGTGGAGATGATGTCTTTGTCCACTATTCCAATATCGATGGCGACGGATTTAAAAATTTAGAAGAAGGACAACAAGTAGAGTTTGACATAGGAGAGGGACGTAAAGGGGACGAAGCTTTAAATGTAAAAGCTCTGTAGGAACCATCATGGCTAGTAAGGGAAGAGAAAGCTGGGGAAAGCGTCAGCGAGAGCAAACTAAAAGAGAAAAGCAAGAGGCCAAGCGAGCGGAGCGGGCTGAACGAAAAAGTTCTGGAGACGAAGCTGATGACACAGGAACCCCAGAGGAAGAGTTGTACCGTCAATTCGCTGAGCTAAGTGCCGCCAAAGCAAATGGTGAAATAGACGATGAAACCTTTGAAGCAAAGAAAGAAGAAATCTGGGAACAACTAGGGATAGAACTCCAGTAAAGGTCTGTAAATCCCTTTATCCCAAATGCGAAATAGCATTGTCATATGATAAAGAAATCTGTATTAACTAAACGGGGAATATGGCATCCCACTGATGCGTTAAACTCCGAAGAATCAAAAGAATTTGCTCAACGAATAGAAGAACTCGGGTACTCAATGCTTTGGATTCCCGAAACCACGGGTAGAGATCCATTCGCTCATAT
>Ga0208624_1000550_pt1 | contig 19226 bp, 19 predicted proteins | sample Knorr_S23_td_DCM_FD_185607 | JGI IMG/M metagenome (GOLD analysis project Ga0208624, IMG submission 185607) | Marine microbial communities from Southern Atlantic Ocean transect - Knorr_S23_td_DCM_ad_71m_LV_A (SPAdes) (version 2) | ecosystem: Environmental > Aquatic > Marine > Oceanic | place...
TTTTACTGGCATTAGTTTAATTTTAGCCATTGGTGCACAAAATATATTTGTAATAGAGCAGGGACTTAAAAAAAAATATGTATTTATTGTTTGTTTAATTTGTTCTTTATCAGATTTTATTTTAATTTTTTTAGGCATTTTTTTATTTGAATATTTAAAAATATATTTTACAAAAAATGTAGAGCTTACCTTTAATATTTTATTATTCATTTTTCTGATTTACTTTATTTATAACAAAGTAATTTCTTTGTATAAAAAAAATAATATTAACTTTGAGGATGAAAATTTAAATTTTAAATCAATAGTAATCAAAACTCTTGGATTTACCTATTTAAATCCTCATGTTTATTCCGATACAGTTTTTTTTTTAGGAAATTTCTCAAAAAACTTTTTAATTGCCAATAAATATCTATTTGGTTTTGGTGCTTCTATTGCATCTTTTTTATTTTTTTTTACGTTGGGATATCTTGCAAAATATTTTTCTAGCAACTTAGTTAATTCAAATACATGGAAAACAATAAATTTTTTTATTATTATATTTATGACAGTTTTGTCTAGCTATGTGTTTATGGATATAATAGATTTAATTTGAAAAACCGTATTTTCTTAGCCTTACATCACCTGTTCGGGCATGGGCTTCCATACCTTCATATCTTGAAATTCTTGCTGCAGCAGAACCGACCTCTTTAGTAGATTCTTTTGTCATTCTTTGAAAACTTAAAGTTTTAATAAATTTTCCAACAAACAAACCTCCTGTATATTTTCCCGCACCTTTAGTAGGCAAAATATGATTTGTTCCCGAGCATTTATCTCCATAAGCTACAGTTGTTTCTTCTCCAATAAACAAAGATCCATAATTTTTTAATCTTTCGTGAAACCATTTGTCATTTTTAGTTTGTACTTCTAAATGTTCTGGAGCGTATTCATCACTTATTTTGGCCATGTCTTCATCGTTTTCACATAGTATTACTTCTCCGTAATCTCTCCATGCAGCTTCAGCACTAGTTCTTGGTAATTCAGGTAATTCCGAAATTAATTCTGGTACTCTTTTCATTACCTCATCTGCAAGTTTTTTACTTGTGGTATAAAGCCAAGCTGGAGAATTATACCCATGTTCAGCTTGTCCAACTAAATCAACAGCAACGATTTCTGGATCTGCTGTTTCATCAGCTATTATTGCGATTTCAGTAGGCCCAGCAAATAAATCTATGCCAACTTTTCCAAATAAAATTCTTTTTGCTTCTGCTACAAACTGATTTCCAGGACCGACCAACATATCAGCCGGTTCATTTCCAAACATGCCATATGTCATTGCAGCGATTGCTGGAACACCACCCAAGTTTAAAATTTTGTCTGCTCCACATAAATTAGCTGTGTAGATTACTGATGGATTTGCACCGACTCCCTCTTTTGGTGGGCTACATGCAATAATATTTTTAACACCTGCAACTTTTGCGGTTGTAACACTCATTACAGCTGAGGCTATATGCGCGTATCTACCTCCAGGAATATAGCATCCAGCAGTATTTACAGGAATTAATTTTTGACCAGCATATAAACCTTTTGAAAGCTCAACTTCAAAATCTTGACCATAGTTTTTAAGTTGTGCTTCAGCAAACTTTTTAACTCTTTCGTAAGAAAATTTTATATCATCTTTGGTTTTTTGATCTAAAATATCACTTATTTCATTAATTTTTTCTTTTGAAACTATTATATCTCCGTCATATTTATCAAATTTTTTTGTTAATTCTTTGCACCCTTCTTCTCGTGATTTTTCAAGTTCATTTAATAGCTTTTGAACAATTTCTCTAGTCTTTACATCATCAGTAGAGGGTTGTTTTGGTGATTTTTTTAAATAATTTATTCCCATACAAAATTCTATTTCATTAATTAATCTAAAGCAACTACTGCCGCTGCAATCGAAGCTAACCTAGCAGTTGCCACATCTGATCTTGATGTAATAACAACTGGAACTTTTCCACCAACAACAACACCTGCTGCACATGCGCCCATAAAATAGACCATAATTTTAACTAATGCATTACCTGTTTCTACATTTGGTACTAGCAAAACATCTGAGTTTCCTGCAACTACATTTTTTATACCTTTAATTTCTGCAGATTTTTTGGAAATACTATTGTCAAATGCCAAAGGTCCAAAAACATCAGCTTTTAAATTTTCTTTTTTCGCAAGTTCAGTGATCTCTTTTGCATCCAATGAACTTTGAACACTATCGAGAACTTCCTCTGTAGCAGATAAAATCGATACTTTAGGTCTCTCATTTCCAATTCTATTACAAAAATTAATTACATTTTTTAGGATATGCATTTTTGTTTTTACATTTGGGCTTACATTTAATGCTCCATCTGTAATTATTAGAGGTTTATCTTCCTTATCTAGCGTCATATGCCAAATATGACTTAATCTTGTTTTACCAATTAAATTATATTTTTTTTTGATTACTTCTTTCATTAATACATCAGTATGAATATGGCCTTTTACAATGATTTTAATTTTTTCTTTAGAAGCCAATTCTGCTGCTATTACTGCTGTCTTATTTTCATTTTTTTCATCTAAGATTTCAAATTCAGATATGTCAAAATTTAACTCCAAAGCACATTTTTCAATTTCGTCCTTATTTCCAATAAATGTTGGAGTGATTAAATTTTCATTTACCGCATCCATAACAGACATCATAGTTATAGATTTACCAGCATTAACAATACCAGCCGAGATTCCTTTTTTTTGATGAGCAACATCCAAAAGATTATTCGGACATACAATTTCTTTATCTGATAGCATTTAATTGGTCTTTATATATTAAGTTAATATGGCATAAAATAGAAATAACAGTTAAAATTGGTCACTTTGATGCATTGGAACATCAAAATAATTATTTAGATATAAAATATGAGTTCAGAAACAATTAAAATTAATTGGAATTGTAGACACACATGGAGAAAAAGTTCTAAAAATACTGCCTGGTGTCTACTCGGTTGTTCTATTGGAGATTTTGGGACAATTTTGTTTTTTCAATTATCTGAAATTCCCTTTCCGGTATTGGGTATTATGACACTAGCCATTATTAATGGATTAATAACAAGTATTGCTCTAGAGACTATAATATTAATTAAACAGAAATTTAGTCTAAAAAATGCAATTAAGACAGCATTCGGGATGAGTTTTATATCTATGATCAGTATGGAAGTAGCAATGAACTTAACAGACTATTTGATCACAGGCGGAGCTGTATTAAATTGGTACGTTATACCAATTATGCTTGTGGTCGGTTTTATTACACCATTACCATACAACTATTATAAATTAAAGAAATATAATATTAGCTGCCACTAGAGATGGAAAATTTAATTCAAAATATTTTAGCAATAAATTTGGGAATGATGATTTTTTTTTCATTTGTGTTAGCACCGATGATATTTAAAATACTAGATGCTGAAAATGCGGGAAAATTTGTCAGAAAAATTTTTCCATATTATTATTTTGTAAATCTAATTTTTTTATCTATTGCAGTTATTTTGTTCATAATTATTTCTTCATTAGGATTAAGTTTTTATATAACATTATCTTTGGCTATAACTTTTGTTTTTGCGCAATTTATATTAATGCCAATAATAAATAAATTTAAAGACAACAATGAAGAAAAAAAATTTAAATATGCACACGGAACATCAGTCTTAATTAATTTCATTCAAATGATAGGATTAATATATCTCTTAATTTAATGAGAAAATTATTAATACTATTTATCATTTTTATTCCAAATACTTCATTTTCAAATGAAAAATTTGTTAATTATTTAAAAGAAGGAAAAAAAATTATTTTTATGAGACATGCTCTTGCACCAGGAACTGCCGACCCAAAGAATTTTAATATTAATGATTGCTCAACACAAAGAAATTTAAATGAAGAGGGTAGATCGCAATCTAAAAGAATTGGAAATTTTTTTAAAAATAAAAATATTAGAATTGATAAAGTTTTATCAAGCGAATGGTGTAGATGCAAAGATACAGCTAATATAGCATTCGGAAATTTTCAAACATTTAGTGCATTAAATTCTTTTTACGAAGCAAGGTTTGCCAAAAATAAGTCAAAGCAGATTAAGGAATTAAAAAATTTTCTTAATAATTGGGAAAGTGATTCTAATTTAATAATTGTTACGCATTTTGTAGTAATTTCTGAATTACTTAATAAGGGAACTTCTTCAGGAGAGATGATTTTAACCGACAAAAAACTTACTATATTAGGTAATTTAGAAATAAATTAATAAATTGAATTATAATTTAAAAATGATAACTCTAACTTTATATGGATAACATTACTAAAACTTTGCAATTAATTCTACTAGGAGTAATTCTTGTTAGCACAGTAATTGCTGTTGGTATCGAAATAAGAACTATGTTTTTGAACCAAAGTGTTACATTAGCAGATCTACTCTTAATGTTTCTGTATTTAGAGGTGATGGCTATGGTACGCGTATTTTGGGAACAACAATCTATATCTATTTCGTTGCCTTTGTTAATTGCAATTACTGCACTCAGTCGATTTATTATACTTCAAGGTAAATCAATGGATCCATCGGCATTATTATATGAAGCAGGTGCTATATTGTTAATTGCTGCCGCAATAGTCGTTTTAAGATTAAGACATAGCGAAAAACTTGGAATATCAAAAAGAAAAAAATAAATTCATTCACCCGTAGTAATGAAAATCATTCTCAAAAAAATTAAAAAATAATTTTTTTTTTACTTAGTTTTTTCTGATAATGATTATCATTTTTAACAAAAGTAATTGAAATAAAATTTTTTCTGATTAAATATTTTAACATGGAACTCGAAACTTATAATTGCAGAAAATGTGGATTAACAATTTCGTCGACTTGTTCAAAATGTCATAGAGTTGTGGATGTAAAAAAACTAGATGATGGCTGTATAGTTCAAGTAACGAAATGTGGAGATTGTGCTAATACACCAGTTATTAAGGATATTTGCGCTTCGTCTCACAAATAATTTACCTCAGTAAACTTGCCTAAAATATCTTAGACCTTTAAGGTATTGTATGGACATAGTTACTAAAATAGCTCCTTTAGCACTTGCATTAATAATGCTTGGCTTGGGGTTAGGTCTTTCTGTAAACGATTTCAAAAGAGTTTTACAAAACCCAAAAATTTTTTTTGTAGGAATTTTTTCCCAAATAGTTCTTTTACCAATTATTGCTTATATTTTAATTTTATTAATTAAAGTACCAACAGCTATAGCATTAGGAGTAATGATTATTGCTGCAGCACCCGGGGGAGTAACCTCAAATGTAATGACAAAATTTGCTAGAGGAGATGTAGCATTATCTATTTCATTAACCGCTGTTTGTAGTTTAATTAGCATAATATCTGTTCCATTAATTGTTTTTTCATCTGCAAAACTTATTGGAGTCTCAAATATATCTGAAGAAATCACTATGACTGGAATATCTTTAAAAATGGCAGGTATAGTTACTTTACCAGTTTTTATTGGAATGATAATTAGAAAATTTAATGAAAACTTTATTTCGAACAATATAAAATTTATAGAAAGAACGACAGGATTTTTATTTTTAATTGTATTTGCAGCTATTTGGATAGAAGAGAGAAATAATATTTTGTCTTATTTATCTCAAGCAGGCGTTATTGTATTAACTCTTAATATCGCAATGATGATATTTGCATATTATTTGGCTAAGGTTTTTTCATCCAATATAGAACAAAGAAGATGTATAGCAATTGAGTGTGGCTTACAAAATGGTACGTTGGCAGTTTTTGTTGCAACACAAATTTTTAATGACATTATTTATGTAATACCTACCGCAGCATATGCATTAATAATGTATATAACAGCATTTATATTTATGTACCTCTTAAGAAATTCTAATTGATATTGATCTGATTGAAAGTTCTGGTAATGAATACACCCAAATCATTAATCGTTTCATTTTGTAATTCTGAAGTCTCTTTCAAGGATTTGTTATTAAACTTAACATTTAAAAGTTTATTTTTGTCCATTTCAATCATGTTTAATTTAATTAAAGAGTTAATCTTTCTTATAACTGTTGGTCTTGGTATCCCTGTAATTTCAGATATAGACATTGCATTGATACCACGAATGTTATTTTGAAGAATATCTTCCCTCCATTCTTCAATATACGAGTCTATGCCCTTAAGTTTTATAGATGCTGTTGTAACTGAGTTAAAGGCTATAGTAATACCTATTAACATTATTTCTAAATCTCCAAAGTATTTTCGCCATCTGTAACAATATGAAAATATAAATTTAAAAAATTGATACCAACAAAAAGAAAAATTATTTTTGATTAATTTCGATACTTCGGTTCTATCCAACGATTTTTTTGTTAAATTTTTTTTTTTTGATATTTCTGAGAATTTACTCAGTAATACAGATACATTTTTTAAAGTATTAATAGGTTCTTGAGACTCGTATGCCGATCTATCTAAAAAGATTTTTTTTCCTTTTTTTTTAATAACACCCTTTTTTTCGAGTTCAGAAATTTTTCTTCTAACGCTTTCTTTAGGTATATTTAAATCTTTTGAAATTTGTATAAGATTAATTTTATTAATTTCTAGTGTTTTATCTTTATAAAAACTTTCGTAAGTTATATTTAAATTATTTCTCCTAAAAAACTCGAAGTCAGTATTTATTAAATAAATTAATATTAAAAATTTGTCTAAATCTTTAAAAATTTTATACGCATCAGACATCCACTCTGAAATTAATTTGTAAAAATATGGGCTTATTGAATTAAAATTATTAAATATAAATTTGTTTACCTCTACTTTGTTAATTTCAGAACTTATACTTGGTATTTTTTCCATTATATAAAACCCAAATTGAACACAATTCAAAATAAAATCAACCCAATTTGAACATTTGTCTCATGGTTAAAAAAAATTGAGTGTGATTTAATTAATTATGAGTACAGAAAGCCTTAATAAAACATCTATAACTGAAAACTATATATCAAAGAAGACCCCAAAAAAGGTAAATATAGATGTTCTTAAACGTAAAATTTATGAGCAACAAAAAAAAGAGAAGATGGTTGGGAGAATAGCTATATTTACTTTTTTTAGTTTTATTTGCGTTATAGGTTTTATAATTTCAGCTTAATAACTTCTTTCCATTTTCCAAAGAGCTTTCGTTGTTAAAATAAATATTTTACCTGTTATAGGTTGGATTTGAATATCTCTAATCCTCCCGATTTCATTTTGGAATATGATTTCTTCTAAAACTTTGTTTTCTTTTTTATCTTTAAAATCTAGTTTTCTTAATGACATATCTTTTAATGATGTGATCAATGCATGTCCATTCCAAGCAGAGAATTCCTCTCCATTATAAATAGCGATTGCGCTTGTAGCTATAGATGGTACCCAATATTTAATTGCTTTTGTGTATCCTGGTTTCCATTTAGGTCCAATCTCAGAGCCACTATAATTTGTACCGCCCCAACCTAAGATTTTCCATCCATAATTTTCAGATTTTTTAACTTCCCCAAACCAGTCGCCACCTTTCGCTCCATGGTTACTTATATAAACTTTGTTATCAAAATCTGAAAGCACCATACCTTGCGGGTTTCTAACTCCAATTTGATAAATTTCAGGCAACCAATCTTTTTGATCTTCGAAATGTGGATTGTCTATTGGAACTGTACCATCCAGATTTATTCTAATAATGCTTCCAGGATGTTTGCTTGGATCCTGGGCAATCATCCCCATTCCTCTTTCTCCAATAGATGCATATAAATGATTATTCTTTATTACTAATCTTGATCCAAAATGGTATCCTGAGTCTATAGGAGGCTCTGCTTGAAAAATATTTTCAAAATTAATTTGTTTTTTATCAAATTTACCTTTTGCTATTGATGTACTTGTTTCCCAGTTTCCTCTGTTTTCACTATAGGAAACCCAAACATGATTGTCCTTGTAAATGATATCTAATAAACCACCTTGTCCATAAACCAAAATATCAAGATTATGTTTTATTTTAGTTATTTTTTTAGAAATTAAATTTATAACTTTTATTTCACCTTTTTTTTCAGTTAAAATCAATTCATCTTTATTTATAAAAGCTGAACCCCATGGAGCGTTGAAATCTGCTATTTTTTTTAAAGAAAATTCATAAGCGGTTGAATAATTTGTTAAAATAAAAAAGTTAAACAGAAAAAACAGAAATTTAATCATTTAATAATTCAAATAATTCATTTTTAATCTTATTGGAAATTAATATATCTTTCTTTAAATTTATTTTATATTTTTTAAATTTTCTTTGTCCTGGATAAAAAATCTCTTGAACACCTTTTATTTTAGGGAGTTTTTTAACATTTTTAATATTTTCCTTAATTCTATTTAAGTAGTTATTTATAAATATATTATGTTTTAAAACCAAAAAAAAATGACCAACGTTTTGAGGACCAGTAAAATCGTCAAAAGGATCTTTTACTTTTCCTGAGTGGGCAGATCCTGTCAACACTCCACTTAAAATATCTACCATCCAAGCTAAACCCGAACCTCTAAAATCGGCAATAGGCAATTGCACACCCTCCAAAGCTTTTTTTGGATCACTTGTAATATTTCCGTTTTTATCTAATGCTACATCAAAAGGAATTTTTTTATTCATTTTTGCTGCAACTCTTATTTTGCCCCTATTAATTTTAGACATCGAGGAGTCAAATATAAATGGAGCTTTGGATCCAGATGGTGTTCCAAAAGAAATTGGATTTGTTCCAAATAAACTTTTTTTTGCTCCATAAGGCGCTATAGCTGGAGGAGCATTTGTAAAACATAAGGCTAAAAGGTTTTTCTTAACAGCTTGCTCTATATAATATCCAGAAAGCCCGTAATGTCCGCTATTTTTAACTCCAACAATTCCTATGCCGGTCTTTTTTGCAAGTTTAATTGCTTGTTTTATAGCAAAGTCCGCAGCCACAAAACCTATAGAGTCATTTGCATCTAAATGTAAAATTGAATTAGAATATTTTTTTATTTTAAATTTAGGTTTAGGGTTGATTAAATTTTTTTTAATTCTATCACAGTACATTTTTAATCTTGATAATCCATGAGAATGTGCTCCCACTATTTCTGCATTAATTATTGCATCAGCACATATATTTGAATGTCTGTGAACCAATTTATGTTTTTTAAAAATTTTAAATATTATTTTTTTTAATTCGTTTTTTTTCATTAAAAATTTAAATATAACCAAGTTCCTTCATTTCAGTTTTAAATTCGCGATTTATTTCATCAATATAGTTTTTATTTAATAACTCTCTCCAATTATTTCTTTTACCTAAATAAAAAAAATCTTTTTTTGACATTTCATCTGCAACTTTCTCATTAAATTTACCTTCTTCTTCTTGTCTTTTTAAATTTTCAAAGGAATTAGTTTTTATGCTATTTAAAATTTTAGTTTCATCAAAACTTAATTCTAAAAATTTTGATACATAACTTGATATTTTTTTAAATTCGGTCTCAGGATTGTTTAACAAATTTTCATATTTAATTAATAGATAATTCTTGTTAACTTTCTTCCAAGAATTATAGTGACTTTTCCAAGAGCTAATTATTGTTGGGAAAACATTTTCTGTTATTTTGTTATTTTTTGCAAAACCTATACAATTTTTTTCATTAAGTATAAATTTCAGCGCACCTTCAAAATCATTAATGTGATAGTGATTTTTAATTGATGTAATAACATTTCTTGGATCTCTTACGATGTGGATAACGCCTTGCGTATTTTGTAAATTTGTAAATTCATACTCATCGACTTTACAATTTAGGTGATGGGTTTTAAAAAATTTTACTTTATTATCTAAATTTATAATATCTTGCGACGGTATCCATTTTTTCTTAATTTCATGCATATCCTCATAGTTTTTTAAAATTCCACTAAAAAAAGATCTTGTAGGGTATTGCGGAATTGATTTTAAATTCCTTAAATCAGAATTTCCATCTTCTGTTTCCATTAAAGTTGAAATGAATGATCTTACCCATGTGTTCCCGCTCTTTGGATAAGACGCTAACCATATAATCATTTTATTTTTCTTTCCATTTATTAATCAGATTCATGCATATTACAGACTTATTAATGTCAAATAAATTCAAATTATTTTTTGATCTTCCTAAAAAAAAATCTGAAACTTTTTGTATTTGATTTGCGTAAGTTGAATATTCTGAATTTATAAATTTTCTATAATAATTTTTTCCTGTATATATCTCAATGGATGATTTATTTATTGGTATCCAAGGATCTGATATTATTATTTTACCTTTGGTTCCTTTTATAATACATCTATTATCAAGATTTGAACTAATACTTACTTTTATTTCAATATTAATATTATTATCATATAATATTTTTGCTTCCGCATATTCGTCCACACCTGTTTCTGCTAATAAAATTTTTTTGTTTACAAATTTGAATAAATCAATGTCTTTACAAAATAACATTAAAAAGCTGATTGGATAACAACCCAAATCAAGTAATGCTCCTCCTCCAAGATCTTTGTTGTATATCCTTGAATTAGGTTTAACCCTTGATTTATAACCAAAGTTACTTTCTATTTTAATAATTTCTCCAATATCATTCTGCTCAAATACATTAATAATCTCAGTTGTTTGTGGATGAGAATAATATGCTATAGCCTCAATAAATTTTGTGTTTGTAAATTTTATTTCCTCACTCAATTTTAAAGTATCTTGAAAATTTGTAGTTATTGGTTTTTCGCACAAAATATTTTTTTTTTCTCTACAAATTTCAGAAATTAATTTTGAGTGTGAATTATTTAATGTGGCTATATAAATAGCATCAATATTTTTATTTTTTATAACTTCCTCATAATCATTAATTATATTCATATCTGATTTGTTTTGAGATTTACTTCCAATAGAAATTAATTTTGAATTAGATGTTTCTTTTATTGCGTCTGCAAAAGTTGAGCCCATACGCCCAAAACCTAATATACCCCAATTAATCATTAGTTTATCTAAATAACATTATCCTTTGCCTCTCCAAGGAATAGTCTTATCTATAATTTTCCTTAAAGTAACATCAAATAGTAATCCGAGCATACCCATTATAAAAATTGTTATCCAAATAACCTCGTATTGGAAATATTTTTTTGCAACGTTCTCAACAAATCCTATACCAGTTGTACCAGCTAAAAATTCAGCAGCAACCAATGTACCCCAACACATTCCTACGGCAACCCTAATACCAGTTAGTATTTCAGGAAGTGAATTTGGAAAAATAACATATCTTAATATTTGTTTTTTTGATGCGCCTAGTGAATGAGCAGCATGAATTTTTGAAAGTTGTGTTCCAGAAGCCCCAGCTCGTGCAGAAATAATCATTATTGATAAAGAGACCATAAAAAGTAAAAATACTTTACCTGTATTATCAATTCCTAGTACAGAAATTATAAGTGGTGCCCAGGCTAAAGGAGGCACAGGTCTGTAAAGTTCAATCAATGGATCAAAAAAACCTTTTGCAAATCTATTAAGACCCATAAATAGTCCTAAGGGAACACCAATTAATATTCCAAATATTAAACCTAAAAATACTCTCATGAACGAGTCCCAAATATGACCGTATGGAACAGGAATTCTAAATAATTTAAAGTCGCCAGTTACAATTTTTAATACTTGACCTTTAAAATTTTGTTCAACTATACCGTTTTTATTATGAACAGGATAATCTCCAGGCAATATATCTGCAATCCAGTCTGGTAGGATAAATCCAATTATTTTACTTACATCCATCATATCAATCCAAAGAAGAGGTATATTTTTATAACCAACACTTGGCTTGGACATTAAAATAAATTTATTAAAGGTATCAGATGGTTTAGGTAGCCATCTACCTGATCCTTGCTCAGAACAACTCGGACCACTTGCAACAATTGTTCCTGCAGGGAATAGAAGTATATCTATTAATCTTAATCCACCTTGCTCCTTTTTTTGTAAGTTATCAAATTCTACAATTGCATTTTGCATTTCATTCAGAGCACCTGGGGGGTAAATACTTGCAAATTCAATTCTTCTTGCAATTTTAACAATGTTTTTTGCATAAGTGGAAGCTATCTCCTCATTATCATCTAAATTTTTTCTGTAGGTTTTTATTTCATCTTTTAAATTTTTAATCGAATTCTTAAATTGTGGGTTATGATTTTTTAATTTAAAAAATTTATCATCAATAATTTTTAGTTCTTGAGCAGCTGCATGAAACTTTAAACCTCTATTTGTTGCGGGTATTAACGGAACTTCTAAAGTATTTTCGATAGAACCTGTTCCTGATTGCACAGTTGTGATTCCCCATCCACCTTCTTTTAAAATGGCTTTTTGACGTTCATTTCGTTCTGACTCAGTTTCAAATGGATAATCTTGTTTCTGAAAATTTGAACTCAGTAATTTTAAATCCTCAGTCATTTCTTTTATCTGTATTTTTGTTTCCATCTCCATTAATTCATCATTTGTAAGCAAAGGAATAAGCTGAGATGTTTTTTTTATAAAACTAGAAAGTACTATTTTTTGTTGATCGCTGATATCTTGTGAATTAGTAATTTCAAGATTGATTTTTTTTAGATTTTCATTTTCAATCTTTATAATAGATGTGCTTTTGAATTCTCTTTCCTCTATTGGAAATTGATATTTTAATCCTAATAATGACTCGTTTATTTTGGCTACTTGACATAATTCATTCGCGGATTTTGGATAAAATCCCTTTGCAATATCCCAAGAATAATATAACCAAATTAATAATATTGCACTACTACCCACAATTATCCAATGAGTACCTCCTTTAGCTCTTTCAGGATTTCCAAAAACAGCATCAACTTTTTCAGTTTTTATAAGTTTTCTGCCATAAAGAATACATCCTACAATGGATACAAGAATTAGAATTGTAACGATCTGCGTAAACATCTAATTGTCTTTCCCCATGATTTCCTCTTCCATATTCCAAATCATAGAAAGAATTTCTTCTCTCTTTGATGAAAATTCTTTATTTTTTTTAATTTCCCTGAGATCCTCTTTTAATCCCATTTCAGCAAATGGAAGATTATACTCTTTGTGTATTCTTCCAGGCCTTGGAGCCATTACGTATAATCTTTCACCTAATAATAAAGCCTCCTCAACAGAGTGAGTAATTAAAATAATTGTTTTACCGGTCTCTTTCCATATCTTTAATACTAAAGACTGCATTTTTTCTCTTGTTAATGCATCTAAAGCACCTAAAGGCTCATCCATAAGAATTAAATCAGGGTCGTTTATTAAACATCTAGCAAGAGCAACTCTTTGCTGCATACCACCTGACAATTGATAAGTAGGAGTATTACCAAAGCCTTTTAGACCAACAATATCCAACCATTCATCAACTTTTTCTTCTGTGGACATTGGGTCTTGTTTTTTCATCCTTAATCCAAAATTTACATTTTCAGCAACAGTCAACCATTCAAATAATGCACCCTGCTGAAATACCATTCCACGGTCAACTCCAGGACCATTTATTTCATTATTACCCAAAGTTATTGTTCCTGAAGTGGGCCTTATAAAACCTGCAGCAATATTCAGTAAAGTTGTTTTTCCACAACCGGATGGTCCTAAAACAGTTAAAAGTTCACCCTTCTTTATTGTAAAGTTTAAGTCTTTTAAAGCATGGACCGTTTCTCCCTTCGGAGATTTAAAAATCATATTAAGATTTTGAGAAACTAAATCACTCATATAACTTTACTATATTAGAAATTTTTATAAAAAAATAGGCACCAATTAAATTGTAATTGGCGCCTATCTATTTTTTACCTTTTATAAAGGTAAGAAACTTGTATTTACATTACCAGATGGTGTTCCCATTCCTTTTAGGAACGCATCTAAGTTTCCACTCTCCATAGATTTTTTTGTCTCTTCAGGGGTTAGAAACTTGAAGCCACTTAGCGTTTCTTTCATATCAGCCACTTTCATTTCAGAAGCTTTTGACATTGAATTCATATCGCTTTTACCAGCTCTGTATCTAGCATTTGCTTCGTGAGTTACTTCAATAAAAGTTCTAAGCATACCTGGATTTTCCTTCATAAACTTGTCAGTTACTGAAGTAATATCTATACCAAGTATTCCAGCTGCTCTTGCTTCATCAACTGTTAACAATCTCGTTCCAACAGCTGTTGCAGCTTTAATTGAATTACCACCAAATAAACATGCCATTACAACATCACCACTAACTAACGCAGCAGCTCCCTCCTCAGGGTCCATTTGAATAATATCCATTTTACCTCTATCTGCGCCTACAACTTTCATACTTTCATCAAAAACATACTCAGCCATTGTTCCTAATGGTACAGCAACTTTTTTACCTTCTAATTCAGTTGCATTTGCTTTTGTAATTCCTGAAGCATTAGAAGTAACACATGTTGTTCCTCCCATTCCGTATTCCATAGCAATATCAACTAACTTAATTGGTGCTTTTGATTTAACTGCATTTATAAAAGGTACTAATCCTTGAGAATAAGAAATATCAATATCTCCTGCTAACATTGCATCTGTCATCGCTCCACCATTTGTGAAGTTAGTCCATTTGACAGGTACTCCAAGAGCTTTAGCAAACGCTTTTTTTTGCATGTCCTCCAAATTTGGACTTGGCCACTCTAAAAAGTAAGCAACTCTTACTTCTTTAGCAGCTGCATTTGCAACTGTTATAGACATAGTTAGAGCAACTAAACTTCCTAAAATGAAACTTATTATTTTTTTCATTTTGTCTCCATTAATTTAATTTAATAGCAGCATTTAAATTCATAAATCGATCCATGTAAATGATGAATTAATAAGACCAGAGATGCCTATTAAAGATTACACGTTTAAGTTGTGTTACTATTACACACTTTATAAATTAAAATTGTGTAGTCTTAACAAAAATTTTAGTCTAAGAATTTAATTATACTTAAAATAAAAATATGAGTTCAGAAAAAAACCCAATACCAAATTCATTAAATGAACACTGGATGCCATTTACATCCAATAAAGATTTTAAGGAAAGACCAAGACTTATAACAAGTGCAAAAGGCGTTTACTTAAAAAACCATGAGGGACAAACTCAAATTGATGCAAGTTCAGGATTATTTTGCAATCCTTTAGGACATGGTAGAACCGAAATTATAGATGCGATCACAAATCAATTAAAAACTTTAGATTACGCCCAACCATTTCAACAAGGTTTTGGGGGTTCATTTGAATTAGCAACAAAAATAGCAAAACACACGCCAGGAAATTTAAACAGAATTTTTTACACAATTTGTGGATCCACAGCAGTAGAGACAGCAATTAAAATCAGTGTTGCATATCATAAAGCTAGAGGAGAAGGTCAAAGATTTAGGTTTGTAGGTCGTGAAAGAGCTTACCATGGAATGAATATTGGTGCTACTTCTGTTGGTGGAATGATAAATAATGTAAAAGCTTACGCAAGTGTTTTAATGCCAGGTGTAGTCCACATGAGACATACTCATTTAGATGAACATAAATTTGTTTCTGGTCAACCCGAAACTGGTGCAGAAATTGCAAATGATTTAGAGAGAATTTGTACAAACTTTGGAGCTGAAAATATTGCAGCTTGCATTGTTGAGCCAATCGCAGGATCAACTGGAACACTAGTACCACCCGTTGGATATTTACAAAGATTAAGAGAACTTTGTGATAAGCATAATATTTTGTTAATTTTTGATGAAGTAATAACAGGATGGGGTAGAACAGGATCAGCATTTGGTGCACAGGAATTTGGAGTTACACCTGATATAATGACAATGGCAAAAGCCACAACGAACGGGATCGTTCCTTTTGGTGTTGTTGCGTGTAAAGAAGAAATTTATGATGCGGTAATGGACAACTCGCCTAAAGGGGTAATAGAACTTTTCCATGGCTATACATATTCTGGAATTCCAATTTCCGTTGCAGCAGCATTGGCAGTACAAGATATATTTGAAAAAGAAGATATATTTAATAGAGCTAAAGAATTGAGTCCATATTTTCAAGAAGGTTTATTTTCACTAAAAGATATTGATGTAGTAGAAAATATTAGAGGATATGGAATGATGGGTGGAATTGATATTAAGATGGATGGCAGACCTGGTAAAGCAGGACTTGCAACTTTTAAACATTGTTACGAAGCTGGTGTTAACTTTAAAGCAACAGGTGATGCACTTATTATTGCTCCAATGTTTATTTGTGAAAAAAAACATATTGATGAAATTATTGAAAAGTTAAGAACTGGGATTACTAATTATAGCAAAAGTAAAAAAAATTAATTTTCATATATGAAAATTGGTGTTCCAAAAGAGATAAAGCCCCAAGAAACTCGAATAGGATTAACCCCTGATAGTGTTAAAGATTTAGTATCTAATGGACATCAAGTTTTGATCGAAAATAATGGGGGATCAGAAGCCGGATTTGATAATTCACATTACACTACTGCAGGCGCAAGAATAATTGATAAAGCTGAAGACATATTTAATGACTCAGAAATTATTGTTAAAGTAAAAGAACCTCTTTCAAATGAGGTGCAAATGATTAGAGAAAATCAAATTGTTTTTACCTATCTTCATTTGGCAGCTGCAAAAGAATTAACACAAGGATTAATTAAATCTAAAGGTGTTTGCATAGCATACGAAACGGTAACAGACCAAAATGGAAGATTGCCACTTTTGGCTCCTATGAGTGCTGTTGCTGGAAGAATGTCGGTGCAAGCAGGCGCTCATTGTTTAGAAAAAAATCAAAAAGGTAGAGGTGTTTTGCTTGGAGGAGCACCAGGTGTAGAAGGTGGCACAGTGGTAATTTTAGGAGGAGGGGTTGTAGGAGAAAATGCGGCTGATATTGCAACTGGTATGCAAGCAAAAGTTCATATTGTTGATAAATCTGAAGAAAGACTGAAAGAACTAACTAAAAAATTTGGAGATAAAATAATTCCTCAACAAACAGATAATATTGATTTAAAAAAACTAATATCAGATGCGGATCTTTTGGTTGGTGGAGTATTAATTCCTGGCGCTGAAGCACCAAAGTTGGTCACAAAAGATATGTTAAAATTAATGAAAAGAGGGTCCGTTATAGTTGATGTCGCTATAGACCAAGGTGGATGTGTGGAAACGAGTAAACCAACTACTCATGCTAATCCAACTTATATAGTAGATGATATAGTTCATTATTGTGTAGCTAATATGCCCGGAGGTGTTCCTAGGACATCAACTTTAGCTTTAAATAAAGTAACATTACCATTTTTAAATAAATTAGCTAAAGATGGATATCAAAAAGCTTTAAAAGATGACCCTAACTTTTTAGCTGGATTAAATATTTGCAAAGGCAATGTAACATACAAGGCTGTTGCAGATACTTTTGGACATAAATTTCTGTCTCCTGCAGAAGCTTTAAAATAAAGTATGAAGAAGATACCAAGTTCAGCAAAAGCAATAGTTATTGGTGGAGGAGTTGTAGGATGTTCTTGTGCATATCATTTAGCGAAGTTTGGATGGAAAGATGTTATTCTTTTAGAGAGAGATAAACTAACTTCAGGTACAACTTGGCACGCGGCAGGTTTAGTAAGTCAAATTGGTCCATCAGCAACTATAACTAAAATAAGGAAATATTCTTTAGATTTATATAAAGAACTTGAAAAAAAAATTGATCATTCAGCTGGGTTGAGATTAAATGGAGCATTATCTATCGCGCAAGAGGAAGGTAGATGGCAGGAATTAAAAAGACAAGCAACTACAGCACAACTTTACAATTTTGATGTCCAAATTTTAAATAAAGAAGATATTAAAGAAAAAATTCCACTTATTAAAAATGAGGATTTATTAGGTGGTATTCTAATGCCCGGCGATGGATCAGGAGATCCCTCTGGAATTACACAACTTCTTGCAAAAGCTGCTAGAGCCGAAGGTGCAAAAATCTTTGAAGACTTACCTGTAGAAAAAATTTTAGTTAAAAATAAAAAAATTGAAGGTGTTATTGTTAATGGCCAAAAAATTGAATGCGAATACATAGTTTTGGCGACAGGTATGTGGTCAAGACAAATTGGTGAAAAATTAAATGTAAGTATACCATTATATCCTGCTGAGCATTTTTATGTAATAACGGAACCAATTAATAATTTACCAAAAGATTTACCTGTTGTTAGAGATTTTGATAGTAGAACTTATTTTAAAGAGGACGCCGGAAAATTGTTACTTGGTATATTTGAGGGAAAATCTATTCCTGCATTTGACAAAACTAATGAAGTTCCAGAAGATTTTTCATTTGGTGAATTTCCTGAAAATCTTGAGCATTTTGAACCATATTTAAATGCATGTATGAAAAGGTTTCCTATATTAGAGCAAACTGGGATTAGAAAATTTTTTGCAGGTCCTGAGTCGTTTACACCAGATACAAATACTTTGTTAGGCGAAGTCCCAGAAGTTAAAAACTTTTTTGTTTGTTGTGGTTTAAATAGTATCGGAATAGCCAGTGCTGGTGGGGTTGGAAAAGTTACTGCTGAGTGGATGATGAATGGACATATTAACGAAGATATTTTTAGTTATGATATCAAAAGATTTCAAAAATTTCATTCAGAAATAAAGTTTATTAAGGAAAGAGTTACAGAAACTCTTGGTGATTTATATGGAATGCATTGGCCATTTAAACAACATCAGACCGCAAGAAATATAAAAATATTCCCTCACCACGAAATATTAAAAAAAAGTGGTGCATGTTTTGGTGTGTCCGGTGGATATGAAAGACCAATGTGGTTTTCGATGGATAATCAAGAGCCGAAATATAATTACAGTTACAGATATCAAAATTGGTATCCATCGGTAGAATTTGAAACAAAAAATTGTAGAAAAAATGTTGGATTATTCGATCTTACGCCTTTTTCAAAATTCGAGCTAAAAGGAGATAAAGCTTTTGAGGAATTACAAAGAATTTGTACGGCTAATATAAAAAATGAACCTGGAAAATGTGTTTATACACAAATGCTTAACAATGATGGTGGTATAGAAGCTGATGTGACTGTAATTTGCCTAGAAAGAAATTATTTTAGAATAATTAGCTCCGCTGCAACAAGAGAGAGAGATAAATTTCATATAAATAAAAATTTAACAACAAACATAGAATTAACAGATGTAACAGATAAATATTGTGTATTTGGTCTGTT
>Ga0208624_1000553_pt1 | contig 19110 bp, 15 predicted proteins | sample Knorr_S23_td_DCM_FD_185607 | JGI IMG/M metagenome (GOLD analysis project Ga0208624, IMG submission 185607) | Marine microbial communities from Southern Atlantic Ocean transect - Knorr_S23_td_DCM_ad_71m_LV_A (SPAdes) (version 2) | ecosystem: Environmental > Aquatic > Marine > Oceanic | place...
ACAAGGTCGGTGGCGTTTCGCTCTTGAGCAACCCTCGCTATATGGGCGATGCGTTCGGCCTCGGACTTCTCTATAGCCGGTTCCAGTGGAGTTGCTACGCCAATTTCATCGCCGTAGCTTAGGCCTATTCGCCTTTCCCCATAGTCGATGCCAATCGCCTGCATTTTATTCTGTCACGGAAATGAGCAAAAATCTCTGGCTAGGTAAGCTCAGTAGGCAGCCCTTTAACGATCTGCTTGATCTTCTGGGCCTCGCTCTTCTTGCAAACCAAGGTCGCATCTCCCGTATTCACGACAATCAGGTCCTCCACACCGACCAAGGCGATGGTATGGCCTGAATCCGATACGGTTATATTGCCCTGACTATCTTCAAAGAACGCTGTCCCGTCGGCCACGTTGCCTGCTTCGTCGCGAGGAAAATGCCTTTCTATAGCAGGCCAGGATCCGACATCATCCCAATCGAAGGTGGCAGCTAAAGTAGCCACGTTGTCAGCCTTTTCCATGACGGCGAAGTCGATGGAGATCTTTTCCAGACCGGGATAAAGCTCCTCCAAAATAGGCGCCAAGGCATCGCCACTTTGCAAACGTCGCTCAATCTCGTCGAGCCCTTGCTTCAAGGTCGGAGTGAATTTCCCGAGAGCATCGGAAACCGCGCTCACGCTCCAAACAAACATGCCCGCGTTCCAGAAGTATTTGCCACTTGAGAGATACGATTTAGCCGTCTCCAGATCGGGCTTCTCCTTGAACTCCTCGACCTTGAAGATCTCGACGCCACCACACTCCGATACCGGTTCACCCTTTTGGATATAACCATAGCCAGTCGCCGGCTCTGTAGGATCAATCCCAATGGTTACTAGTCGTGGGCCTTCCTCGGCAGCCAAGAAGGCTGAGTTCAAGGAGCGCTGAAGGCCTTCGCTATCCTTGATGAGAGCATCCGCGGGCAGCATTGCCAAAGCTGCTTCGGGATCGAGTCGCTTAATCAGAAGCATCGCCAACCCAACCGCGGCCGCGGTATCGCGTCCCACGGGCTCCGCTACGATGTTGTTCGTCGGCAGATTCGGACAAACTTCTCGAACGCCCTCAACCTGTTCCGCATTGGTGATTACGAATATGTTCTCTGCTGGGATAAAGTTATCTAGTCGATCCACCGTTTGCGTGAGCATAGGTTTGTCCCCCACTATCGGCAACAAGTGCTTAGGCCGTTTCGTTCGACTGGCGGGCCAAAAACGCTCTCCTCTGCCCCCCGCCATAATAACCACGTATCTATTTGCCATATCGAAGCCGAAGTTTGTCGACTAAGGCAGGAGGTCAACGTTTAATCCTATTCCCCAACCGACCTAAGATTAAACGGTTGCCCTAGAGCTCAGCATCCCTACTCCGATTAGGACGATGGAAGAGAGTCCACAGATCCTCAATTCAGAAGAGCTCGCTCGCTACAGTCGACATATCCTTCTCGATGAAATTGGAGTATCGGGACAGGAGGCCCTAAAGCGATCGAAGGCACTTGTCATTGGGGCGGGAGGCTTGGGAAGCCCGGCGGCGATGTACCTGGCAGCAGCTGGAGTTGGCCGGACTGGCATCGCCGATTTCGACAAAGTGGAGCTACACAATCTGCAACGCCAATTACTCCATGGGACTAGCGATGTAGACCGGGAAAAAACGCTTTCCGCCAAAGCTCGGCTCCTAGAGATCAATCCGCACACCCATATAGAGATTCATGCCGCAGGCATCACTCCTGAAAACGCGATAGATCTATTTTCTGAATACGACGTCATTGTCGATGGCTCTGATAATTTTTCGACCCGGTACCTGAACAACGACGCCTCCTTTCTTGCCGGCAAGCCACTCATCTACGGCAGCATTTTCAAATTCGAAGGACAGGTTTCCGTATTCAACTCTACCGACGACTCTCCTTGCTACCGTTGCTTGTTTCCGGATCCTCCGCCCCCAGGCGCTGTACCCAATTGTGGTGAGGCGGGTGTTCTCGGGGCCTTGTGCGGAATAATCGGAAGTATGCAGGCCCTCGAAGCCATAAAATTGCTCGCCGGATTTGGCGAATCGCTCGCCGGGAGCCTTCTCGTAGTCGACACCCTGTCGATGAGGGCGCGAAAGCTAAACATTAAAAAAGATCCTCAATGCCCGCTTTGCGGAGAGTCGCCAAAAATCAATGATATTCGCAGCCATTCCTACGACTTTTCTTGTGAAACCGATCCCGACCCCATGACTGAAGCATTTGATGCCTATCCAATCGAAATTGACGTAGCTGAGGCCAAACGAATTCTGGACGAAGGCTCATCAACTTCCTTGCTGGATGTCCGCGAGCCCTACGAATGCGCGATTGGATCGATACAAGGCTCCACGAATATTCCAATGAATACGATCCCGCAACACCTCGAGAATATATCAAAAGAGGGACCACTGCTTGTCTACTGCCACCACGGTGGCCGCAGCATGCAAGTGACTCATTTCTTACGGCAAAACGGATTCGATAACGCCATCAATGTAGGAGGCGGAATCGACGCGTGGTCTGTCGAGATTGATCCGTCCATTCAACGATATTAGCAGCCGAGCTACGCAGCCCGTTTTGAAAGTCCTCTGAAAGTTGAGGTAGCGGCCGAGTCGGCGAGTCTCGGCGTAGCCATTGCCATCACTAGCGAAGACGGATCCTCCCTATCAAAGCGCCACTTCAAGAGAGCCACTGCCGACTCCGATGGAACGACAAAAACAGTAGGAGCGGGTTTATCCCGCGATATATCGTTCTAACGAATTGCATGGAGATCGAGGCGTAAAGCCGCTCCTACAAAACTTAACTCAATATCGCTCGTGGCCGCCCTGTCAGCGCGAAAGCGGGGGGTTGGCCGCTAACTTATCCGGACAGCAAGTTGGAACGCGCCGACATGGAAATGAAAAAAGCCGCTCCGAGGAGCGGCTGAAAATCCTTTGGTCGGTTTACCGAAGCCTACTTCTTGCGAGCCTTGGTGAGTCCGGCAGCCTTTTTGATGTTGTGCAGAGAAGGAACGGAAATGCCGAACTTCTTTGCTACTGCCGTACCCTTGCCTCCAGCTTTCAATGCCGCGATGATGCTTTTGCGCAAATCATCGGTGATCACGGTTCTTTTGGCCCGCTTCTTGGCTCCCGTTTTAGCTACAGCTTTCTTCGCAGCTTTTCTAGCCGTCTTCTTAGCCTTGCGACCCCGCTTCTTCTTTGGGGCTCCACCAAGCGCTTGCAGAGCGGCGATCAAATCTTCGCGAGTTTCAAAACCCGCGTCCTTGTGCAGGTTGACGATGCGCTTGCGCCGTTCAGCGGCCGCCTTCTTTTCCAGCGACGCCAATTTAGCCTTAGTTGCTTCTATAGCTTTTATAGTGTTTGAAATCATGATGAAGGACAAAAATCGCTAAATTATATAAATCAACCCAATTCTTTATAAATTGTTACTAATTTTCTATTTATATGATGTTCAACTCCTCTGCTACGTAGAAATTCTTTGAGTTATCCAATAAACACTAAATTATATTGTCATGGATGCGTAGCCGCCATCTACAACGAGTTCCTCACCTGTTATAAACGATCCTGCATTCTTGGAAGCCAGCAGCAGCGTCGCTCCGATAAGCTCTTCCGCATTGCCAAATCGATTCATAGGTGTGTGCCCCATGATCTTATCCACTCTATCTGGAGTGAGCACTTTACGATTTTGCTCCGCTGGAAAAAAGCCAGGGACGAGCGTATTCACTCTAATGTTGTGCGGGGCCCATTCACGAGCCAGATTTTTGCTCAAATTGTGCACAGCGGCTTTGGTCAGCGAATAGGTGAACACACGCGACAGCGGTATCAAACCCGACATCGAGCCTACGTTTATAATGGCGCCGCCCTGCCCCAAGTCGATCATCTTCTTTCCAAACGCCTGGCAGGCGACGAAAACAGAACGGATATTCAACTCCACAATAGATCTAAACTCCTCGTCTGAAATCTTCAAATACGGTGTCGCTGCATTCCCTCCTGCGCCATTCACCAGGATATCCACTTTTCCCTGCTGGGACATAACTGTATCCAAAACCGAATCAACTGATTCGCGATCGGTAGCCTCGAACGGCAGGAAGGCCGATTTTCCTCCAAGCGATTCTATTCGCTCCATCTTCGCCTTCGCTTTCTCTTCGCTTCTTCCCAGCAAATAGACAAACGCGCCTGCCCCTGCTAGCCCCTCTGCCATGGCGCCGCATAGCTCTCCAGTTCCTCCAGAGACCACAGCTACCTGACCCTTTAAACTAAATAGTTCTTCTATATATAATGACATGATTTCGATTAAATTGAGTTTACTACACTATTACCTTTTTGAAAGAGCTCGAGTCCCATGGAGCACGGCCACACTCATCGGCCAACTTGTTGAAAGCGCTCACTTCTGCCTCCGAAAACAAAAGTCCTCCATTCTCGTCCGACAACTTGGCGGCCTCCGCCTCCATCTGTCCCGGCAATATGCATAATTCGTTGCCATGACCCAGGATGTCCTCGATCACCGCCTTAAGGTTTTCAGATTGACTGCGGTTCTTGGCAAATAGCCCACCTGAAATCGCATCGGGATGAACGACCTGGAAAAAGAAGCATGGAGTCCGTTTTTCGTCATCATCCCCCTCAATCCATCGACTTCTCAAAGTCGGCAGTGAACCACCAATTAGACCCGCGACCAATTCATTTACAAGAGACAGACCGTATCCTTTGTGGGCCCCAAATGGGAGCAACGCTGATACCTCATGCGGATCCTGAGTCACATTACCCTCAGCATTTACTGCCGCGTCCGGAGGCAACTTCATTTTTTCACGTTTGAACTGCTCTACACGACCCATTGAAACGACCGAAGTTGACCAGTCTATGATGATTGGAAATCCGATAGATTCAGCGGTCGGGAAACCCCATGAGTGCGGATTCGTTCCTAGCGTCGCGAACTTCCCCTCAAACGGAACCACTTCCGTCAAAGCCGCTGTACAATTCGTATACGCGAAATACCCTCTGTTGGCAGCCTCCAACATGTAGCCGCCTCCCCAAAGGTAGTGGAAAGCATTGTCCACCGCCACAATTCCTACTCCGTATGTATCAGCGAGCTCTATACACCTCTCTAGAGCAATATATCCCGTCGATTGACCGAGTTTGCGTTGGGCGTTCCAGATTTCGACGGCAGGGAATCGCGATTCCTCCTTGATGATCTCAGCTCCAGGAGCGCAACCTTTGGAACCGCTGCCGAACAAATCGTCCAAGTGAAGAGCCTTGATGGCATTATGCGTTCTTATTCCATGACGCGATGCTTCTGTGCAAAACCTAGCCGCATCTCTGGATTCCTCTTCAGTGTATCCACGCCGTTGATAGGCGGCGGCTACGAGCTCATTGTGATCTTTTTCAGGTACAACAGAGTATTGCATATCCATTCGGCCAACTAAAGTTCGCTTGTCGTGTTCACTTACTGCGAAGCCACCGATGATTTCATCAACGATTGATCACAAGCGTATTTGCAAAACGCAAACTCTTAACTTCGTTTTCCCCAGGGGCATCATCCATCGATATCATATCGTCATCGAGTCAATCCGACCGAATATTGGACAGCCTGTACACCCATATCCAAAAACCAACTCCTATTTTCAGCTCTAGGGCAATTTTTGGGCCTTATAACATCCACGAAAAGAGTGAGCAGATGACGGAGCTTGAAATCGCCCGCTGTGAAGCGTATCGTTCCCGATGAGGCCCTAAACTGTCCTCCGAAGCTTTTTGGTGGAGGAGAAGGTCCATACGTTTCCGAACAAAGCCGCTGCAGGCTGTCTCAAGCCCTTCCTTTGGAGGATCCGACCAAGATTCAAGTTCGCCACGTTAGCCGAAACCTCTCCAACCTGGCCAGTTAGGATCCTTGCCTGCGCCATCGGCTCATTCTTTTTCGCAAGCACTATTATGATCGCCCGGGCCATTAGGGCTTGTTCAGGAATGCGGAAATCGTTTATCGGTTAGGCATGCCCGAGGAAATCGATCAAATTCAGTCATTCATTGAAAACCTTACTCAAACGGTAATCGCCATTTCCCCTCAGCTCATCGCATCGGTGGTCATCCTTACCCTCGGTTTTCTCTTTGGGTCCTCGTTGTCGAAAATAGTTCTCGGGATCTGCACCAAGCGGAATATCGATGTTACCCTTTCCCGCTTCTTCGCCCGCTCCCTGACGGCGATAATCCTTCTGCTCTTCATCGTCATCGCCGTTAAAAAAATCGCCGTCGATATCAGTCCATTCGTAGCCCTTCTCGGAGCGAGCGCCTTGGGCATCAGCTTGGCGATTCATGGACCCATTTCCAATTACGGATCAGGGATAGCTATCATCCTCACCCGCCCTTTAAAAGTCGAAGATACGCTCACCATTCACGGAATAACCGGCGTCGTGTCACTCGTCAGCCTGGGATACACGCAACTTAAAACTGAGGACGGTCACGAAGTCACCATTCCTAACAAGAAGATCCTTGGGGAAATCCTGACGAACTCTTTCACCAACCTGGGAGTCGTGGGAGTCGACTACAATTGCGACCCCGAAAGAGCTATCGCATGCGTGCGGGGAGCGCTTAACGGAGTTTCAAGAATCGATTTGGAACAAACTCCGCAAGTTAGCATCCAAGAATTTGGAGATTCGTCCATAAATATCGGATACCGTTGTTGGGTAAAAACCAAGGATTACTATCCGATTTAATACGCAGCCTATCTAGGAATTTTCAAGGCCTTGAAATCGGAAAATATCACTATACCCTTTCACCAAAGAGACGTGCGTATTTTATCCGACGCGTACGCCTAGCAAGGTGTCCGGAATTTAAATTTAAATAACAGTCCCCGGTAAGCCCTCTTACTTTCTAGCCAGCAGCCGACCACCGCTATGAACATTCGAAAAAGCAAACCTTGGAATCTGCCGGAGTCGGCGGCCACGCCAGAAGGCGACTATCTGAATCGCAGAAATTTCCTTAGAGCGGTCGGCTTGGGCTCCGGCACCCTGATCGGCGGATCCATCACTCGAGCGGCCACCGGAGGATTCCCTTCCACCAAGAACGAAAACTACCTCCTCGAGGAGCTCGAACCAACTGAATTCGATCTCGTCGCAGGATATAATAACTTCTACGAGTTTTCCTACGAGAAAGGCGAAGTTCAAAAGCTGGCTAACCAAGGATGGAAGACCGAGCCTTGGACAATCGAAATAGCGGGTCATGTCAACAATCCCATGAAGATCGATGTGAACGAGCTCATCAAAAAAGTTGGCGGCATCGAGCAGCGTGTCTACCGATTCCGATGCGTTGAAGCCTGGTCTATGGTAATTCCCTGGGACGGATTCCAGTTAAGCTCGCTAATCGACCTGGCTCAGCCGACCTCCAAAGCGAAATTCCTGAAATTCACGACCTTCTACGATCCGGAGTCCGCTCCGGGCCAAAAGGGCGGATCGATCGATTGGCCTTACGAGGAAGGGCTGACCGTGGAGGAAGCGCGAAACGAGCTAACCCTACTGGCGACCGGCATTTACGGAGAGCCGATCCCCAACCAAAACGGGGCACCTATTCGGCTGGTCGTTCCTTGGAAGTACGGCTTCAAGAGCATAAAGTCGATCGTGAAAATCGAGTTTACGAGTAAGCAACCAATGAATACCTGGCAAGCCTTGCAGCCGCGCGAATACGGCTTCTACGCGAATGTCAACCCAAAGGTCGACCATCCTCGTTGGTCACAAGCGACCGAGCGCATTATCGGCTCTGGATTTTTTAGCAAGCGCAAGGACACGCTGATGTTCAACGGCTACGAAGAGCAAGTAGCCCACATGTATAAGGGCCTGGATCTTCGCCGCTTCTACTAAATAGGCATAGGAACGGAAAACACTACTGGCGAAATTGCGTTTCATGAATCGGTTCGCTCGCATTCTCCGTAATCGGCGGCTTCTTTACCTTCTACTTTGCTCGCCTATCATATTTGTATTTACTCCTTACATACAAATTAATACGGAGTTCCGGGCAGATCCAGCGAAATACTTGCTGGAATATGTCGGGCTCGCATCGACGTACATCTTCGCGATTGTCATTTCCGTCACTCCGCTCAGACGGATATTCCCCAAGTCCACCGTCGTCAACAGCCTAGCCTATCACCGCCGACCAATGGGAGTGAGCGTATTTGCCTACGCCTTCCTCCATTTTCTCATCTACTACTTCTACACAGGAAGCTGGTCGGAATTCGTCAAGGACTGGGAGAAGCTTTTCATTCTCTCCGGGATTATGGCATTCGTAATTCTGCTTCTCATGGCGATCACCAGCAATAATCGAATGGTTCGGAAATTGGGGTCGCGGCACTGGAAGCGGCTACACCAACTCGCCTATATCGTCCTATTCCTGATAATTTACCACCAGGCAGCCCAAGAAAAGACCGGCTTTCGCGAGACGGCTCTGATTTTCACTCCCGTTTTGGCCTTGCAATGCTGGCGGATGATTTTGGCGGGAAAGGCCTCTTTCACCACGCGAAACGCTTCCGCAAACCAACCTAAATTGGATTGACGGGGCGACGATCAAACCGTCGAGCATTAGTGGTGCTTGTACTGCGTGCGGCCCTCAAAAGCAGGCCTTTTAAGAACCACGTAACTGGGTAAAAATTGTGGACACAGAGCAAGCCTTTGAGAACATTCGATTTATCTAAACCCAGAACCAGTTCCGCGCGTAGAATTTTAGATTATGACGACCATCAACTCGCTTGCCGCTCGCTATTTCGCCATCGCCTTGACTGCTTCGCTCCTGGGAATGGCGTTGCTCTACCTCCCCGCCTTCGAGTCGAACCGCGCTGTTCTCATTGACAATTGGGGACTCACACCACCAACGCTTTTCGTCAGTACAGCGGCTTTGATTTTCGGCATTTATCTCCTGCTCTTGCTTCGATTCCAGCAAGTAGCCACTCAACCGCTTACTCAGCTAATTAAGCAGGTGGAAACCAATCGTCTAGCCAACGCATTCTCTGCCAAAGCAAAGGTGATGGAAGTGGATCGTTTCCGCTACCTTCTTGAAAATCGATCGCTTATGATAGAAAAACTGGAGGATCGAATCGGCGACATTCCAAAGAGCGGAGAAAACTTTGGCCTTGCCAATAAACAGCGTTCAAAACCCAACGCCCGCGCGTACTCCAACGCCTCCTCCATAGTCCTGACTTTCATCAGCGGATATCCTAATTTCCAATAGCCGATCGACAACAGCATTCTCGGCTCAAAATTGATTTGATAGCCATCGACTACTGCCCCTACGGTTCCTATCCCACAACGGTCCAAGTCGCATGCAACCGCAAAATCTACCCATTCTTATCACTGGCGGAAATGGAAATATAGCCCGCCTGCTAGCCAAACGCCTCCTTAATGACGGCCATAGCGTCACCTGCCTCGACATTACGGATCTCAATACCGATTCGACCGTGGACGGGGTGGACTATTTCACTGGAGATATATGCGACGGGCCGCTAATCGAGGAGATCCTTAAAGACCGGTCCCCGAGAATCGTCTTTCATCTGGCATCTCTTCTCTCGGGCAGCTCGGAGGCTGACCGCAAACGGGCCTTCCACGTAAACGCCCAATCCACCTTCAACCTCCTAGAGTTGGCATTGGCCAACGGAAAACCGCGTATCGTATTTCCGGGCACAGGAGCCTCCTACGGATCGGACATTCCGGGAAACGTGCCCGAGGACCAGCCTCAATGGCCGGAGAATATCTACGGTGTAACCAAGATTTTCAACGAGCGTCTCGGGGCTTACTACACAATGACTCAAGGGATGGATTTCCGCTGTCTAAGACCTCCGCTCGTTCTCTCCCCATACGCTCCACCCGCAGCCCTAACCGCCTATGCATCTCATGCCTACGTCGCCGCTGCCAAAGGAGAACCCTTCGTGTTTCCAGTCTCGCCAGACATCGGCATGTCAACGATCTATATTGGGGACCTCGTAGAAGGTTTCGTCCAGCTAGCCTATGCCGATCGGGGGCAGCTTTCCCGCCACGCCTACAACCTGCATGCCTTTTGCCCAAGCGCACAGGAAATCGCCAATTCAATCGTCAAAGTGAAACCGGATTTCCAATACAGCTTTGAGCCGGATGACGTTGTCGAGTCGTTATTGAAGACCGCAGCAAAAGTTTTCCAAGACGCTTCCGCTCGCCAAGATTGGGGATGGAATCCGATTAGCGATCTTGACGAGTGCTCTCAGGCGATTTTCAAGCTTATGGAATAACGCCAGAAGCTGGTCAAAGCAAATTCCAAGAATCAGTGCCATCACGAATTCTACTCCACTTCGTCCTCCTGCTAATCGCCATTTTCGCGAAGGATTCCTTCGCCGAAAAGCCTAACGTCTTGTTCCTCTCAATCGACGATTTGAACGACTGGATCGGATGTATGGATGGCCATCCCCAAGTCCAAACACCCCACATCGACCGGCTTGCGGAACGAGGTACCCTCTTTCTCAACGCCCACACGCAATCGCCCATTTGCAACCCCTCCCGCACAAGCATAATGACAGGCTTACGGCCTTCGACCACTGGAATCTACAGTTTGGCTCCGTGGTTTAGGTCAGTCGATGAATGGAAAGACCTCGTCACCTTGCCCCAGCACTTTTCCAATGCTGGCTACACCACTTACACGGTCGGTAAGATTTATCATGGCGGGGGCTGGATGACGAGCGATCCTCCAGAATTCAATGTTATTGGCAGTACTGAACCTGGACTTCGCCCGAAGGAAAAACGCGTGAAAACTCCACGAGGCGGGCGCGGCATGGACTGGTGCGTTTATCCCTTCGAGGATTCCGACCACAAGGATTGGAAGACCGCTAGCTGGGTAGTGGATCAATTGGATAAGCAGCCTGAAGACCCCTTCTTTATGGCTGTCGGCTTCTCTCTTCCCCATGTACCACTCCTGGCCACCCAGAAGTGGTTCGATCTTTATCCAGAGGACACGCTCCAGCTTCCCCGGATGCTGCTCGACGACCGCAATGACACCCCGCGATTCAGTTGGTACCTGCACTGGAAACTTCCGGAGCCTCGACAGAGATTTCTCTTCCAAGCAGGCGAGCAACTCAAAATCGTCCAAGCCTATCTAGCTAGTATCAGCTTTGTGGATAGCCAAGTTGGTCGCGTTCTGGAAGCTCTGGATCGTAATGGGTACGCCGACAACACCATCGTTGTTCTCTGGTCAGATCACGGCTACCACCTTGGTGAAAAGGAAATCACTGGCAAAAACACGCTTTGGGATCGGTCGGCTCGAGTGCCTCTGATATTCGCTGGGCCAGGAATTAAAGAAAGCTCCGAATCCGCGCGACCAGTCGAACTCCTTGATGTTTATCCCACCCTATCCGAATTGAGCGGGCTCCCCTCTCAAGGCCATCTCGAAGGTCTCAGCCTCGTTCCCCTATTGAAAAACCCGAATGCTCTCCGCTCTCGGCCCGCGATTACAACCGACAATCATGACAACCACGGTGTCCGCACAGAAGAGTATCGCTATATCCAATACGCTGATGGATCGGAAGAGCTTTACGACATGATCGCCGATCCAAATGAATTTACTAATCTTGTCGACCACCCGAAATACACTCGGGCAAAACGGTCATTGAAAAAGCATCTACCAAGGATGAATAAACGCCCTGCCGAAGGCAGTGCCAATCGGATCCTGATCTATGAGAACGGCATTGCCAATTGGGAAGGCGAAGACATCGACCCCAACGATCCGATTCCAGACTGAAGCACTACAGGTGGCTCTTAATGAGCTCGTTATTCAACCGCAGAGATCGCGGAGGATCTCAACGTAGGATAAATCGACGCTGGAGCGACTCATGCTCGGCGAGCCAAGGAATCTTTTAATCAAATAGTAATCTACTACCAAGCGATTAGCGAATTGTCGGAGCCCGCATCGCGCTCAACCCATTTAAGGAGCAAAGGCGCAAATCGAAACCCAAGATTTGGTACGGGTCACTGGGGACCGTTCTCCCCTACCGGCGGCAAATACGCGATCTACGCGTATTCTGAGGTTAACCACCAAATCCCACTTACTTTCTCAGCCTACGAATCTTGTGGGCCTCGCTGTCGCCGATGTAGACCTCCCCATCAGCATCGAGAAAAATTCCATGGGGACGAGCGAGCTTGCATTGCAGCGGATCGCCATCGGGTCCGTCGCCTTTCTCGCCAGTTCCAACTATGAGCTGTAGATTTCCAGTAGCCGCTTCGATCATGCGGATTGTATGGCTCTCCGTATCCACCAAATAAGCATCTCCATTCGACGCTAATGCGATTCCTTTGGGCCCCGACAAAGTCGCTTCGACAGCCGGCCCGCCATTTCCAGTAAATCCCTTTTCACCCGTACCCGCCTTATGGTGCATCAAGCCCGATTCCAGATCGAGTTTATAGACTTGGTTGCCATTTCGCAACACCAGCCAAAGATTCCCATCTGCATCGAAATCCAGAGCTCTCGGTCCATTCAAATCCGCAGTGGCGAATCGTTCGCCATCCCGAGAGACGCCGTTCTCTCCTGTGCCCGCAAAGGTGCTGATTATCCCCGTATCCATATCGATCACACGTAGGCGATGATTACCGATGTCAGCGACATATAGATCTCCATCAGGTCCAAATTGAATACTGTGGGGAAGGCTCAACCGCGCCTCTTTCGCCGGACCTCCATCGCCGCTAAAACCCGCTTCGCCCGTCCCGGCAATCGTCGTGATTCGACCGAGCTGCAAATCGACTTTTCGGATGGCGTGATTGAGCATATCGGCAATGTAAAGGTTCCCTTCCTCGTCGAAACGGATCTCATGAGGCCGGTGAAGCGACGCCTGAAGGGCCGAACCTTCATCACCGCTGAATTTTCCCTCTCCATTGCCAACAACGGTAGTCACGTTTCCTTCACTATCAATTCTGCGTACCGTATGTCCCGTGTATTCGCAGAACCACAACGCTCCATCCGGACCTCGGATTACCCCAAAAGGATTGTCCAGCAAGGCTCGATCAGCGCTTCCGTCCAACGTCCCTTGTTCTCCCGTACCGGCGACCGTTTCGATTGTCGATTTGGAAATAGGACCGGACACTGGAGCGCAGGCCGCCAACAACGCTTTAATCGAAAGTAAAAGGAGAAACTGCTTCATCAACAATGGCTCTCTACTACGTGGCCACTTTGCTGTCGAGTACAGACTCCGCATTCGGCAACATAACTGAGCGAATTCTCAATGAGTCGGATGTAGGAAGCATTCTCGTAGGCTCCTTCGGCAAAGCCGGGCATGATGTGTACGATTTTGGAATTATCATACTCGTGTGTCCAGGCGATCGTGTCCGCGATGTCTGGATGATCAGCCCCCAGCAAGGGATGAACCTCAGGGTCCGTGTAGATATTTCCGTAGAAAGCATCGGTCATTGTAAAATCGCTCAGTCCTTTCCTAACCGGATGATCTGTATCCAGCACCTTGATATCTAGCGTTAGATCGGTGAAATAGGTGAAACGCTTCTTCGGGTCCTTGTCGTAGTTTTTCAAAAACCACTTTCCGCCAACGAGGTCGTGATACTCATCCCACTCTGGCGGAGAAGAAAGCGTGAACTGCAGAAACACCATTCCCAATCCCAAATTGGCTAGATCCATGTACTGCTTTCGATTTTTCGCGGAGGTCGGGTAGTGCTTGTTTTGATTGAGAAACAGGATTGCGCCGTATCGGTCATGGATTTCCGTCGCAGCCATCTTTTCCATATGCGACGTTAAGACCAAATCGACCTTAGCGTTGCTCAAACCCAGGCACATATCCTCGAATTGGGGAGTATCGTAATGATGACCTCCACGAACGACAAGGACTGAAAGTCTCTCGCCAATCGGCGAAGCGCACGCCAGCGGCAAACGGATGGCGATAGCAAGGGCCCATCCCCAAAGGCTGTTTCGGTTAATCATGGGGTATGCTTACGCCGGGCATTCTAGCTCGGCCCGGCCATGTGGGTCAAACGGAATTTCATCGAGAGATTCACGGTTTCGCTATCAAATCGCTTCCGTACCCCTTGCCATAAAAAGAGATTTTTAAATAGACATTCCAATGTCCAAATCCTAAGGGAAATCGGTTATTCTGATAGCCGGCTGAAGCAGTCTCTTCAAATCAGCTGATCAGTCTTATTCGCTTTCCTCAAATATTGAATACAACTTGATATGAACTACGCCCGTGCCGCTATCCAAACGCAAGCGTACATCTCCATACGCCAAATCAGAATTCTGTGGGCGACTCTTGCCGCTCTGATTACCGTCGCCTCACACGCAAACGTCACTTCCTGGAGGAATGGCAGTCAAGGCCTCTACCCAGCCAACCAAGTTCCCACCAACTGGGAAGATGAGCGAGCCGTTAAGTGGAAAATCGACACGCCGCAATGGGGCAACGCCTCCCCCATCCTAATAGATGGCAAACTTATCTTCACCGAAGAGCCGGCTACGCTGGTGTGCGTCGACAGCGAATCGGGTGACCTGCTGTGGCGAGTTTCCAACGATTATGAAGACGTGGCTGATTTGTCAGACGAGGAGCGAGCTCGACTGGCCCAGTCGAAGATCGACCGCGCTCGCATCGAGAAAGAATTGGAACCCGTTAATCGCCAACTCTACCGACTGAACCGGCGCCTGCAGCGAGAGAGAGAAAATCAACAGCTGAAGAACCAAGTGCGGGCTTTGCGTCGGCAGGTCGCGGATGCCCAATCGAATATCGATCCGCTTCTCAAGAGTTTCGATAAGCCTAAAACGCATAAGGTAAACGGATACGCTTCCTACACGCCCTGCTCTGATGGAGAGTACATCTACAACTGCAATGGGCTCGGGGTCGTGACTAAACACGATCTGCAAGGCAATCGCATTTGGTCCAAAACGATGGAGAAGCCGGACCACAATTGGGGCGGCTCCTGTTCTCCACTTCTAGTCGATGGCAAGCTCATCATCCGCTTCTCCGACTACACCGCTCTCGACGCAGAGACCGGCGAGGAACTGTGGCGCGTTGCTAATCCTATCAGTTTCGGTCCGCCCATCGCTTTTCAACTGGAGGATCAATGGTTTCTCTATACCACTCGGGGCGAGCTCATCAGCATCCGGGATGGAAAGAAGCTCCCTTCCCAGGACTGGGTTATTCCCCAAAAGAAATTCGCCTTCTTCAACACCAACTTTGTCGCGGAAGACCGCATATACGCCGTCCATGGAGCCAAAGCCCTCCAAGGCGACATGTATTGCATGCAAATCCCGGAAACGGTTGAGGAGCTGGAGCACACTGGTTTAACGCAACTTTGGCATAACGAGGTTTCCCAAGAACGCTATTACGCGTCTCCTCTCGAGCATGAGGGACTCGTCTATATTTTTTCCATGGGCCAGACATTCCAAGTTCTGGAAGCCGACACTGGCCAGCTTGTCTATAGCAAGGAAGTGCCAGGGAAAATGGACCGGGCCTTTTCCGGGCTACTATTGGTTGACGACTTGATCTATGCTGGCGAGGAAGGCGGAATGGCTTTCTTTCTACGGGCTGGGCGCCGCTACAAGGAAGTGTCCCGCTTCAACGTTGGCGAGTGCCGCAGCGTGCCAATTTTCCATGGCGATGTAGCCTACCTGCGAACGCGAGAGCATCTTTACGCTTTCAGCGCTCGTAAATAGAGCAGGCTTTTTGTCCGTTTTTGCTGGAAATCGGGTAAGATCGTAAGAAGCTTGGGGTTATTCTCGCCCGAATCGTCCCCGATTGATGCCAAAGGACAGAATATCGCCCTTTTCCCGGTCTCTCACGGCTGCACTCGCGGCCGTGATTCCACTTCTTCCCATTTGGACTCCGGCGAATGCCAATGTAGAAGTCCCTGAGCCAATTAGCTTCTTTTTGGACCTGAACTGCTACGATTGCCACAACGATGCCGACACCGAAGGCGGCCTGGATCTAGAGAATCTTAAATTCGATCCAAATGATTCCGCCTCCATGCGAACCTGGATCCTCATCCACGATCGCGTCCATGACCAAGAAATGCCCCCAAAGGACAAAAAGCATCTTTGGCCGGAAGCGGACGAGCGAACCGAGTTCTTATCCAGCTTCGAAAACTACCTGCACGACATCTCTGATGAGCAGCGAAAGGAACGGGGACGCGTCCGCTCGCGACGGCTAAACCGAACCGAGTATGAAAACACGCTTCATGACCTCCTCGGCATCGATATTCCACTCAAGACATTCCTGCCAGATGATCCCGAGCAAGAGGGCTTTACTAACATCGCCGATATTCAGCAGATTTCTTATCATCTGCTGCAAAAGTACCTAGAGGCAGCTGACGCGGCTCTGGACGAATCCTTCGCAAGGGCATTACGGCCCGAGCCGCTGGAAACTCGCTACTTCGAACCCAAAGACATCGCCGTCGGCCGCGAGAGGCGGGGAAATATTCGAGAGCCATTTTTGATCGAAAACACTTCCGTTTCTTACCCAACAGGCCTCTCCTACCACGGACGAATGCGGACTACAAAAACTCCCGAGAACGGGTGGTATCGCATCCGGCTTCGAGCCCATGCTGTAAACGCTCCCGATGGTCACGGCGTCTGGACCTCGGTCCGCAGCGGCATTTGCTACGCTATCGCGCCGCTGATGTTCTGGATCGGCAGCTTCGAAGCCCGCGAAGAACCGGAGGAACATGAATTCGTCGCTTGGATACAGAAAGATCACCTTCTGGAAATCCGCCCCATGGATCAGGCCCTCCGCCGCATACCTGGCAATACGATTACCGGTGGAACGGCACCCGATCTAGAAGCTCCGGGAGTAGCGGTTGAATACCTCGAGGTCGAACGTATCCATAAAGGACCGCCATCTGATCAGCTGAGGCAACGCTTGTTTGGCGATCTCGCCTATCGGAATGGCGAGCTGATTAGCACCGACCCGAAAAAGGATCTGGATCGACTTATCGCCCGATTCGCGAAACAAGCCTTCCGCCGGCCGGTTGGACCCGATGAGCTCGAGCCTTACCTCGGATTTGCTTACGCTACCTATGAGCAAGATCGATCCCTCATAGAGGCCATCCAAGCGGGCTACCGCTCGGTCCTCTGCTCCCCCCGTTTTCTCTATTTTACCGAGAAAGTAGGTACCCTTGATGCCTACGCGGTCGCTTCGCGGCTCAGCTATTTCCTCTGGAGCCATCCACCTGACGAAGACCTCCTTTCCACTGCCGAAGATCGATCGCTTCTCAAGCTAGCGAATATTGGAGCCCATGTCGAACGCATGCTCGACGATCCGCGAAGCGAGGCCTTCATAGAGAATTTCTCCGCCCAGTGGCTTGATTTGAAACACATCGATTTCACTACGCCCGATAGCAAATTGTATCCTGAATTTGATGACAATTTGAAGCACGCTATGCTGGGGGAAACTCACAGTTTCATCCGCAAGATGATCGACGAAAATCTCAGCGTAACCCAGATTATAGATTCGGATTTCGCCATGCTCAACGAGCGCATTGCCCGCCACTACGGAATCGATGGCGTCAGCGGCACTCATTTCAGGCCGGTATCGCTAAAACCCGAATACCGGCGCGGGGGAATCATCACCCAGGCCAGCGTCTTGAAGGTTACCGCCAATGGAACCACCTCATCACCGGTTATCCGCGGAGTTTGGATGCTGGAACGCATCACGGGAGAACACATTTCGCTACCGCCCGACGACGTTCCTGCCGTTGAGCCCGATATTCGCGGGGCGACCTCCATTCGCGAACAGCTCGACAAGCATCGGGAAATCGAATCTTGCAACGCCTGCCATGTTAAAATCGACCCTCCAGGATTCGCCCTCGAGAGCTACGACGTCATTGGCGGTTGGCGGGAACGCTACCGAGCCCTGAGCGAAAAAGGCCGACTCATTGAAGGAACCCATATCGATACCAGCTCTGAAATCATAGACAGAGGCGCCTTCCAGGATATCGATGGATTCAAGGAGATCATCTTGAGAGAACCTGAGCAAATAGCTCGCAATTTGCTGCAAAAGACCCTTACTTACGCTACTGGCTCCGGCATTGAATTCGCCGATCGCCGGGAGATTGAAACCATGGTCGACAAGCTGAAGGGCGACAACTATGGTTTCCGCTCCATTATTCACGCCGCTGCCACCAGTTCGATTTTCTTAGAAAAATAGCCAACGTCACAACTGACAATCCGACGCACGATGAAAAAGGTGAACTTCAATTTCTCTAAATCCGTTTCTCGGAGAACCTTCCTAAAGGGGACTGGAGCTGCCATGGCTCTGCCCTGGCTGGAAGCGATGACACCCGCCTTCGCCTCCTCACTAGCTGCCCAAACGCCACGCCGTTTCGTGAGCGTCAGCCTCGCCCTAGGCCTTCATGGGCCCAACCTCAACCCAGTTGATTCAGGATACAACTACACGCCATCGCTCTACCTGTCTAAGATCAGCGATCTTCTGGGCGATCTTACAGTTGTCACGGGCTCCTCCCATCCCAGAGTCTCAGGCGGCCACAATGCCGAGGGCAGTATCCTGTCGGCCGCTCCTTATTCCAAGAACGCGGCCTTCAAGAACACCGTTTCGCTAGACCAATATATGGCTAAGCACTTGGGGCATTATACTCGCTACCCTTCAATGGTCCTCAATGTGAGAGGCAACAATAGCCCCTCCTACACCGAGACCGGGAGTATGATTCCCGCGGAGGACTCCCCGTCCAAGCTCTTCAACAAGCTCTTCGTAGACGATTCTCCCAAGGAAAAAGCCAAACAGGTCAAACGCCTGAAGCAGGGGCAAAGCATCATGGACGTCGTCGCTTCCGATACCAAGAAACTGCAGCGCAGCCTTGGGCCTGGCGATCGAGACAAGATGGATCAGTACTTCACCTCCGTCCGCAATTTCGAAAAGCGATTGAGCGAATCCGAGGAGTGGGCTCGACAGCCCAAACCTGAAGTGGATGCCAGAACGCCGATGGACATCACCGACAATGATCAGTTCATCGCTGCCAAGAAGCTAATGCTCGATATCATATATATGGCGATACAGACGGATTCCACCCGTTTCATGACGCTTCACCTCAACGGCAATGGCGGAACGTCTCCAATCAATGGAGTCGACGAGTCCTATCACTCGCTAAGCCATCATGGTCTCGATGAAGAAAAAATA
>Ga0208624_1000554_pt1 | contig 19093 bp, 16 predicted proteins | sample Knorr_S23_td_DCM_FD_185607 | JGI IMG/M metagenome (GOLD analysis project Ga0208624, IMG submission 185607) | Marine microbial communities from Southern Atlantic Ocean transect - Knorr_S23_td_DCM_ad_71m_LV_A (SPAdes) (version 2) | ecosystem: Environmental > Aquatic > Marine > Oceanic | place...
CTGCAGGTATTAATCTATCCTGCCACTGACGCAAACGGTCATATTCCGGGAACCACAGAGAACATCCGACAGTCCCTGATCGATAACAAAGATGCGCCTTTTCTCACGCTGGATTCGATGCATTACTTTTTTCGCCATCTCGCAGGTGATCAGGATCATCAGGTGGTGGCAAATGACTGGCGCATGTCACCACTTCTGGCAAAAAGTCATAGCGATGTCGCCCCTGCCTTCATCGCTACTTGTGAATATGATCCAATCCGGGATGAAGGTAACGACTATGCCAAGGCGCTGTCAGATGCAGGTGTCAGTGTTCAACACAAACAATGGGAAGGACAACCCCATCTGTTGTTTCAACTGTCCCCCATACTTGATGACAGTAAGACACTGATCTCGGAGACCGTGACGGCACTGCAGCAGGCTTTCTCCTAATAGGCGAAGGAACGTAGCGAAATTCGCCTAGTCCATCCAATCAATCGCGATGGCAAGAAAAAATCATCATAGTGATGTCCTCATCATTGGCGCAGGCTCTGCCGGTTGCGTGCTTGCCAACCGATTGAGCGTCGACCCACACCGCACCGTTACTTTGGTTGAAGCAGGTGGGAGTGACCGCCATCCAATCATACGAATACCATCCGCCTTCTATCTGCCAGTCCGGCATCGTCGATTCAACTGGGGTTATACCAGCGAGCCGGAACCTCATCTCAACCATCGACGCCTGCTTTGCCCTCGTGGCCGCCTGCTGGGTGGCTCCTCGTCGATAAACGGGATGGTTTACGTGCGCGGGAATCCCGCCGATTTCGACCGGTGGCAGCAGATGGGCGCTGAGGGGTGGGGTTATGACGATGTGCTTTCCTATTTCAAAAAGGCGCAGCATTTTGCTGACTTGGACACGCCTCATCCTTACAAAGGTCATGATGGTCCGTTGTCTGTCACCGACGGTAGGCTCACGAATCCTCTTCATACCCGCTTTTTGATGGCTGCGGAGCAAGCGGGTTATCGCAGGCGCGACGACTTGAACGACAACGAGCAGGAAGGCTTTGGCACACTCCCGATGACGGTCTCTAACGGTATTCGTGCGTCGACCGCACTGTCGTATCTGTTTCCGGCAAGCCATCGCGAGAATCTGAACATCCTTCGCAACGCCCTGACCACCAAGATTCTGTTCGATGGGTCGCAGGCGAGAGGTGCAGCTGTGGTTCGCCGCGGCACAACGACAAACTTGTACGCCGATCAGGTCTTCCTGTGCGCCGGCGCCATCAATTCGCCACAGCTATTGATGCTCTCTGGTATAGGTCCAGCGGAGCATCTGCATGAGCACGGCATCACTGTGCGTCAAGATCTTCCTGGCGTCGGACAAAACCTAATGGACCATCTGGAAATCTATGTACAACAAGCCTGCACACAACCACTCTCGCTGCACCGCAATCTTGGTTTGTTCGGGCGCGCAAAAATCGGGCTTGAATGGGTGCTGACCAGACGCGGCCTGGGTGCGACTAATCACTTCGAGACCGGTGGTTTTATCCGGAGTAGTGATGCGGTTCCTTACCCCGACATCCAGTTTCATTTTCTGCCGGCGGCGATGCAATACGACGGCAGTGCCCGATCGGCTGAGCATGGATTCCAGGCACACGTGGGTCCGATGCTATCAGTCAGTCGAGGACAGATATCCTTGGTCAATACGGATCCGCAACAACCGCCATTGATCCGGTTCAACTACATGTCAGAACAACGTGACTGGGTGGTCTTCCGATCCGCAATCCGCGCGGCTCGGGATATCTTTGCGCAACCCGCTTTTGATGATGTCCGGGGGGGCGAGATACGGCCGGGTGCAGATACACAGACCGATTCCGAGCTGGACCATTTTGTTCGTGAACATGCAGAAAGTGCCTACCACCCATGCGGGACCTGTCGCATGGGTATCGACAACGAGTCGGTGGTGGACTCCATGGGTAAAGTCCACGGCGTCTCGAACCTTCACATCGTCGACGCGTCCATCTTCCCACACATTACAAATGGAAATTTGAATGCGCCAGTGATTATGGCAGCAGAAAAGATCGCGGATGACTGGCTGTTAAAGTGAGTACAAGCGGGGGCTGGTTCAGCACATTAACAGTCACACAATCTAAGGACCCTCGCAACCGAACCCGGAGGCCTCCTGGGCGCGCACGGAACGCTTTCCATTGCCCACGCCGAGTTCAAACGCTCTATCCATTATTCTGAAAAATCTCACGAAGAGGGGTGTCCGCATCGGTTGCATCGATGTTATGTTATAACACCTATACCAAATTCCAGGTTAAAGCCACCATGGGCTCATCACTACCCGTAACTGTGCTGTCCGGATTTCTCGGCGCAGGCAAGACGACCTTGATGAACCATGTGCTCAATAACCGGGAAGGGCTGCGAGTCGCCGTCATCGTCAATGACATGGGCGAAGTCAATATCGACGCGGACCTCTTGCGAGAGGATGTCGCCTTACAACAAGTGGACGAGCGGCTGGTGGAAATGACCAATGGCTGTATCTGCTGCACGCTCCGGGAGGATCTCCTGATCGAGGTCGCGCGCCTTGCAGAGGAGCAGCGCTTTGATTATTTACTTATCGAGTCGACCGGCGTCTCCGAGCCCTTGCCCGTGGCGGAGACCTTCACGTTCGAGGACGAGTCTGGTCGTTCCCTCTCCTCCTTGGCGCAACTCGATACGATGGTCACGGTCGTTGACGCTTTTAATTTTCCCAGGCTTTTAAACGAAGCAGAGAGTCTAAAAGAAAGGAATATGGAGATCGGCGATGATGACGAGCGCAACGTTGCCGATCTGCTGATTGACCAGGTCGAATTCAGTAACGTAATTGTCGTAACAAAAACGGATCTATTGGATCATTGGGACGCTGATGCACTCCTAGCCACACTCCGAAGACTGAACCCTCGAGCGGAAGTGATCACGGCGGAGCATGGGAAAATCTCACCGTCTGCCATCCTGGGCACCAACAAGTTTGACATGGCGGAAGCCGAAACCATGCCGGGCTGGCTAGCAGAAATGCGTGGCGAACATACGCCGGAAACCGAGGAGTACGGCATTGGAAGCTTCGTCTATCGAGCACGCAAACCGTTCCACCCACAACGGCTGTACGATTTCCTGGTTGAAGGCTGGCGCTACGGCAATTTGGTGCGCTCGAAAGGCTACTTCTGGCTGGCGTCACGCTTTGATCAGGCAGGATCCTGGTCTCAAGCTGGTGGGATCATGAATCACGGTTTCGCAGGATTGTTCTGGGCTGCACTCCCAATGGAGCACTGGCCAGCCCCTGGCGAACATCGCAATACAATCGAAGCAAAGTTCGAGTCACCCTATGGAGATCGTCGTCAGGAGATCGTTTTCATCGGGCAGGGACTGGATCAGGAACAGGCGACACTAGCGCTGGACCAATGTCTTCTCACCGATCGTGAAATCGAGACCGGTCCAGAGCAATGGAAAATGCTGCCGGATCCGTTTCCAGAGTGGATTGCAGAGATCGAGGAGGATGAGGCATGAGACAGGTTGTCAGTGATGCGCTCGGGGACTTTTCTGCGATCTACGACGAAGATGTCGAAGTAGTCTGCGTCACGCGACCTCAGGCCAGCACCTGCAAAACATTCGCCGATCAGCTGATCAGTGCGCGCCAGGTTCCACAACTTCGGTGGGTGCAAGCGGCGAACGATCCAGATGCTCCGTCAAAGGTGCTTCCTGATCACATCAATGCAAAGGTTCTTGCTGTTTTATCTAATGAAATCGCTGAAGCGTGTGAACTTCTCGGCATACTTATGGATTGCGAACAAATTGGCGTTCGACTGGAAACCCTCAATGCGCCCATGTGTCCGCGCTTTCACGTGGACTTTGTGCATTGTCGGATGTTGATCACGCTGAGTGGCGTAGGCACAGACTGGATTCCGAATCCCAATGTCGATTGGGACATTTTTGCCGACCTCGACACCACCGCACCACCAACGCAAGTTGACACGGAGATTCAACAGCTCTCAACCGGCAACTGGTCTCTCCTGAAAGGGGGCAAGTGGAGCGATCACTTCGATGGCGTCGTTCATCGCTCACCTCATACATCCAGTGAGCGTCTGTTACTCACGCTCGACCCAATCATGTAGCCAAAGAGATTAGAGTCATTGCAACCTTTGCCGAAAAAAAAGCGTTGGACCTGACTTCGCACTATGTCAGTGATGACTCCGACGTTCTGAGAAAGATGGTGAATCCGGCAGTCAACCTTTGCCTATGGCGTCGCCCTGTACAGCCATCAGTCGCGCAAGAGCTCTCGGTTCTGCAAGCGACTGACTTACCCGACTTCAGGCACCGGACGACACTCGCAACCTTCGATGATGACCTGATCAACCTGTTCAACGCGCAGGGTCTCGATCCCGATGGCTTCGTCCGTCTAAGATCCGATCTTCATCTACTCATCACAATGTTCAGTCGCATAAACCACGGCCAGAATATACGCTTCCGCCTGCTCACGACCGATGAGAATGACTGCAAGCGTTTTCACCTGGATCGTCAAAACCTGAGACTGATGTGCACGTACCAGGGACCCGGTACAGAGTGGATACCAGACAACCAGGTCAATCGGGAGGCACTCTCCAGCTGCGCCTCGAATGCGTCCATACTCTTGCATGGTCAGCCCTGCCAGTTCGAAACATTCTGGGTAGGTCTCACGAGAGGTGATCCAGCGAACGTTGGCACCGGACTGGTCCATCGCTCGCCGACGATCGAAGACACCGGGCAGATCCGCGTGTTGTTCTGTCTAGATTGCTAACCTCGGGCTCGGATCTAGAGCATTACCCAAGAACTCCACACCACAGGTCCCATTACTGATACGTCACCGACGTACTGGCGCGTCATCGGAATATATCACCAGTAGTTCAATGTACTCGTAAGCCATCATCACCTATGAATGTGGGAACATATTACGACTTACCTCACGCGGATGCTCTCTCCCTGGTTGAACCGGAGGAGCACCACCTTTAGTTCGAAGCCTAAGTAGGGCACATACTGCTCGTAATCCTGCTGAATTCGCTTAGTCCAAGCTTCGTAACGACACGCAGATTGCGGTTCCTGACGTACGAACAGACTATCCATCGGTAATAAATCTGCTCTAAGAGGGAAAGCGGTATCGTGATCAAGTCAGTGAAATGACTGTGCCACGACAATTGCAGAAAAATCATCTGACAGACATGTGTCGGTCCACGCCTAAACGGTCTCGTTGATGACCTTCAAATTCTCGAACCGAGAGAACCGTTCCCTTACGAATCGCGACAGTTTGATCAGATAATTTGTACCCAGGCGGGTGTAGCGCTGCTCAAATTAGTCTCATCTAGGTCACTATTATTGCCGAAGGTCTAGATGGGGCTGCTTGTTCCTAGATTCACCGCCATGCAACTCGTTCATGCACAGACCACCGAAACTATTCAGTCGTTTGGAGGAATCACCACTTACGTAACATCCGAAGTATTGATGCTTCATCGGTGAGAGTGGGTATCTCATGCGCACCAATCCAGCGAAGGTCGTAAGACTCTTCCGAGACCACATAGTCATCATGAGTTGCCTGCAACAGGAATCGACAGTCGTAATGAAAGTGTGCGGGTTCCTTACCACGCGCAGGGATTTCATGGATGTCGATATCAAAAATCTGATCTGATAGTGCGGAGATATCATTGATCCCAGATTCTTCCATCGCTTCGCGCAAAGCAACATTGGCGATGTCCGCTTCTCCATCGGCATGCCCACCAGGCTGCAGCCAGCGTCCCAGTTTTCGATGATGCGTCAACAGCGCACGCTCACCACTACTGTCGAGTAACCAAGCTGAGCCCGTGATGTGACCAGCCAGGAGCGACCGTTCAAAACAATCAACATTGGCTTCTACAAAGTCGCGCATGCGTGTCACCGTACGCCGTTCATCCGGGTATCGCTCGGCATAGTCAGCCAACAAAGCGAGCAAGGGAGCGCGGTGCATTATTCGATCTGGGCCGCTCGAACGATCGCGCCGGTCGTGTTGGACTTCTCATCGAACAGATCCACCAGCTGTTCGGTCATCGCGTCCCCCAACTGCTCGGCATCAGTGATGGTGACCGCACGCTTGTAGTGGTGAGTCACATCGTGGCCAATGCCAATGGCTACCAGCTCTACCGGCGAGTGATTTTCGATCATGTCGATGGCGTACTTCAGATGTTGTTCCAAATAGTTACTCGCATTCACCAGCAGCGTACTGTTGTCCACAGGCAGTCCATCTGAAATCACCATCAGTATCTTGCGGTCTTCAGGGCGCCCAACAATACGGTTGTGTGCCCAGATCAGTGCTTCCCCATCGATGTTCTCTTTCAATAGTTCCTCTCGCATCATCAGGCCGAGGTTCGTGCGCGAACGACGCCAGGGTGCATCAGCCTCCTTGTAGATGATGTGACGAAGATCATTGAGTCGACCAGGTTGTGGTGGTTTACCTTTCTGCAGCCAGCGTTCACGGGACTGTCCGCCACGCCAGGCTCTGGTCGTAAATCCAAGAATCTCGACTTTCACCATGCAGCGTTCAAGTGTACGACCAAGAATGTCAGCGCACATGGCCGCAATCGTGATCGAACGACCTCGCATCGAACCACTGCTATCGATCAACAATGACACGACGGTATCGCGGAATCGCATGTCCTTCTCCTGTTTGAAGGCAAGCGGCGCAAATGGATCCATGATCACCGTCGTCAGGCGAGAGGTATCGAGGGTTCCTTCTTCCAGATCGAATTCCCAGGTTCGATTCTGCTGAGCCATCAGTTTTCTCTGCAGGCGATTCGCAAGTTTGCTGATGATGACCTGCGAACTCTGAAGATGCTTATCAAGCACCCCACGCATCCGGAGCAACTCCTGTGCATCACAGAGCTCGTTTGCCGGAATCACCTCATCGAATTCGTTTATAAACGCCTTATAGTCTGATTCTTTCGGACGATTCCAATTTTGAGGGGGCGCGCCATCAGGCGGACCACCGGGTTCGTCTTCCTCTCCCTCAGCCTCACCCATTTCCATCGAGTCGATGTCCGCCGGGACATCACCCTCGACAGCATCAGTCATCTCAACATCACCATCTATATCCTGCCCACCGGCTTCCTCACTCGCGCCGGATTCACTTTCTTCAGGATCCTGATCATAATCATCGGCATCCGGATCACCTTCTTCCTGACCCCACTCATCTGTAAGCCCCATATCCTGGATTAGACGGCGAGCGATACGCGCAAACTCCACCTGATCCTTGACACAGGCCTCGAGTTCCTCGGTGTTCATACCAATGTGGTCTTCGATGAAGTCTCGCCAAGGCTCCAGAACCCGTCGCGCAGGTTCCGGAAGCCGACCAATCAACTTCTCCTGAATCATAAAACCAACGGCCTCACCAAGGGGCGCATCCTTTCGGTCTATAATCTTGTGATAGCCACGCTCTTCACACTGAGCATCCAGCTGTGCGTAGAGGTTGTCCTCAACGCCCTGCATAAGCCCACATCCAATCGAAGCGACCCGCGCCTCTTCGATGCAGTCGAATACCTCTTGTGCGACACCTGCTTGAGGACGATGTTCACGATGCCAACTTTCGTCGTGAAAGCGCATCTTGAGAGCAAACTTGTCGGAGGTCCCACGCATGGCCGCGAGCTCGGCTTCGGCCAGAGACGAATCAGGCATGGGTATACGAGCACGGTCACCCTGAATATAAGGTTTGCCGCGACCAAACGTCACGGTGAGCTCTTCATTGCCCGAGATGGCTCGCATCGTCGACGTCACCGCCTGCCTGAACAGCTCTGCCTGGTCTTCCGGTTGGGACATGGTGTCTACGGTCTAGTTCTCGCTCAGGCCAGCACCAGCTTGGACGCTGATTCCGGAAGCTCTTCACCCATGCAGCGCTGATAGTACTCTGCAACAATAGCCCGCTCGGTTTCATCACACTTGTTCAGAAACGTCATCCGGAACGCAAGACCATAGTCGTTGAAGATGCCTGCGTTTTCTGCCCACATGATGACGGTACGCGGTGACATGACGATCGAGATATCACCATTGACGAAACCCTGACGTGTAAGATCTGCGACCGAGACCATATGCCCGGCTTTCTTTTTATCCAGTTTGGGTACTTTGGATAAAACGATGTCCACTTCTTTATCATGTGGCAGATAGTTCAACGTCGTCACCACGTTCCAACGGTCCATCTGGCCCTGGTTGATCTGTTGCGTACCATGATAGAGCCCGGTCGGATCACCAAGACCAATGGTGTTGGTGGTGGCAAACATTCGAAACGACTCGTGCGGTGCAATCACCTTGCTCTGGTCCAACAGGGTGAGCTTGCCTTCAACTTCCAGCACTCGCTGAATCACGAACATCACATCGGGTCGACCCGCATCATATTCGTCAAAGACGAGGGCACAGGCTCGCTGCAGTGCCCAGGGCAAGAGACCCTCTTTGAACTCGGTAATCTGTTTGCCATCCTGAAGAACAATGGCGTCTTTGCCTACGAGGTCAATCCTGCTGACGTGGCTATCCAGGTTGATGCGGATACAAGGCCAGTTAAGACGGGCGGCCACCTGCTCGATATGAGTCGATTTACCCGTACCGTGGTAACCCTGAACCATCACTCGCCGGTTATGAGCAAACCCCGCCAGAATCGCCAATGTTGTTTCCGGATTGAACAGATAGGCGTCGTCCACGTCCGGTACGTGCTCAGAAGGTTCGGAAAAAGCGGGCACTTCCAGATCCATTTCCATACCGAATGCATCCGCGACACTAATCTTTGTATCGGGGACGCCGCTCCCATCAAGCGCATTACCTTTTGACATTACTATCTGCCTGTCTGAATGTTGTCTGTTGACTAAATGACAAATCCCCTTGACCGATCACTGATCAGACCAACACGACGCCCACCGTATGACGCGCCGTCCAACGGACTTTCATCGATCCACGCTTATCCACACGTCAATCCAAATTAACGGTAGTGGCCCATGCAGGACAGCGAAAGGCCGTATTCAAGGGGATACTCAGAATAGCCAGAAAGCGATGAAATTGCCACGGTGAAACGGCCGGATCAGATTCGTCAAATCGAGCAACACTAACCCTTCATAACAACGTTGACCCCAGCAATCGAAAGAAGGATTTCACGAATACAGGTCCATGGATCGCCAGCCATCATCCCTTTGGCCATCCGGTCGGCATTGACCAGTAGCGGTATCAAACCAAGGATCTCCTGGTACGTCCGAGCCGCCACACATCGCTGAACGATGGGCTTACGCTTGGGGAACACACGATAGGCCCCCATCAGCTTGCCAATATCACCACCAGCGCGTTTCTGGTCTGTCATAGCGAGCAACATTCGAACCTCACGAGCAACCATTGCCAAGACCACAATAGGCGCTGCACCCTCGGCACGCAGACCTTCGGAAACCTTGACCACACGAGGGGCATCCTGAGCTAATGCGGCGTCGATCAGCATGAAGACGTCGAATCGGGCGGCATCCGCGACACTGTTGACGACCTCCTCTGCAGAGATCTCTGTATTGTTACTGATAAGACGGATGCGCTCTATTTCCTGCACTGCCGCGAGCTGATTGCCCTCAACACGGTCAACGAGCACATCAACGGCTTCCCTCGAGGGTGACAATCCCGCCTCCTTGAACCGCGCTCTGACCCATCCGGGAAGCCTGGATCGATCAACAGGAAAAATCTGAACAACAAGACCTGCTTTTTCCAGCCCTCTGAACCACTTGCTGTTCTGACCAGAACGGTCGAGTCTCGGGAGCACAACGAGCGCTCTGGTGTCGGGCGTCAGAAGCCCAATCAGCGCAGCCAGGCCCTTTGCGCCTGAGTCGCCTGGCTTCCCATTCGGAATCCGCACCTCCAGCAATTTCTGCTCAGCAAACAAGCCCATGCTATTAGCGCTATATAGGATGTCATCCCATTTGAACTGACCTTCAACGTGGAAGAGCTCCCGCTCAAATCCCTGACCACGCAGATGCGTACGAATCCGATCACACGACTCCTGAACACCCAAGGGCTCATCTCCCATCACAACATAGAGTGTGTGCTCTAGCGCCAGCTGGTCACTTAGCTTTTCGGGATAGATCTTCAACGTTCTACTGAAGACTCCTGCATGGCGGTAAGCTGATGCACAATCTGATCCGCCAATTCTCGACGCATCTCGGTCATCAACACTTCTTCTTCCTGGGTATTCGTTGCAAGATTGTTCACATCGAACTCGTAGTTGCGCTCCGCATACACCGATCGTGTCACACCACCTTCACGCGTGCTCGACTTTTCGCCTTCCACACCTTGACCTTCCACATAAAATCGATAGGTTAGCTCGAGACGAAGTTCGTAATGAGTTGCGCTTCCCTGACCTGCTGTTGCTAGTGGACGTCGTCTTAATTGCTCTCGAACCAACTCCACACGTCCGGCAGACCCTCTATCAGCCGCTAGCGCGCCAATCTGTGAGAGCCCATCCGCTAGCGCAAAATCTGACTCACGGTAGGAAGAGGACGTCAAAAAGACAGGGGGCATCTGCACGAGCTGCTGACCCGTACCCCTTAGATGAAACCCACAAGCCGCGAGTGCGACAAGACATAACGGCAGCGCCAACTTCATGACCACACGCCTCGGGATCATGACATGTTTACCCAACAACGAAATTGATCAAGCGGTTGGGAACATGGACGACCTTGCGAATCGTCTTGTCCTGAAGAAATCGAAGTACATTGTCGCTAGCACGCGCTGCCTTTGCAGCGTCCTCGGCGGAGGAGTCTATCGCAAGCGTGACTTTTCCTCGCAACTTCCCGTTCACCTGCACAATCAACTCAACGTCACTCGCGATCATCGCGCTCTCATCGGCTTCAGGCCAGATCGCCCCTTCTATGGACTCACCATTCAAATCCTGCCAAAGTAAATGACAGATGTGCGGTGTGATGGGCGACATGATGACAATCGCAGCAGAGAGTGCCTCCTGCATCACAGCCAAACCCTGGGGTGAGGTATCTTCAAACTTCGACACGTGGCCCATCATTGACATCACAGCTGAGACTACGGTGTTGAACGCAAGACGACGTCCGTAGTCGTCTTCCGTCTTCGCTAGGGTCTCGTGTGTAACACGCCGCAGTTCTTTCTGTTCTTCCGTGAGCTTGCCGGGTTCCAGTGTAGGTACCTCGCCCTGTCTCAGGTGCTCCTGTACGCGCGACCAAAGACGATTGCGCAGCCATTTCTCGGCCGATTCGACGCCATGTTCTGACCATTCAAACGATTGTTCCGGTGGCGCTGCAAACATCATCGCCATTCGCACCGCATCTGCACCATGTTTATCCAACAACACTTGGGGATCACCCGCATCGCCAGCAGACTTAGACATTTTCGCACCATCTTTCAGCACCATACCGAGAGACAGCAACTTTTCAAACGGCTCGTCCGAGTCCACCAGTCCTTCATCACGCATCACCTTGTGGAAGAATCGGGCGTACAATAAATGTAAAATGGCGTGCTCTTCGCCACCCACGTAATGATCGACATTCCGCCAATACTGCATCCGGCCATCCAGCATGCCGTCATCGTAATCAGCGCTGGCAAACCGCGCGTAGTACCAGGATGACTCCATAAATGTGTCAAAGGTATCCGTATCACGGACCGCCGGCCGGCCGCACTTTGGGCAAGGTGTGTTGTACCAGTCCGGCATCTTAGAAAGTGGAGATCCGGAGCCATCGATACTCACACTTTCCGGTAACGTTACGGGTAAATCTTCATCGGGAACGGGTACCGGCCCGCAATTATCACAATGAATAATTGGAATCGGGCAGCCCCAGTAGCGTTGCCGTGAAACCAGCCAATCTCGTAACCGGTAGTTCACTGTTCGCTTACCCAGTGATTTACGCTCAAGGGCGGTCGAAATCGCATCGAACGCACGATCGAATTCCAATCCGTCATACTCACCAGAACCCATAACGACGCCCTTTTTTGAGACATAGGCCTCAGTCGTGATATCGCATACATCATTGCTGCCCGGTTTTGGCGTCACGACCTGGACGATCGGCAAACCGTACTTTTGCGCAAATTCAAAGTCGCGTTGATCGTGTGCCGGTACCGACATCACTGCACCAGAGCCATACTCCATCAGAACAAAGTTGGCGACCCAGATGGGGATGTCGGTACCCGTCAGTGGATGCTTTGCGGTTAACCCTGTGAACATGCCTTCCTTTGGCAGCTTGGCCATATCGGCTTCGGCGACGCTGGTCTGGTTGCACTTGTCCAGAAATGCCTGCAATTCAGCTTTGCCCGAGGCGGCGCTGAGCGCTAATGGATGTTGTGGTGCCACTGCCAGATACGTCGCACCGAGCAAGGTGTCTGGACGGGTTGTGTAGACATCCACACCCGTTATATACGGGACAGGGGATTCCGGCATCGGAAACGTCATCTCAACACCCTGGGAGCGACCGATCCAGTTTCGTTGCATCGTTTTGACCTTATCCGGCCAACCCGGCATATGATCAAGACGATCGAGCAGTTCTTCTGCATAGTCCGTAATTCGAACAAACCACTGGGACAATTCACGGCGTTCGACAGGTGCGTCTGACCGCCAGCCTTTCCCGTCGATGACCTGTTCATTCGCGAGCACCGTTTGGTCAACCGGATCCCAGTTGACCCAGGCTGCCTTCTTGTAGACTAATCCCTTCCGAAACATACGAGTGAAAAACCACTGTTCCCACCGGTAGTAAGATGGATCACAGGTCGCAAATTCACGATCCCAGTCAAACGAGAACCCGAGTCGCTTCATCTGACCCTGCATGTATTCGATATTGCTATACGTCCATTGCGCCGGTGGCACATTTCGTTTTATCGCGGCGTTCTCAGCCGGTAAGCCAAATGCATCCCAACCAATAGGATGCAGGACGTTCTTACCTTTTAGCCGCTGAAATCTCGAAATTACGTCGCCCAGCGTAAAGTTACGAACATGACCCATATGGAGTTGGCCACTGGGATACGGGAACATGGATAGGCAATAGAACTTCTCGCGCGATTCATTTTCTGTGGCGGCGAAAGTTTCGTTCTCTGACCAGTACGCCTGCACGCTTTCTTCGCCAGAAGCCACGCTATAGTTTTTAATTTCACTCACGTCGTATCGTGCCTACATTGATTCTCAACTAACGAATGCAAGGGCGACCTTACTCAACTGGCCGTCTGCTTCACTGTATTCCCAGGGGAAAGCTGCGATTCTACCTGATACCAGGCTCGGGAGAAGAACAGACACCACCTCAGGGTTTCATGGATAGGGATTCATCATTCCATTTGAGGTTCATCCGATCGCGTGAGGTTCGCTGTCACCATCAAAACAATCACGAGCATTGTCAGAAACACCGAGGGTAGGTCGCCTATCGTTCTATAGGGAGTGTCACCATCCATTGCGTAGACCTCAGCCCGAAGGACACCGGCCTCAAAACGCGGAAGCACCACCCTTACATTACCATCTGGAGCGACCACGCCAGTGATTCCGTTGTTTGTTGACCTCAGAAGATACCGCCCATTCTCCATCGCTCGCGCCTGCGCCATCTGCATATGCTGATCCGGTCCAAGCGACGCTCCGAACCAGGTATCATTGCTGATGGTAACCAGCAAATCAGGCGACTCCGTTTGATTACGGACCAGTTCAGGAAACACAATTTCGTAGCAGATCGACATGGAAATCGTCAACTCACCGGCTTTCAAAGGTGGTTGCTCAGCAGGACCTGGTACATTCCGAGACATCGGTAAATTGAAAAACGTGATCAAGCCCCGTAGTTGATCTTCAAAAGGGACGTACTCGCCAAACGCCACCAAGCGCTTCTTGAAGTACTCCCCATTACCCTCACCTATTGCGATCGCTGCATTGAGGAAGTGTCCGTCTTCGTCCATATCCGGGAGCCCTAGGATCAAGCTGCTACCAGCAGACTCCGCGTGTTGTGATATCTGTCCCAGTACACCGATTGCCATATCGCGAAAGAACGTCAGCGAAGCCTCAGGCCATACAACGATCTCTCGTCCCCATTCCGCCTCAGAAAGGGTCAGGTAGGTATTCAGAATCAAACCACGACTGTCTGGATTCCATTTCGTCGATTGCTCGATATTACCCTGTACTAGGCTGACACGAATCGGGTCCCCGGTCTCACTAACCCAAGTAATGGGCAGACTGACAAGGGTCGACAGCGCAAGCACACCGATCACGACCATCGACGATTTCCTATAACGGTCCTCAATGCGTCGATACGAAACTGCTGTTACCGTCACTAGCACGATCAGAAAGCCTGTCGTCAGGACACCGACCACCGGGACCATTCCAGAGAAAGGCGCACGCCAACCCAGACCCACCTGGGTGTAGCCCACGAGCAACCAGGGAAAACCTCCCAGGAACCAGGTATATGTCCACTCTCTGAGTAACCAAAGTGACGCGAACAAAAACGCGCCCATCGGCGCTGACTTGCGCTCACCGTTCAGCCATCGTTGCAGCCAACCGAAAGCCATCCACGGCAGTGAAATGCAGAGAACAAATAGAAACACGAGGAATCCCGCCAGAGGCAACGGCGCATGCCCGTGCTCGTGGATGCTAACGTAGATCCACGATGTACCCACCAGGTAACTCCCAAATGCAAATAGGAAATACCGCCACACCGTGCGTTCAGTAGTGACCCAGAAGAAGAGTCCCACCGAGAAAAGGGAAACGGGCCAGAGATAGAACGGCGCGAAACCGAGTGGGAAAATGAGACCAGCCGCGAAAGCAGCCAGATCAAACCGCCGCCAGGTGATATTCAATGTGCGTTCAAGGACCCGCGGGTACCAACTGCAAGAGGTGGATCCTGCGATTGTCCGCATTCAGCACACGAAACTCATACTCGTCGATTGTGACAGTCTCATCACGCTCAGGTAAGTGGCCGAACTCAGCAATCACGAGCCCCCCCACTGTGTCCGTGTCTTCTTCAGAGAGCGCGGCGTCAAAAACCTCGTTGAACATCTCGATTGGCGTGAGCGCCTTGACGGTATAGCTGCCATCGTCGTGTTGCCGGATGAACTCCTCCTCGTCCAGGTCGTATTCATCCTCGATGTCACCGACAATTTGTTCAAGGACATCTTCGATCGTGACGATTCCCGAGATATCGCCAAACTCATTGAGCACGACCGCCATATGATTCCGATTAGCGCGGAACTCCTGGAGCAACACATTCAAGCGTTTGCTTTCCGGAACAGAATTGCACGGACGCAGCGCATCCTTGAGCACAAACTTTTGCCGACCTTTCTTGGCAAGCGGGAGCAAGTCTTTAGCCAGGAGTATTCCCTGAACGTCGTTGGGTTTCTCACCCAGCACAGGAAAACGAGAATGTCCAGATTCGATCACTAAAGGAAGGATATCCTGAACGGCCATCTCCGCTTTCAGAAAAACCACCTGCGAACGCGGAATCATGATTTCCCTGACTTGCATCTCTGCAACCGTCATCGCTCCCTCAATAATCGAGAGCGCTTCTACATCAAGGAGGTTCCGTTCCTGCGCGGAACGAAGCGTCTCCAGTAACTGACGGCGTGACGTAGGCTCAAGTATGAACACCTGCGAGAGACGTTCCAGCCAACCCAGATGTTCTTCGTCGTCGCTCATTAGCCGTGAGCCCCCGGAGGCTCATCCCTGTCCTTGTCCATATCACTATCCATCATGTCCCAACGCGGGCGTTCCGTTGTTCGTTGAACATTCCATCATTCGATGTTCGAACCCTGATCAGAGTTCGACTCTTTACCCTGTAATCCCGTTTGTATCGTAACCTGATAGGGGTCGTCAAAGCCTGCGTTCCCGAGCAATTCCACCTCAAGCATTTCCATCTCAATCGCAGCTCCTTCTAACTGATGGTCATGGCCAAGAAGGTGAAGCACACCATGTATCAACATGTGTGCAGTGTGTGCTGCAATTGTCTTATGTTGCGCCCTGGCTTCCGAGAAAACGACGGTTGAACAGATGACGACATCGCCAAGCAATTCGCCCCCATCCGGCAACGTCACGTCCGCAGGGAAGGAAAGAACATTCGTAGGCTCTGGTTTCTGGCGAAACTGTTCATTCAGCGCGGTGATCTCTGCTTCACCCACAAACCGGACCGTCAGTTCAAGATCCTCGCAATCATCCAGCACACGTTCAACCCACCTACGCATGACTTTTTCTGACGGCAGCTTGTCCTGCCCTTCGGCAAATTGAAACTCAATTTGGTGCAAGGGATGACCCGGAGTCGCCCTAAGTGCGAGGCACCTGATCCGATCGCTGGGAATCGGCGGCGCGCTGATCACGTTGCTCGGCCTCGACGCTATCGTAGGCCTCAACAATTCGCTGGACGAGTGGGTGACGAACGACGTCTTTAGCCGAGAATTCTGTGAAAGAGATACCGTTGACGCGTTCGAGAATTTGCTGCACGTGACGAAGTCCGGAGCGTGTACCCCGAGGCAAATCCACCTGAGTCACGTCTCCTGTAACGACGACCGTTGAACCAAAACCAATTCGGGTCAGAAACATTTTCATCTGTTCGACGGTTGTATTCTGACTCTCATCCAGAATAATGAAAGAGTCATTCAGCGTACGACCGCGCATGAACGCCAGTGGCGCGACTTCAATCACACTACGTTCAATCAATTTGCCAACACGCTCGAAACCCATCATTTCATAAAGCGCGTCGTACAGCGGGCGCAAGTATGGGTCAATCTTTTGTGCCAGATCACCCGGCAGGAAGCCTAGCTTCTCACCGGCTTCTACAGCCGGCCTTACCAGAAGTATCCGTCTCACTTCTTCCTGCTCAAGTGCTTCGACGGCGCACGCCACCGCCAAGTAGGTCTTTCCCGTGCCAGCGGGCCCGATACCAAAGTTGATGTCATGGCTTTGGATCGCTTTCACGTATCGTTGTTGATTACCACCGCGCGGCTTGATGCTCTTTTTTCGTGTGAAGATCAGCTCGTCATCGTCCTGATCAGGTTGCTCTGCTGTCTCGAGTGCAGCCAATCCAGACTCCTGTAAAAATAGATGGACGTCGTTGGAATTCAATCCGGGGTTCTTTCCCGCCTGACGATAGAGTGACACCAGCAGCGTTTCTGCCGTCCTGACACGCCGGGACTCACCAATGAGTTCAAACTCATGACCACGATTCCTGATCGCGACGTCCAATCGCTTCTCGATTTGTTTGAGGTGAGCGTCAAAGGGACCGCATAGTATGGCTAATTGGCGACTATTATCGGGCTCCAGGATAACCTGACAAGGGGTTGTCTCGTTTTCTAAACTGATAGAGGTGTCGCGGGCGTTTTTAGTTAGACGGCCATCACTTTATACCCTCGCTGGTGCAAGTAAAAGTGGACCGTATGCTAATTTTTGGCGCGCCTTCGGTACACGCTCATAGCGAAACGTTATATTCGCCTCGCAGCGAATTCGGCAGCGAATCCGTGATTTCAACATCTGCAAACTGGCCTACTAGTGTCATCGGACCTCTAAAGTTGACCACGCGATTGTTCTCCGTCCTGCCTTGCATTTCGGCAGGATCTTTTTTTGATGGCCCGGTGACGAGAACGCGTTGGACGGATCCTACCATCCGTCGACTGATTTCCTGCGCCTGCTGCGTAATTCGATGCTGGAGTATCGACAGGCGTTCCTTTTTGACGGCCATCGGGGTCTCGTCGGTTAAATCTGCGGCCGGTGTCCCAGGACGCGCACTGAAGATGAAACTGAAAGAATGATCGAAACCAATTTCCAAGATAAGATCCATCGTCGCCTCAAAGTCCTGGTCCGTTTCTCCAGGAAATCCAACAATGAAGTCAGAGGACAGACTGATGTCCGGTCGTATCGCTCGCAGCTTCCTGATGCGAGATTTGTATTCCAAGACGGTATGGTTACGTTTCATTCGCGCAAGCACACGGTCAGATCCACTCTGGACAGGCAGATGCAGATGATCGACCAACTCAGGAACATCAGCATACGCCTCAATTAAACTATCAGAAAATTCCATTGGGTGAGACGTCGTATAGCGAATGCGATCAATACCTTCGATCTCTCGAATCACGCGAATCAGATACGCGAGGTCAACGACGGCGTTACCATCCACTGTGCCACGATAGGCATTGACGTTCTGACCCAGCAAATTGACTTCTCGCACGCCCTGTTCCGAAAGCGCCAGAATCTCTGTCAATACATCCGCCACTGGACGACTAACTTCTTCTCCTCTTGTGTAAGGCACAACACAGAAGCTGCAATACTTGCTACAGCCTTCCATAATAGAAACAAAGGCTGTCGGCCCTTCTGATCTCGGCTCGGGAAGACGATCAAATTTCTCAACTTCAGGAAATGAGATATCCACGACAGCGATCCCGCTGTCCTTTTGTTTGCTGAGCATCTCAGGTAATCGGTGCAGGGTCTGCGGGCCAAACACGAGATCTACAAAAGGTGCGCGTTCGGAGATCGCGTCTCCTTCCTGGCTAGCGACACAACCACCGACACCAATCTTGAGCGCCGGGTTCACTTCCTTTAGCTCTCGCCAACGCCCCAGTTGATGGAACACCTTATCTTGTGCCTTTTCACGAATGGAACATGTATTCAGTAGCAGCAGATCGGCTTCGACTTCATTATCCGTTGGCTCGTACCCTGCGTCATCGCGAAGCAAATCCAGCATCCGAGCTGAATCGTACTCGTTCATCTGGCAACCGTGTGTCTTGATGAATACCTTGGCCATCACCATACAAGGAGGGATTATCGCGTCGCCACATCCCTGCGATCTGATCCTGTGTGTCGCAAAAAGGGAACAGAATTATAGACCTACCGTGCCAGAATGCACGCCTGGTCACCCATACTCCCTTGAAAAAGCTGTCCGTCAAATCCAAATCACCTTTCTCATGACTTTTAAGGTAATCTTGCGAGCCCCGATCGCAAAAAAGCGAAACGCAGAATTCGGACAACACTATGGCAGACGCACCGATCTACAAGGTCATCTTCTTCAACCAGGGCAGCATCTACGAGGTCTATGCGCGACAGATCTTTCAGAGCGATCTGTACGGATTTATCGAAATCGAAGAGATGGTGTTTGGCGAGAGATCC
>Ga0208624_1000555_pt1 | contig 19089 bp, 12 predicted proteins | sample Knorr_S23_td_DCM_FD_185607 | JGI IMG/M metagenome (GOLD analysis project Ga0208624, IMG submission 185607) | Marine microbial communities from Southern Atlantic Ocean transect - Knorr_S23_td_DCM_ad_71m_LV_A (SPAdes) (version 2) | ecosystem: Environmental > Aquatic > Marine > Oceanic | place...
CGCTCGATCCTCCCATGAGGATGCTCTCGACCTCTTGAACTTCGAGCTCGCGACCCTTGCGCGCTTTACCGAGGAGGTGCTCGATGCGCTCCCGCGCTTCACCGACACAGCTGTCCTCTCCCTTGATACGGATGTTCCCACGTCGCGTGAAGAGCTCGATCCCCAGGGCTTGCCGCAACAGCTTCGCGTAACGGTCATAGGGGCCTAAGACGAGGATGGCCTCGTCGTTGGAGCGCAGGGGGATTGTGATCTCGGTCAAGGTCTTTGGCTCTCGAGGTGTTGGTCTCTGTTCAGGATCCTCACTCGCCGTCAGGCTCCCGTCAAGGCGAGCCAGATGGCAACTGGGATGGTGAGGAAGAAGCTATCTAAGAGATCGAGGAAGCCTCCTGAAGGGCCAAAAGTCGTCCCCGAGTCTTTCACCCCGCTCCTGCGCTTCACCCAGCTCTCGAGGAGGTCTCCAAGCTGTGCGGCGAGATTCATCAGCGCCCCTACGAGCGCACCTCCTGCGGGGCTCACTGCCTCTCCAGGGAGCACGCCCCAGTGAGCGAGAGCGACCCCTGCGCCCACTCCGCCTAGGAGCGAGCAGGCGAAGCCCTCCGTAGTCTTACCGGGGCTAAGCCTAGGCAGAGGGTGATGCTTTCCGAAGAGGCTCCCGCCGAAGTAGCCGAAGATGTCACCGATCTTAGAGAGCAAGATCAGGCTGATGAGCCCAGCCTGTCCCAGCTCGGCGTGAAGGAGGGCGAGGCAGGCAAGCGCGGGCACAAACCAGAGCGCTCGGACACTATCGGCCAAGATGTCACGAAGCACCTGACGTGCTCCGCTAGGACGCAGGGAGAGGATGACAACGACAGACCAAGCCGCAGCGGTCGCGACTCCCAGCCGATCCATCGGGACGCTGCCGATCAAGAGCGCGACGACCAGACACATAGGGACGAGCGCGATCCGATCGAGCTGCTCAGAGAGGGCCCGTGAGAGGGCTGCACCAACGAGGCCTGCAGCGAGGGCAACGGTCACCACATGAGTGAAGCTCTCCCCGGTGAGCGCCGGGCTTTCGCCCTCACCCGAGTGCGCGCGCAGGACCCCTAGAGCAGCCAACATCGCCGCCGCGCCTGCAGCCCCCAAGCTCCAGAGCGCGCAGCGCGGCGTCTTCGCGGCCCGCGCGGCCTCGATCATCGAGCCCAAGAGCAAGAGCGCTGAGAAGCCATGAACCAAGAACGGGCCTGAGCTCCCGCCGACCAGCGAGATCAAGCCCGCCGTGCCAAGTGCGATCGACCCTCCGACGATCGTCCGACGCAAGATCTTCTGAGCTCGAGTGGGACTCTTAGGGGCGCCTTCTTCGTCCATGAGCTCCCGCCGCACGCCTCAGGCGCCGGCGCTGTCCTCCCCGACGACCTCACGCTCATTGCCGACTAAGCCGCCGAACTTTCGGCGACGCTTCGCGTAGGCGTGGATGGACTCCATCAGCTCCGCCTCTCTAAACTCCGGCCAGCACCGCTCCGTAACGTAGAGCTCTGCGTAAGAGGCCTGCCACAGCAGGAAGTTGGAGAGCCGCATCTCCCCCGCTGTCCGGATCAGAAGGTCCGGGTCCGGGGTCAGGGGGTCGTAGAGGTAGGACCTCAAGGTCTCGTCATCAATTCTGTCCGGATCGAGGGCGCCCTCGCGGACGTCGAGCGCGAGCTGTCGCGCCGCCTCAGCGAGCTCCGTGCGACTCCCGTAGCTGAGTGCCAAGCGCAAGAGCATCCCGTCGTTCTCGCTCGTCAGCTCCTCAGTCTTACGCAGCTCATCGAGCGCGGCAGCCGGCAGATCGTCCAAGCGCCCGAGGCCGCTCAAGCGCACCCCGTTCTTCATGAGCAACCTGCGCTCCCTGACGAGGAACACCTTCAGGAGGCGCATCAACTGTGAGATCTCAGCCTCAGGTCGCTTCCAGTTCTCAACGCTGAAGGCGTAGAGCGTGAGGCTCTGAACCCCCATCCTCGCGCAGCTCGTCACCACCTCACGGACGCTCTCCACTCCAGCTCTGTGACCGAAGACTCTCGGCTGAGAGCGCTTCTCTGCCCAGCGACCGTTGCCGTCCATCACGACAGCGATGTGCTCGGGGAACGGCCCGTCCAGCTCAGGTCGGACGATTTCAGGGCGGGGGGTCACGAGCTCACAGACCTCTGGGGATGACCTGATCTCGCTCAGGGCCGACGGAGAGCATGAGGATGGGAGCGCCGACACGCTCTTCGACCCACTCAACGTAGGAGCGGGTCGCAGCGGGCAGCTCCTCGTACTTCCGAACACCAGAGATGTCCTCCTGCCAGCCGGGGAGCTCTTCGTACTGCACCTCTACAGCGTCGAGGTCTGTGCACCCCACAGGCCACGTCAGCGTCTCCTCGCCGTCCACCTTGTAAGAGGTCCCTACACAGATGGTCTCGAACGCGTCGAGCACGTCGAGCTTGGTCATGATCCAGCCGTCGGCGCCGTTCAAGTCCAGCGCGTAGCGGACTGCGACGCTGTCAAACCAGCCGCAGCGCCGCGGGCGGCCGGTCGTCGCGCCGAACTCATGCCCAGCGGTTCCGAGCCGCTCACCAGCCTCTTCGTGGTCCTCAGAGGGGAAGGGCCCCTCCCCCACGCGAGTGCAGTAAGCCTTCGCGATCCCGATCAAGCGGTCCACGTGCTTCGCCGGGAAGCCAGCCCCTGACGGAATCCCGTTCGCCCCAGTATTTGAAGAGGTCACATAAGGGTAAGTCCCGTGGTCGATGTCGAGCATGACTCCTTGCGCGCCTTCGAAGAGCAGGCTCTTCCCCTCTGCGTGAGCCTCACGCAAATAGGCGCCGGTGTCACAGACGAAGGGGCGCAAGCGCTCGCCAACAGCCACGTACTTCTCGACCTGCTCCTCAAGCTCTAACCCGTCTGCCTCATGGACGTTGGTGAAGAGCGCGTTCTTCTCCAGGAGTGCTGCCGAGAGCCGCTCGCGACAACGTTCAGGCTCCAAGAGGTCAGAGACCCTCAAGCCTGTCCTCGAGGCCTTGTCCGCATAGCAGGGACCGATGCCGCGCCCGGTCGTGCCGATGCGACCGCCCCCACGCCATGTCTCGGAGAGGCCGTCGAGCTTCCGGTGATGATCGAGGATGACGTGTGCGTTCGTGGCGAGTCGCAAGGTCTCCGGCTCCACCGAGATCCCTCGATCGCGCAGGCCGTCTACCTCGTCCATGAAGGTGAGCGGGTCTAACGCGACCCCGTTACCGACGACGTTGACCTTGCCGCCGTGCAAGATCCCCGAGGGGATCAGGTGCAGGACATACTTCTCCTCACCGACGATCACGGTGTGCCCAGCGTTCGAGCCGCCTTGGTAGCGGACGACGACATCTGCATCACGGGCGAGCAGATCGATGATCTTCCCTTTCCCTTCATCGCCCCATTGGGCACCGAAGACGCTAAGTGAGGGCATTCCGAAGGTGTGAGGTCAGGGTAGCTGGAGCAGGGAGGCGCGCAGGAATCAGCGCAGAGAGGGATTGTCTTTGGAGAGGCTGGCTCGAGCAAGACCTAGTTCCGCTCGCCGCTCCTAGCACCTGCTGGGGTCCCAAATCCGCCACCTCCGGGGGTGAGGACCTCGACGCGCGCGCCGGCCTCAAGGCGCAGCGAGGCTTGGGGCCCAGGGATCAGGGCCTCTGAGCTCGACGGGAGGTGCACCCTGAGCCTGCCGCTCGCTCCCCTAGCGCCGCCTCGGAGCCCCCAGGGGCCACGCTTCTGGCGTGAGGCGATCCAGCCGAGCTCAACAGGCACCAAGAACTCCAGCTCCCGGATGATCCCGTCCCCGCCACGGCGCCGCCCGCGGCCGCCAGAGCCACGCCGAACTGTATTGGAGACGACCCTCACTGGGAGCTGGTTCTCAAGCACCTCTACCGGGGTGTTTCGGGTGTTGGTCATGTGAGTCTGGAGCGCGTTGGCGCCATCCCCACGCGGCCCCGCCCCAGCTCCGCCTCCGATGGTCTCGTAGTAGGTGAAGGCGCCATCCTTCGTACGGACGCCGAAGGAGAGGTTGCTCATGGTCCCTGCGCTCGCCGCAGGGACGCGGTCCGGCAGCACCTGAGCGACAGCGCCCAAGAGGACGTCGACTAGGCGCTGACTCGTCTCGACGTTGCCCGCTGCGACAGGCGCTGGGTAGATCGCGTCCACTACGCTCCCAGGCCTCGTGATGATCCGGACTGGCCGAAGGACCCCCTCGTTCGTGGGGGTGCCCGGCGGGAGGAGCAGTCGCATGAGATAGAAGACCGCTGAGACTGCGACCGCCCGCGGCGTGTTCACTGGAGCGCTCCCTTGATCGTCACTCTGAGAGAAGTCGAAGCTGAGCTCGCCGCGTCGCTTCTTCATCAAGACGTGCAGCCGCACGTCGCCCTCCGCTCCCGTGTCCAAGCTGTCCTCAAACGCCCACTCCCCGTCAGGGAGCTCTGAGATGAGCGCGCGCGTCAGCCCCTCGGTCCAATCGAGGAGCAGCGCAGCACGCTGCCCCATCACCCTCGGGCTGTGTTCATGCGCCATCTCCTCGAGGCGCTCTGCGCCGACGCGGTTCGCAGCCCACTGAGCGAGCAGGTCGCCGCGGCGCTCCAGAGGGACGCGCATGTTCGCGAGGAGCAGATCCGCGGTCTCCTGTACGAGCACGCCGCCACGCACCAAGCGCACGGGCGGGATCCGCAGGCCCTCTGCGTGCACATCGAGAGCGGGCGCCATAGAGCCGGGGTGTTGACCGCCGACGTCCGCGTGGTGGGCGCGGTTCGCGCAGTAGAAGTCCGGTCGCTTCCCACCTGAGAGGAACACGGGGCTCACGAGCGTCAGGTCTGGCAGGTGTGTCCCGCCAGTGAAGGGGTCGTTCAAGAGCACGGCGTCGCCGGGCTCCATGTCGACAGCGTCGCGGGCCGCCGCGACCGAGAGCGGCGCTGAGCCTAAGTGGACGGGCAAGTGCGCGGCCTGCGCGACCATGCGGCCCTCTCCATCGAAGAGCGCGCAAGAGAAGTCGCGCCGCTCCTTGATGTTCGGGCTGAAGGCTGAGCGCATGAGGCTCACGCCCATCTCCTCTGCAGCCGCGGCGAAGAGGTGGTGGAACACCTCTAAGTGCACTCCACGCTTCCCCCCCGCCTTCGCCATCCGAATCAGCGGTCCTCTTCGGGGAAGTCTTGAACCTCGTAAGGCGAGTAGTCGAGGACCTCCCAGCGGACGATCGGCTGTAAGGTCGCGCCGTCCGCCCCGCCCTCACGCCGCCACATGACTGCGCGCACAGTGCGCACGAGGCCGGCGGCGAGCTCCTCCTCCCGCTCGCGCTCAGCGGCGGAGGTCGCGATAAAGACCTCATCGCTGTTTGACGTGCTCCTGCGCGCAGTGATGAACACGCTGAAGACGTTACTAGAGGTCGCCGAGAAGGCCCTCACGAGCTCCTGCTCCTCAGTCCTCATGTCCTCCCAGCCGCGCAGCTCGCCGAGCTCTTCCACGGTGTCGAAGACCTGTCGCTGGATCACCTCGTTGCCGTACTCGTCATAGACCGGCTCGGGCTCCTCCGCGCCGGGCTCGAGCTCGACCTCCTCCTCCGTGTTCCGGTACTCGATCACCTCATCCCAGAAGCCTGCGGAGATGTCCCTGTCATCGAAGATCCCCTTCAAGACCGCCGGCGGTGCGGTGTTGATGTTCACCCCGAAGCCGTCGCTAGGGTTCGCCGCCGCGAGCGCGCTGCCCGCCTCCTCAGCGCTCCCTGACTGCCCGCCCTGGCCCTGAGCTCCGAGCCCACCGCCACCTTCGATCGTCCCGAGCCCCTCGATGGTGTCGTCCTTATTGAGCGCCCCAGTGAGGTCATCGGTCCCTTGACCTGCGACGCCCCCCGCTCCACCGCCGAGCCCGTTCGCGAGGTTCGCGGCTGCTGTCGTCGCAGAGGTCCCGCTCGAGTCCTGGTCTGTCAGGCAAGACCAGACGGTGAGGAAAGAGCCCAGCGAGTGGACGATGCCACCCATCTCATCGCGAAAGTCACGAAAGTGATGCTCTTCGAAGCTCTCTAGACGCGCGAACTCGCGCAAGGTGAGCGGCATGCGCCGGTCCTCCTCAGGGTCTGTAGAGAGGTAGTCGGGCTCGTCGTTCGCGTTCGAGAAGCGCCTGAGCATGTGCTCTCGCATCTCACGCGCCATCGTCTCAGCGTCCGAGGTGTTGATGTCGAGCTCAGTCCCTTCACGCGCGAGATCGATGATGCGCGCCACCCGCATCATGTTGTCTTCAGCCGCCTGCTCGTCGGGGGTGAGCATGTTGAGGATGTTGTACTTGCTGTCTTCGTCTTGAACGAAGATGCGCAGCTCTAGGCCGTTGATCTCAGTTCGCTGCGGGCGCGCCCACTCGTCCTCTTTCGAGTCGACTGCGCCTCCCTCGCCGCCGCCGCCCTCAGCCGCTTCGATCGCGGCCATGGGGTCGGCCGCATCGCCAGAGACGAGGTCACCACCCGCGCCCTCCTCTCCCCCGCCCGAGTCTGCCTTGAGCTGCTCTTGGACCTCGAGCATCGCGGACTCAATCGCGTCGTCCATCGCGGCGAGGCCGAGGTCGTTCCGGGCCACGCGCGCATCTGTCATCGTCCCGATACCGATCTGGATCGAGATCGTGATCACGACGAACAGGACGAGCACGCTGAGGAGCAGCGCTGCCCCGCGCTTGGAGGAGTGAGGGGGTCTGGGGAGGGTTCTCATAGGTCGCAGGGCCTCAGACGAACGCGCCGTGCGCTTCTTCCCGAGGATACAAGCATGAGGCCTCTGAGGCACTCAGGCCTAGAAATCGCGGTGCAAGTCGATCCCCTCGAGCACGCGAGGCCGGATAAAGAAGAGCACGCTCACGAGCTCTTTGCGCTGATACTTGGACTTGAAGAGGTGCCCCATGACAGGGATGTCGCCGAGGAGCGGGACCTTCTTCTCATCCTCCACGGAGCGCTCCGTGATCAGGCCGCCTAGGATCACGGCCTGCCCAGGCTTCAGGTAGACGAGCGTGTTCGAGCGCCTGATGCCCAGCGTAGGCGTGGAGATCTCCTCACCACCGGTCGTGACAAAGCTCACGTCTGTGCCGGTCTGCTGCGAGGCCTCGATCTCGATCTCAAGAGAGATTGTGCTGCCACCCACCAGGCGCGGGATGGCGTACATGCGAACCCCGACCTCTTGGTAGGCGAGGCCAGCGTTCACCCCACCGGAGCTGTTCACTCCGGTGATCTGATAGAAGGGGATCTTCTGCGTCGACTCAATGGTCGCCCGAGTCCCCTCTCGCACAGCCGTCTTAGGCCGAGAGGTGATCTCTACGTTCTCGTAGCTCGCGAGGGCCTCGAGCAAGAAGTTGTAGGTGGTGCCGTCGTGCACAGCCTGCAGGGTTGTCAGGAACTCGGTCCCACCCGTCTGGTTCGGGAAGGCCCAATTGAAGCTGTCGAAGAGACCGGATTCGGGCAGCCCCACTACAGGCGTCCCGTCGTTCACCGGGCCGACGCCGATATCCAGGGTGTCGGACAAGACGTACTCGACGATCTTGGCCTCGATCTCGATCTGGGGTGGTCCGGCAAACATCACATCGAGGAAGTACTCGAAGTCCGAGAGCGTGGTCGCGTCCGCCGTCGCTAGGACCCAGTCGGCGATGTTCACGCTCACCCCGTTGTCTGGTCCTGAGGAGCGGAGATTGGAGGCGAACTGCTCCAACTCGAAGTTCTCTCGAACCTCAGCGCGGAGGCTCCCGAGCGGCTGAACACCTTCGCCAGGCGTCCAAAGTTGGAAGCCACCATAGTTGTTCAAGAGCCAGATGATCTTCTCGCCCATACCAGGTCGTACGGAGTAGGGCTTGGTGATGAGACCTGTAGGCGCGCCATCTTGGTCGTAGTGAACGAGGATGCGTTGGCCAAAGAGCGCGTAGGGGTTGATCACCTCCTCGTACTCCGGCTCCGCCTCAATGAAGGCTGGCTCCTCCACCACCTCCGGTGCAGGGACCACAGGTGCGTTGACTGCCTCTTCGTCGGCCTGCTGCTTGCTCTCCCTGTACTCCGTAAGGAGCTCTTCCATGTAAGCGTCGTCGTCCATGTCCTGTGGAAAGGTGGAGAACGAGTCGCTCATCGAGTCCACAGGCCTCAGGGTCCCCTCCTCGATCAAGGAGCGGAACATGTCCATGGACAGGCTTCGTCGCTGCTCCTGCTCTCGCTCGACGTCCGGAGAGGCGCAGGAAGCTGAGATCGCGAGACCTAGAGAGGCCGCGAGGACGAGTGCCTTGGGGGTGCTCATGAGGGGCATGGTTCGACGATCAAGCATAACCAGCCCACCCAAAACAGGGCGCTCGAGGGCTAGGAACCTAGCTCAGGAGCCCTGCGGTGCGCTGTAGAGGGGCGCCTTCTTGATCTCAATCTCTACATATGCAGTCAAGTCAGCGATGTAAGCGCCTTTCTTGGAGCTGATTCGCTTCCAGACGCTGTCATAGCCCTGACGCTTCATAATCACCGCAGAGGCATCTCGAACGCGGCTCTTTGCTCGGTTCAGGAGCCTCACGCCCTCTGCAGAGTCCGGGTCGATGCGATCTCGACGAACCCTCTTCCCTTCCGGGGTCAGGTCGACGAGACGATTAAAGTCCACCTTGCCAGGCTTGCGGATCTGCCTAGCCTCGACGACTCCGCAGACGGAGTCTTCAGCCTCGACGACCCAGTCGATCTCAACCGTGGAGTCTCCAGACGAAGGCTCGCCACCTACAGCGTGGACGTCGTGTCCGGCGAAGACGATGCATACGGTGAGGCCAAGCCGCGCGCAGGCGCGTCCCCAGGCCTGCCACCCGGAGGAGTTGTTCGACTGTCTGTTTTGTTCGCTCGCGGGCTTCATCTCTAGCTCTAATCCTTCTTGCCCCACACTCTACGCGAAGGGCCGGTTGTGGCGAAGGCTGCGCGTCGAGCCGGTGCTCCGAACTGCGTCGGTCCCCAACGCTGCCTCGCAGCTCGCCACATGGCGGTGTCTTTTTGGCCAGCCCCCTTCGCGGCAGGAGGCCAGTATGGACCATCGTACTAGCGAGGCATCAAATTGCCTAAAAAGTCGAATTTTTAGGCCTTAACACCCCCAAAACACAAAGAGAGAGGGCCAGGGCATCCGCCCCAGCCCTCTCTCTGTGCTGAGAGCCCTGTTGGACTAGGCCTCGGCCTTGTTGCGGGCGTCGACGACCTCTTGGCGCATCAGACGTACCTTGCCGCGGTCATCCACGTTCGTGATGACGACCTCAACAGAGTCACCCGTACTGACGACGTCGTTGACGTTCTCGACGTACTCAGTGGAGAGCTCGGAGATGTGCAGGAGCCCCTCGACGCCGGGGAGGATCTCCACGAAGGCGCCGAAGTCCCTGATGCTCTTAACCGTACCGGTGTACTTGGCCCCGATCTTAGGGGTCTCACAGGTGGCCTGGATGCGGTCGATGCATGCTGCGACCTTCGAAGAGTCGGTGCCGAAGACCTGCACGTTGCCGTCGTCATCCATGATGGAGACACGGACGCCGAACTCCTCTTGGAGACCCTTGATGTTCTTACCACCAGGGCCGATGAGGAAGCCGATCTTCTCGCCGGGGATCTTGATCGCCTCGAAGCGCGGCGCGTGGTCAGCGACCTGCGTGCGCGGGCGATCGACGACCGTGAGCATCGCGCGCAGGATGTGCTTGCGACCCTCGTTGGCCTGAGCGAGCGCCTCCTCGAGGAGGCCACGGCTGACACCCTTGATCTTGATGTCCATCTGGAGCGCGGTGATGCCGAGGCCTGAGCCCGCGACCTTGAAGTCCATGTCTCCGGTGTGGTCCTCAGAGCCGAGGATGTCCGAGAGGATCGCCATCCGATCGCCCTCCTGCACCAGCCCCATCGCGATACCTGCGACAGGCTGTGAGACCGGCACGCCGGCGAGCATCATCGAGAGGCAGCCTCCGCAGACGCTGGCCATTGAGGAAGAGCCGTTCGACTCGGTGATGTCCGAGTTGATGCGGATGGTGTAGGGGAACTTCTCCTTCGAGGGCAGCACGGCCTGGAGCGCCCGCTCAGCGAGCATGCCGTGGCCGATCTCGCGACGGCCGGGGCCGAAGATGCGCTTGGTCTCGCCGACGCTGTAGGGAGGGAAGTTGTAGTGGAGGTAGAAGTTCTTGCGGTACTCCTCCTCGATGCCGTCGATGATCTGCTCATCGTCCGGGGTGCCGAGGGTCGCCGAGACGAGTGCCTGGGTCTCCCCGCGGGTGAAGAGGACGGAGCCGTGGTGCTGGGCGACGTAGTCCGGGACGATCCAGATGTCGCGGATCTCGTCGGGCTTGCGGCCGTCAGTACGCTTGCCGTTCAGGATCGTCTCACGCTCGCACTGGCCCGTGAGGGTCTTGAAGGCCGACTTCAGCGCGGACTTCTTCGCGGAGAGCTCTTCCTCGTCCTCGATGCCCTGCGTGAGCTCCTCAAGGCAGGCGTCCCGGACCGCGTCCACCGCGCCGTAGCGGGCGTGCTTCCCCTCGGTGAAGAGGGCCTCGGTGATCCGGTCAGCCCAGGGGGCGACCGCGTCGGCTGACTCTGTGTCAGCTGCGGGCGCCTCGAACTCCATCTGAGTCACGCCGACCTTCTCGATCAGCTCGTTCGCGAGCTCGATGACCTCTTGAATGACCTCGTGCGCCATCTCGAGGGCGTCGATCATCTGAGCTTCGGAGAGCTCGTTCGCGCTGGCTTCGACCATCGCGATGGCATCGCTGTGCCCAGCGACGACGAGGTTCAGGTCTGAGGCGCCGCGCAGGTCTTCGTCCTTGGGGAAGGCGACGAGCTCGCCATCGATCATGCCGATGCGGGTCGCACCCATGGTCGTCTCGAAGGGGAGGCCCGCGAGACGGACCGCGGTGAAGGCGCCAATCATCGCGGAGATGTCGGTGTTGTTCACGCCGTCGTAGCCGAGGGCGTGGGTCATCACCTGCACCTCTTGCATGAAGCCGTCAGCGAACATCGGCCGGATGGACCGGTCGATGAGGCGCATGGTGAGGATCTCCTTGGTGGTCGGACGCCCCTCACGCTTGAAGAAGCCGCCGGGGATCTTTCCAGCCGCTTGAGTCTTCTCGCGGTAGTCGCAGGTCAGGGGGAAGAAGCTGGGCTCAAAATGAGGCTTCGAGGTGCAGACCGCCGCGAAGGTGCTCGAACCTCCGACGGTGCAGATCACGCTGCCGTGCGCCTGCCGGGCCATCTGCCCGGTAGAGAGAGAGATCTTGACGCCGGCGATTTCGCGCTCGACTGTCGTGGGTTGGACGATGTTGTTGTTCATAGTTTCGATTCCGCTTTCGCTTTGTTGTCGCTTTCGCTTTGTTGTCGCTTCGCTTGGGTCGCGCGACGCCTCCGTGGCGCGCGCATCGCTAAATAAAATTTCTTTCGCTTCGCTGTCTGGACCTCCCCCATACGAAGGGGCCAGGTCCTACCTCGGCTCGGAGCAACAGGCTCCAGCCATAGGTCTTGGCTCACCTGTCCATCGACAGGTGGGCCCGGTCACTTTCTAAGTCCGAGGCGGCCGATGAGCTCGGTGTATCGCTCCGGCGATTTCTTACGCAGGTAGCTCAGGAGGCTCGAGCGCTGCCCGACCATGCTGAGCAGACCCCGGCGCGTGCCAAAGTCCTTCTTATGCACCTTGAGGTGCTCGGTGAGGCCGCGGATGTGCTCCGTCAGGAGGGCTACCTGCACCTCCACTGAGCCGTTGTCGCCCTCTGAGCGGGCGTACTCTTTGATGATCTCGTTCTTACGGTCTTGTGCAATGGCCATCTCTTCGACTCCTGATCGATGGTGTGACTCTTTGACTTGCCTTGGTCCCAGAGGGAGTTCTCCAGATCCAAGGTGCGCCGGCGCTGCCTCAGAGCAGCCTCAACCGGCAGACGAGGCGGTCACCTCGTCGAACTTGAGGGCGAACAGTCTATAGTCGCACGCCCTAGGAGCAAGCCTAGGCCTCGATAAGGCCTTTTTGAGGCCCTCACATGGGTATGAGTGCCCGCTGGGCCTAGAGACCTGCGCGAGCTGTGCGCGCGGGCATGCAGTTCAAGATCTCCGCCGCGATCAGCTCGCAGCACTCCTTCATCAGGACGCTCTCGGTCGGAAAGTTGTTCTGAAGCAGCGCCATATCGAGGGTCTTCTCAAAGCGCGCACCCCAGAGCTCTTTACGCAGCGGGTCAACAGAGTCCGTCATCCAGGCGTCGATGGTCACAACGATCTTGCGCTCAGCTTGCCAGCGGCTCATGTCCCAGGTCTTAACGTAAGCGCTAAAGACGGCGTCCTCCCCCAGCGTGCCAGCGCTGTAGCTCGCCGGGATCGGCGCCCCAGACTCAGCCGCCGCGATAGCCTCCCCCTCGAGAGCAGATGAGACATAGTTGAGCGAGAGTGGGCTGTAGCGCCGCCGTATGAGGGCGTCTGCGAAGGCGCTCTGCAACATGTCACAAGGCGCAGCGCTCGTCCCGGTCTCATCTGCGACGGGGGCGACGACGATGTCGACCGGGTTCTGCGTGCTCATTCCGCCCTCGGAGTAGAGGACGCGGACAGAGGTGCCAGGGACCTCGGGCAGGCTCCTGCAAGACGTGAGCGCGAGGACGGGGACGATAAGGAGTGAGAGTGAAGCTAAGTTGCGCATCGTGGTGGCCTCAGGTTGAGGGGCGGGACGGCCGTGGTGTGGGTCGTTCTCACCGAAGTATAGGAACTGCCAGAAGCCGAACCAACAGCCATAACGGCTGCGAATCTTGCATGCGACTTCCTGGAGACCGCTCTGGAGTCAGGGCTGCTGCAAGCCCGCGACCGCGGTCCGCGCGCGGGCATCAGCGGTAGCGCTCAGCTCCGCCCAGAGGAAGCCAGCGGGATCAAAGTCTGCTGCGGGCACCCCCTGCAGGGACACCACCACCTCGAGCGGCCCGTCAGCGAGGGGCTGGCCGCCAGCGAGGGCGATAGCCGGGAGATTCGCAGTGATGCTCCTCCCCGAACCTGCCTCGTTGAGGTGCCAGACCTCCCAGGAACGACCCGTGACGTCAGAGATTCGGACCCTGAAGAGCCCGTCCTGGGTGTCGTCTAGGGTGTCAGCGAACTCCACCTCGAAGGCGCTGCCGCCTGTAGCGAAGGCAGGGCTCAGGAGGAGCGGTGCGTCCGGAGCCGTAAAGAGGGGCGCGCCACTGAGGGCTGAAAAGCGCACCCTTCGACCTGTGGCGTTGCCCTGCGTGTCCTCTAAATCCACCCGCATCATGAGGTCCCCTTCGATCAGACCGGCCTGAACCCATGCGCCGAGCTGGTCTTCAGGGCCGTCAGAGACCCCGTCAGCCGCGCCGGCGAAGGCGCCTTGGATGGCCCAGATCGAGGTTCCGAAGGGATCATCAGCGATCCCTGCGCCGACAGTCGCGGTCGTGCCTAGGCTCGAGACGGCGCCCTCAATCAAGACGCTCGGCTCCCCACCTGCGAGGCTTGAGGTGTCGAGGGTCACGAGCAGGGAGGTGTCAAAGACCGCGCCCGGCGCGAAGAGCGGCCGCTCTTCCGGGTCCGTCCCCACGTCCGAGAGGAAGCCCTCGACGTCGTAGTTCAGGCTGACCTTGCCGTCGACTTGCGCCGCATCCGTGAGGAAATCGAGCTGTGCGACCTTCAGGAAGGACTCCGGCGTGAAGTCGAGCGGGTCTTGATCCACGGTAGCGAGCAGGGTCGGGGTCCCAAAGCGACCCGCCACGATGTCGGCGCTTGGGAAGCCGCAGAGCACCCCGAAGGGGCTGTCCGCGCACGAGAGGGGATCGTGCGTCGGGCCTGCGCTGAGGCGATCATCGGCGACGCGCACAGCCACGCTCGGGTCGGCCAAGGCCGAGATGTCCGAGATCGCGGTGTAGAAGATCCGACCAGGCTGCGGCGCGCTCAGCTGGAGCGGGACGTCGAGCCGGGTCGTCGGGACGCCATGGAAGGTGAAGAGGTCGTATCCCCCAGCGTCTACGCTCACGACAGTCTCTTCTGCCGCTGCCGAGGGCACGAGGGTCGAGCCCGTCGCGTCTGTAAGGCCACCGCCCAAGAACGCGTCTAGCGCAGAGGACGCGTGCGAGAACACGAGGGCTCCCTCGACCGGCTGGGCTGTGGCCGCGTCAAAGACCCGGACAGCTATGTCGCCGCCGCCAGGCAAGGCCGCGCCGGGGCCAGAAGCCCCCACCTGCCTCCAGCTCACATCAAGCGGGACGGCGGGGTTCATGGCTCGGTCATAGATCGTGACAGTCAGGGCCCCAGGGAGCGTGAGGGGATCCACGATCCCGAGGTCTAGCGGAGCTGCGACGAAGCCGCCCTGAGCGTTTGCCCCGGCGACCGGCGCGAACTCACCGTTCGTAGTCTCCACGCCGTCTAGGAGCAGGGAGACTTCGACCGCGGCGAGCTCCTCGTCAGCGAGGCCGATCACTTTGACCCCTGCGGTGGTCGAGATGTACTCCTCTGTCTGGCTGCCGTCTGCTCCGAGGCCGACGAGCGTGGGTGCGACTGTGTCCAGCACCGCAGGTTGACTGCCGCTCGCAGTGGGGTCCGTGTCAAGGAGTCGCACCGGGCTGCGCGCGTCTCCCCGACGGAGACTGGCCGCGATGTAGAGGTCACCGTCAGCGAAGCGCGCGTTGAAGGAGTCATCGACGATGTCGAGTAAGGGCTCGCTGAGGAGGACCTCGGTGGTCCCTCCTACGATCGCGACCTCCCGAGAGAGCAAGGACAGAGCGCCGCCATCCGGAGCGCTGCCGTAAATGTAGAGCGTGAGGAAGTCACCGGAGACTGCGGCCTCTTCCAGGGTCACTGTGACCTCGATCGGGATGACTCCGTTGGTGTGACTCACTCCGAAGGCGTCGCTCGGCGTCGAGGTGATCGCCACAGACGCAGGCGGGTTGATCGGCGCTGTGCCGAAGGAGGTCGAGGAGCCTGCGTAGGACTCGCCTTTTTCAGACTCGATGCTGTCCGCGAGGTCCAATGCGACGATGGCGTTCTCTCCGAGGAGCGCGGGGTCACCGTCAGGCCCAAAGCTCCGCCAGGTATAGACCTGTGGGAGCGTCAAGACCGTCCCAAAGATCTGCGTCACCGAGAGCACTGTGGGGCTCGGGTTGTTGGCGGGCGCGCCGCCGTTCACCGTCACGCTGAACGCGCCGGGCGTCAGGACGCTGCCCACGTTCATCTCGCGGTCAAAGATAGCGACGATCTGAGGGAGCGTGCTCTGGTCCGTGCTGCCGTCTTGCGGCCACATCGTGAGGAGCTCAGGTCGTTCGCTAGGAGTCTCTGCCACCGAGAAGGTCCCCACCGAGCTGCCGAAGCCTAGGTCGAGGAGCTGCCCAGTGCGGTCGAGGAGCTTCGCGCCATCCGCGAGCTCCACGCGATAGGTCATCCCGTTCAAGAGCACGACAGGGGTCAAGATGGCGACGCGGCCCTCACCGACGAGGGTGCCGACGAGGGGCACGCCCGGGAGGTCGGGGATGCCCGGGTCCATAGAGGTCTGTACAAGCTCGAAGGCGCCCTCGATCCCCGCAGGGGCCATGGACTCGCTAAAGATCAGGACGATCGGCGTTTCCGGGTGGGCGTTGTTCCCAGGGAAGAAGGCCGTGATCTCCGGTGCGGCGGGGCTCAAGAGCTCCCCATTTTGGGGCGGATCCGCGAGAAGCTCGGAGCCGACGTCTCCCCCGCCGCCTCCGCCTGCGCCGTCTTGGCAGCCTCCGGGACCGAACACGCAGGCCGGGTTGTCACAGCTCTGGAGGAGCTGCGCGGCTGCAAAGAGGAGGAGCCAAGCGCGCTTGAGGCGGCTGGAGGGGGTTTTAAAGGTGCTCTGCATAGGGCGCTGAAGGGGGTGCTCAGCCGTACCAGACGCCTGAGAGAGTCCAATCTTCCCCATGGAATAGGCAGGTGGAAGACGAAGCATGCAAGAAATCCCCTAGGAGCCCCAGGAGGGCTCGCTCGTGACTCTCTGCCAATTGGCCGCTAACCATCCCCAGGGCCTCCGTGGAACAGGCGCTGCCCACCTCCTTCGGCGGGTAGAATGCTCGTCTTTCCTATTCCACTGACCGGGAAAAATCGGAGCGCCCCGCTCTCCAGCCCATGCACCGCTTCTCCAGACCGCTCTACCTCTCACTCCTCCTCGCCGCCGCCTGCGCTGCTCCTTCGTCTGGGCCGAGCTCTGCGACATCTCTCGGCGATGGTGAGCTCACACGAGCTCGAGCCGCGCTGGACCGCGGAGATGTGCGCGAGGCCCACGCGCTCTTGGAGCGAGCCCTCGTCCGAGAGGAGCTGATCCAGATCAACAGCCTCGCCGACGGCGGCGAGCTGAAGCTCGCGCTCGCACGCGCGGACGAGCTCTTGAGGCTGGCCCCGACTCAGGAGGTCGTCCAAGACGCGCGGCGTCGCGCAGCGCTCCTGCTCGCAGCCAGAGCTTTCGAAGAGGCCAAAGCGAGCTACGCACGCGGAGATGTGCGCGAGTCCATCGCTGTGCTCGACGAGGTCGTCGCGCTCTCCCCGACCGACGCTGACGCGCGCGCGCTCCGCGGCGCATGCGCGCTCGCGATAGGCCAAGAGGACGGAGACCCTTTCCTCTTCGAAGACGCGCTGAACGAGTTCCTCGTCGCAGCGAAGAGCGGCGCGCGCCCCGACGCATGGATCGGCGCGAGCCGAGCCTCGCGCCTCCTCTACTATGATGGCTTCGAACGTCGCCGCATCGAAGACGCCGTGCTCCTCGCGCGCGAGGCCGTGAGAGCTGTTGAGGCGGGCGTGCTCAAGCATGAGACGCTCAGCGTTCTGCCTTCGCAGGTGCAGGCGGAGGCTGCCTTTGACCTCTATCGTGCGGCGCGCGACGCCCAAGAGACTGAGGTCGCAGCCGCTGCAGCGGCAGAGACCAGGGCCGCGCTCGAAAAGTGCATCGGCACCAGACCCGAAGAGCCTGCCGCGTGGACACAGCTCGCCACGCTGCTCGAGTGGGAGGGCAAGGCTCCTGAGGCTAGAGACATACTCCGCAACGCCCTCTCACTGCTCCCCGCAGAGGACTCCCTGCACTCGAATCACGCGAGGCTCTCCCGCGCGATCGGCGGCTTTGAAGAGGTCGTCAGCGCCTACGCTCACTTCCTGAAAGAGCACCCTGACTCTGCCCTTGGGCACTGGTACTACGGGGTCGACACCTTCGAGCTCGCGCTCGCTGGCGTCGACGCCGGGCAAGACACCCGCGCTGCCTTCGCCACAGCAGAGGGATCCTTCCGCACCTGCCGGGCCCTCCAAGCCTCCTACCAAGACAGCTGCCTAGGCTATGAGGTCATGTGCCGCGCTGGCGTCGGGCTCGCCATGTTCAAGGCAGGCGATGTCAGAGAGGCGCAGCGCGCCTTCCTCTCCATGGAGCAGGTCTTTGAGGGCGGCCTGGCCTGGAGCATCGAGGGGCGTATGGCCTCTGGCCTCGTCTACCTCGACTACGTGGTGGGCCACTACTTCAAGCGCCAAGAGGACGACAGCCTCCCTGCGGAGGAGCGCCGCGCCTCGCTCTTGGAGGCAGCGACCCTCGCGAGCTTCCTCCACAGCTACGCCCCAGGGGACGGGCGCAGAGCGAACGACGCGGGCTTCCTCAACCGCGACGCCGGGGTCTCCCTTGAGCAAGAGGCGCAGCGCGTCCTGCGGGCATCGATGGAGGCTAACGATGACCCCGCGCTCGCAGAGCGTGCGAGCGCGCTCTACGCCCTCGCGCGTGGACACATGAATGCCAGCGCCGATGCATACACCATCGCGGCGATGTTGCAGCCGAAAGACGCGCGCGTCGTGAACGACACAGGTCTGATCCTCACCTACTACCTGCAGCGCGACCTCAACCGGGCCGCCAACTATCACCTCGACGCCATCAAGGCGGGCCGCACGCGCTTAGAGGAGATCTCCGCAGGCCAAGCAGAGGAAGACCCCGACGTCATCACGGCGGTCGGTGACGCCTACCAGAACTTGGGCTACCTCGAGCTCACGATGCGCGGCGCCTCTGGTGCTGCGCGCGAGTGGTTCAAGCAGTGCGTAGACTTTGATCCCGTCGGGCGGGAGCTCATTGAGCAAGTCCTCCTCCCCACCTGTGACCTCCTCGAGGCTGGCGCGATCTCCGCGGAGGACGTGAAGCTCCTGTACAGCTGGGGCAAGGATGACGCGAGCTCTCTGCGCGCAAAGGAAGAGATCGTCGCTCGTATTGAGGCAGCGCGCGCCGCCGCCACCGAAGAGACCAACCCGCCGAGCGAAGACGCGCCGGCGGAGACTCGTGAGACTGAAGAAGACTGAAAACATGAACCTCCTCCCCTCTCTACTCCTCGTCCTCCCCGCAACAGCGCAAGACATCGACCGCGCGCTCGAGCTGATTCGCGCTGGTCGAGATTACGAGGCCCTCAGCATCCTTGAGTCCCTCGATGCCTCCAAGGAGCAGAGCTTCTGGACGCTCCGCGCGCGCGCTGGAGCCGGAGGCGTCACAGAGGCCCTCGAGGCCGCCGACAGCGGAGAGCTCTCTTCGAGCGACTCCGAATACCTGCGCGGCATCGCATTCCACCGCCAAGCGCTCGACGCGATCGCGGCAGGAGACGGTGGCCTCGTCGACTTCCAGTTTCGTGACGCCGCGTCCGTCCTCTCAAGCGCTGTCTCTTCAGACCCTGCGCGCTACGCGGACGCCTACACCCCCCTCACGGAAGCGCTCTGGAACACTCAACAGCTAGACGCTGCCCGCAGCGCTGGTGAGGAGGCCGCGTCTCGAAACAGCGCCAACCCCCGCGCACATCACCTCCTCGGGGAGGTCTGCTTCTCGCAGTACATCGCCGTCCGCGAAGACGAGTCTAAGGCGGCCGAGGCTGACGCCCATCACGCTGCAGCAGGGGCAGCCTTCCGCGGCGCCCTCAGCGCCGTAGACGCAAAGGTCGGTGGACACTCTACGATGGCGGCGAAGGCCGCCTCGAAGCTCGGCGACCTCGCGGTCTGGAAGGAGACCCCTGAAGAGGCGGCGTCCGAGTACGCCGTCGCCGTCTCATGGGATCCGACCGCTCTCAACTTCGCTCAGATCTCACAGTCCATCGGGAACACGCTCTTAGTCACTGCTCTCAAAGAGGGCTGCGCTGGCTTCGAGGCGCGCTACGGTGACCGCG
>Ga0208624_1000556_pt1 | contig 19033 bp, 15 predicted proteins | sample Knorr_S23_td_DCM_FD_185607 | JGI IMG/M metagenome (GOLD analysis project Ga0208624, IMG submission 185607) | Marine microbial communities from Southern Atlantic Ocean transect - Knorr_S23_td_DCM_ad_71m_LV_A (SPAdes) (version 2) | ecosystem: Environmental > Aquatic > Marine > Oceanic | place...
AGTATTTTATATTCCATTATTTACAGCAAGTCATTTAGAAGAAGGAAATCATTTACCTGGAGGTCACTATAGATTTGATACATATAGTGATCTGTTTTTTTACAAAGACGGTGAAGGTGGAAGTGAAAATGCTATAATATGCAATCCATTATTTAAAAAATATTTATTTGATAATTTAATTAAAATAGATAATTACTATATACCAGATCCTATATCAGAAATAATATTACTTATTTACCGAAATTTATATGATAAAAGAGGAAACTGGTTAGGAAAGCATATCAACCGAATTAATGAATTATTATTATCTATAAATAAAGACGAATTTAATAAAATATGTTATTATTCTTTTACTAAGGAACAAAATATATATGATTATTTAATAACCAAAAATTTCAATAAAATTAACAAACCAAATCAAAAATTAAACCTGTTCATCATAAGAAAGAAAGGTATGGAGAGAGAAATTATAGAAAATATATTAAATCAAATAGAGAATGAATATCAGATATTAGATAAAGTTTTAATAAATATTAATAATAAAAAGAAATTTTATAGTAATTTCTACGGAAACTACGATAAACATAAAGAGGATATTGAAAAAAATAATGATAATCAATGTCTTGCAGTAATAACTAATAATCCTGCTGATATAAATCCTATTGATCTAAAACAAAAAATTAGAAATCAATACATTAATTTTTTTCCACCATTAGGTAATATAATACATTCTAGTGATTCTTCAAATGAATGTGAAAAAGAATTAGAAATGTTATTTGATGAAAATATTGCTAATTTTAAAAATATTGGTACATATTATTCACAAAGGATAGTATAAATTTTAGATTATTTATTCTAAAAATTATATAACCACATTTTTATTATAATTATCCACTAAATATTGAGGTATATTAGTAAAATCAATTAATAAATGATTTAAAACAAATTTATCAAAGCTTCCAGGAAATTCTTTAAACTTTGATAACAAAAGGCTAATATTATCTAAAGATTTAATAGCGGTTTTTTGACCCATAGTTCGTTTAGGAAAACATTGTTGAATATTATCACTGGAATCGCCAAGCATTGATTTCATAAATACATCCTTAAATACAGTACCATGTGATTTATCGTTATACGATTTCATTTTTGCGTCCATTAAGGTTACATTTTCGTCTATTAATTGTAATAGATCATGATCACTCGAAATAATCGTTATTTTATTATTAGAGTCTTGTTCTTGTATTTTTAATTTAGTAAGATATATAATGTCATCAGCCTCTAATTTTGAAAACGAGATTAACCTTATCTTTTTTTCATCAATTATTGTTGGTAATATCTGAGCATATGTTTTTTTAAATATATTTCCCACTCCATTGGTATCATTTTCTCTCGTGGATTTGTAACTATCATAAAAATCCATTCTCCATATCTCTTTTCTAGGACAATCTTTAGCCAATATCACTTTGTCTATTTTGAATTTTTTTACGTATTTGTTTAAAGTTTCAACAAACATTTTTGAAAACTTATCCCAAAAAACGGTATTTTCTGACCAATTATAGTGTTTATCGAATGTTTCATCACTATTAGCATGTTTATACCATTGTTTAGTAGCAAAAAATCGATAAAATGTATAATATGAAAGATCAATTATCAAATAATTCATATTATATGACTTAAAATTTTAATCTTAAGTATAAATTAAATCAAATTTAACATTAATTAAAGAATGATTACTATAATCATACAAAAATGTCTGAAGGTGTAGTTGATGTTCCAGATGATATTGCTTTAGAAGTTGAGGAATTTGATGGTATAAGCATGGATACACAAATGAATTCACTTGGTAAGTTTAATAATTTAGCTAACAATAATAAACCCGAAAAAAAACTCAATACAGCTGGTAATACAGAATATAGTGATTCAGGTTATATTGCTATATCACAAAAAACAAGATATAATGATGATTTTATAGATAGATATCATCTAATTAAAGAGCGTTTGACATCGCTTATACCAAAACTGTATAGTACTATGATTTATATTAAATATAAAAGTTCAATACTTAGATTTGGATATAAAACAAGTAGTATATTAATAATTATATTATCATCAATTATAACATTTATGGAGGCATTAAGAGCAAATACATCACCAGATGAAAGAACTAATATGATAATAACATTAATGACACTTTCATTTGGATTTATAATTGCTCTTACAGCATCGATAGTAAAATTTTTTAATTTACAAAATAAAATAGAAAAGTTACATCTTCTTAATAATATGTTGGAAAATCCTTATCTTGAAGCAAGTAAATTATTAGAAAAAATATCTGTTATACCTGATAATATGATAGATGAAAATACTGTAATAAAGATTAAAGAGGAATGGGAAAAAATAATAGATCAATATACCCGTCCATATATAGATGCTCATAATATTATCCATCCTGATAAATTAACTCAATATATGTTAAGATATAATACACAAAAAAAACAAATAGACGATATACGTCTCTATAACGATAATATTAAAACTATAAGAGAAATCGAAGAATACACAATGGTATTAAAAACGGAATTATCTCGAAGTCTACATACTCATAATACACAAATAACAGAGATAACACTTAATAGATTAGACCATTTAGTAAGTACACTTGACAGAATGAATGCTTCACTTGATACATATAAAAACATAATAAATAAAATATATAATAGAGATAATCTTAATAGATTTACAAATGAAGTTGATAATATAGAATGGTACAAGGCTAAAAATATAAAACGGAAAATTAGAACATGTTTTACAAAATGTTGTTCTAAGAAAGAAGTAAATTAATACGCGTTTTTAAAATATAAATATAATTTTTAAATATATATATTAAAGTAATATGGATTTTGTACAATCTATGGGATTATCAAGAGTTACCAGAAATATATTAAATAACGCTATTTCCGGGAGTAGTATTGGTAAAATAGCCGCCGTCGCAAATTCTAAACTTGAAAAAGAATTGGACTATCCTTTAATTAAAAATAATCTCGGAATTCCTATACTAATTAAGGTCTTGGGTTTAGACCAAGATTATGATATAATTAAGAGGGAAAAAACAAAAGAAATCAAAAAAAATAAAGAGTATAGAATAAAATATGTTATTCCTCAAATAGAACCAAATGACAAACAATATACACATTTTGAAACAGGACGAAAAGTATGTATTAATATGAATATTAACTCAAAAGAAATATATGAATTATCAAAATATATGGATGATATAAAATCAGATGATTTAGAGTTTTACGAATTACAAAAAAAACAACTAAAAAAATTAGAAAAAAACCGTTCTTCCCGTTCTAGAAGTTCTTCTAGTCAACTAAACACAGTGGACTTTTAAATATAGTAATATTCTAATGTATTTATAGGTATCATCATTCTTTTCCCACTACAACATCTAAAAATTCTATCAAAAATGGTTTGAAAAAGTCCTTCTTCATCACTACAAAAATCAAATATCAGTATATTTTTTATAGCACTGTTTTTATTTAATTGATGTAACACATTATATAAATTAAATATAGCCTCGTTTATATCTCCATCCTTACTTAAATCAACATAGGCATAAAATAGGTCTTTAAGACGTATATTAGATTTACCAAAATCAATACATGCTGAAATATTTAAATATGCCGCTAATGTATCAGCAATATTTTTTTTTATCTCACCATTACGTCCTGAATTAGGAATTGGGATATCTACACAAAAGAACATTAATGTATTTTTAGATGTTGTATAATGACTTATATTAGTTCCAGGGGCATCTCTTTGTTCTCTAATAAGTTTTTGTGATATATATACACTATTTAATTCTTTTAGACATTCCTTTATCATATCATTTGTAATTATTCCAGGACGAATAATCTGAATATTGGTGTTATTTATTTTTATTATAGTACTCTCAACTCCATATTTACAAGGCTCATCTGATAATAACATAGATATATCCATATATTTAAAGGAATCAAAATAATCAATTATATGTTCTTTATCAGTAGATGTTATTTTTCCACTTATATTAGCACTTGGTGCCGCAATAGGTAACATGGAATATTCTAACAATTTTTGAGCTACTTTATTACCTGGAATTCTGATCCCTACCCAATCAGAGTTAGCGGTCACTATATCAGGAATAAATTTTGATTTTTTTAATAAAAATGTTAATGGACCAGGACAAAAGGTTTTAGTAAGTAAATTTATTATTTTTTCTTCTTGTTGATTAATATCTACATACATTCTTGCCTCATTCCAAGATGAAATATGAACAATTAATGGATTATTTTGTGGTCTTTGTTTATATTTATAGATTTTTTTAACAGCATCATGATTTAAAGCACAAGCACCTATACCATATACAGTTTCAGTTGGAAATATTACTGTTTTACCTTCACGAATAAGTTCAGCACATTTTTTTATATTTTCATCTGAACAATCTAAAATATTATCTAATTCCTCTGTATTTTGCATTTTAAATTATTTGTAAAAAATTAAAGTTTAATCAAATTTTTAAAAATAAAACATATAAGTAATAATGGAACAAGATAAAAGCTGTAAAAAATTATTAAATGAAATAATAAAGGAATTAGAGAGTGTTAAAAAACAAGGAGTAGAAATATCGGTTGAACTAAATGAACAAAGTGAAACACTAAATGAAATAACAAGTAATTTAGAAAATGTATCATACCAGAGTGAGGTTTCTAAATGGCAACTTAATTATATTGATTCTACATTTGGTAAACTATATAGAAAATTATATAATTATCCTATTAAAGAAAATGCTAGTAATTTTTTAAAATTAATAAGTCTTAAAACTAAAATATTAGGTATGGGTTCAAGAAAGGATATAGATACAAGAGATACTAAAGGCTATGAATCTAAATTAGATGAGATAAGTAATATAGTCAATGATATAAAAACAATAAGTACATTAAATAGTAATGAAATTGATAAACAAAACTTTATTGTCGAATATAATAATGAACTTGTTGAATCATCGCAAAATAAAATCTCAAAAAATACAAGAAAAATAAAAAAACTATTAAATTAAAGATAAGTTGGATAAATAAATATATAATAGTTTTATGAATGAATCTACAAAAAAAAGAATTCACCACGATATAAAACAGCTCCAAGAGATTAGTGATGATATATCACTAGAAGTAACCGATCTAAAAAATATACAATGTATTTTAAAAGGACCACTTGATACAATCTACGAAACTGGTTTATGGAGAATATGTATTGAATTTCCAGATAAATATCCATATAAATCACCATCTATAGGGTTTTTAGATAAAATTTGGCATCCTAATGTCGATTTTCATTCAGGAAGTGTATGTTTAAATAGTCTAAATGAAGACTGGAGACCAATTTATACAATAAAGCATGTAATAACAACTTTTTTACCTCAATTACTTACATATCCTAATCCCGACGACCCATTAAATGTATCAGCTGCTCATCAATATTCACAAAATAAAGAAGAATTTGATAAACATGTTATAAATACTATTCAACGCTATAGTAAAAGGGATTAATTTAAAAAAACGGAAAATTAAGATAAAGTAATAATTATAATAATGGTATTATATTTATTACGTCATGAAATCCGGTCTAAAGAAAAAATAGATTTTAATACTAATCTAACATTTTCAGGAAAACATAATTCAAGAACAAGATTATTTAATAAATTGGAAAATCTACAAATAGATGAAATTTACTCATCGCCCTATAAAAGAACATTAGATACTATAGGTTATTTTTCAATTACAAAAAATATTCCCATTAAAATTGATTGGGCATTATGTGAACATTTATCTAAAAATGAAAGAAACAATATGAAAGATTTACCTTTTCCAAATAAACAAGAACAAGAAAAAATACATAGTACTTATCTATTAGATAAAGAATATACTCCAACTACAGATTTAGAATATATTGATACATATAACGAGGATGAGACTAAATTTGAACATAGAATAGATAATTTTATATTATTTTTACATACAATGTTAACTAAAAATATATTAGTTGTAACTCACAAAAAAGTATGTGATAAAATTACAGAAAGATTAGTAGGAAATAAAAAAGATATTGAAATGGGACAATGTTTAAAATTAGATTTTTGTAATATCTAATTATTTACCATACTTTTTCTTAAAAATATAAATATAGTTATGGTCATGATTCGCAGGTAATAAATCTATTATTTTAATTAGAGTAAATCCATGTTTTTTAGCTAATTTTACATAGTATTTTATGTCTCTCATATAAAATTTATGTACATGTTGTCTATGTTTAGTATTATCATTAAACATGAAATGTTCAACAAATTCAACATGTTCATTATCAAATTTCCAATCTGATAAATATTTAAATTTATTAAATGTCAATTTAGTTTGAGTTACTCTTGAATCTGAATGTTTTTGTGGATTAAAAAGTGGAATAAGTTTTGATGAGTTTTCTAATACTGGATCAAATTTATCTCTATTTATAAGATGAACGCAAAAATAACCATTTGGTTTTAACCAATAATTTACATTTCTAAAGATTTTATCTGGATCATTTGAATAATAAAGGGTAAAAAATAAACAATATATATGTGAAAATTCTCTGTTTTTAAATACAGCTTTATTATGATAGTCACCTTTAACAAGTGGAACAGATGGAACATTTTCTCTTGCCTGTTCTAACATTTTCATAGAATTATCTAATCCAATACAACTTACTTTATCTCTTGCTAATAATTTTAAATGAGCCCCTACACCACAACCTATATCTAGATATTTAATTTCATTTTTAGAGAAATCTTTATCTGTGTTTGTTTTAATATTATACATCTCAAATTCTGATCTTAGGGGAGAACCAAATAACTTATCATATACTTTACTATAAAATTTATCATAAACCTTAACTAAACTTTCTTTTAATTCATAATTGTTATAATCACTAAAATTCTCAACAAAATCATCATCGCGAGATTTAAAGTAATATCCTAAGATAGCTGTTACCGCAATAAATAATGTTATATATAAGATTATAGTTTTATCCATTTATATATATTGTTATATTTTTTACAAAATTTTTATTTTATAGCCGTAAATAAGTAATTTAAAATAAATATCCCTTATTATTTTATTTATATTGACATATATTATATAGATGGAATATCAATTTATTGTTAATCCGGTGACAAATCGTAAAGTAAGGATAGATACTCCTTTAGGAAAAAGAATTATCAAGGGATATGCCCAAACGGGTGGTGTAGCAGACTGCGAGCCCTCATATTCGTGGGGAGGACCTAATTGGGTGCTGCACAACAATTCAGGGTGGGGAACCACCTGTCGACGTAAAGATGATGGAACTAATTGGTATGACGAGGAGGCTGATTGGGCGGGGGAGGACATGACACCTAGAGATCGCGAAGAGTCGGTGAAATCCGGTGAAATTGAAGATTTGTCGGAGGATTACGGGGAGAGAAAAGATAGGTTGGAGGATGAGGAAGCGGAGGCGAAAAGGCGTTTGAAGAGAGCGGAAAGAGTAGCAGCGAGGGCTGCCAAGGCGGAAAGAGACGCAGCGAGGGCTGCCAAGGCGGAAAGAGACGCAGCGAGGGCTGCCAAGGCGGAAAGAGACGCAGCGAGGGCTGCCAAGGCGGAAAGAGCAGCAGCGAGGGCGACCAATGAGGAGAAAGCAGCAGAGAGGGAAGCCAAGGCGCAGAGGCGGTTAAAAAGAGCGGAGAGACAACGCCTGAGGGATAAGTTAAGTACAAAGCAGGTCCAAAAATTAAAGTAGATAGGAGTATAAAATAAGTTAAATCACTAGTATTCTTTACAAATTCCAAATGATTTTCTATGATATTTACTTGTACCATATGTTTTTATAGCATTCATATGTTCTTTTGTCCCATAACACATATTATTTCTCCAACCATATTTTTCTAGTTCAGGGTGTTTATCTAATAAATCTAATACATAATCATCATGATAAACTTTAGCTAATATAGATGCTGCTGCTATATTTCTGTATTTATTATCACCACCCTTTATAGTTTGATGAGGGATGATTTCACCATTTTCAGTTTTATACAATTTAAAATAATTACCATCAACTAATAAATTGTCTGGTGATTTTTTTAATTTACTAATAGCTCTATGCATTGCTGAAATTGTAGCATGTAGTATGTTTTTTTCTTCTATTTCATCTATATCCGCATAGTCCGTTGAATAATCAACAGCAATCTCTTCTATGTATTTTCTTAATTGATCTCTTTTTTTTCGTGTTAGTTTTTTTGAATCCTTGATTTCTAAGTATTTTTCATCTTCATATTCCTCAGGAAGTATAACACATCCCACATATACTCTACCACTCATACACCCCCTCCCAGCTTCATCTATTCCTGCCTCTATGATATCTTTATCTGAAGAATTATCCATTTATTATAATTATTATTTAATAATTATTTTTTAAGCACATAATATCTTTATATAATTATTTAAAAATAGGTAAAGATATAATTAAATACGTATATAAATATGGTAAATAATGATAAAACATTTGCTTCTGAATTGTATAATTCGGTGACAACCGTTGTAAATACTGTTAGTAATTACTATTCAAGTGATAATTTTGAAGTGTTAGGACAAGATAAGGAGATACTTAAAATCGGTAATATACTTAATTCTATCTTTATAAACAGAAATGAAATAGAAATACCTAAATTAGTTGTTGTAGGAAGTCAATCAAGTGGGAAAAGTTCTATATTAAATTCAATATTAGGTATGGATATTTTACCTACTGGTTCCGACATGGTTACAAGAGGTCCTTTACAATTAGAACTTATTCAAACAAAGAAAGATGTAAAGGCTGTATTTGGTGAATACATAGAAGGAAATTGGGTTAATCTTAGTGAAATATCTATAACATATCCTAATCCAAGTAGTGAAGAAAAATTAGAAATACTATCTAATATTAAACAATTAACACGCCAATATGCGGGTGAAGGAATGAATATTACCGAAGAACCGATTTATTTGCGAATATATAGTCCAAATATACCTAATCTAAGTTTAGTTGATTTACCAGGACTAACTATGGTTGCTTGTACAGATAAGGGTCAACCAAAGGATATTAAGGATAGAATAAGAAATCTTATTGGAAAATACATAAAAAGTAAAGAGAGTATTATATTAGCGGTTATGCCTGCCAGAACAGATATAGAGGCAGATATTGCTCTAGATTTGATAAAAGAATTCGATCCCCGTGGAGATAGATCTGTAGGTATATTAACTAAAGTAGATTTAATGAATGAAGGAACAGATGTTACCCATTTATTAGAAAATAATGTTTCTAAAGATTTACAATTAAATCATGGATATTTTGCGATTAGAAATAGAAATAAGGTAGAATCTTCTACTATGTCAGCATTAGATGGATTAAAAACGGAAAATGAATATTTTAGTAAACACGCGATATATAGTAATAAAAAATATAGAGAAAAATTAGGAATACCATCATTATGTAAAAACTTAAGTAATATATTAGTTAAAACACTCAAAAAATGTCTACCCTTAATTTTGGAAAAAATCAATCGTGAATTAGAGGCTAATATTGTTGATTTAGGTAAGTTAGGAAATCCTATACCAGATACACCTGCTCACAAAACAGAATTTTTACATAAAACAATTGCTAAACTGGTAAGAACGTACGTTTCTATTATAGATGACAGAGGAAAAATAATAAATACAGGAAGAAATATAAAACAACTTTTAATAGAATATAGACATAATATTAATGAATTAGAGCCTTTTTCTAAAAATAAATGTTCAGACAGTTATATAAATGATGCTATCAGTAATTGTGAAGGAAATCATATGTCATTTCCTTCACCTCCTGTTGAGGTTTTAGAACAATTAATAAAAGATAATAGAAAAAAACCTTTATTTCAAATATACCCTATAGCAGAGAAATGTTGTCAAAATATAATGAAAGAGTTAAGTGATTTAATAGAAGTTCTGGTTAAAGAAGATGCTCTCGATAGATTTCCAAATTTACACAAATTGATAACAACTACATCATTAAACGAAATATTTTTACCATTATTACAAAATACATATACTACAATCAAAAATGAACTTAAAAGTCAAGAAAATTATATATGGACTGAAGATAAAGATTTTAACAATAAATTAGAAAATAGTAATACAAACAGTACAGAGATTATGCGTGGACTCGCTGAACAATATTTTAAATCGACAGTTTATATACTAAATGATATTATACCTAAAAAAATAATGTTTAATTTAGTAACAGAATCACAAAATGTATTAAGCACAAAACTATATGATACTATAACTAAAGCCCAAATAAATGAATTATTGTTAGAAGTCGATGATATATCTAAGCAAAGAAGTCAATTAGAACAAACTATAAATGAATTAACATCTGCTAAAACCCTTATAGAAAGTATTATGTAATTTTAATGAAAATTTGATATTTATTTTTATTTATTTTTTTAAATAAAAATGAATTTAGAACAAAAGTCATTATTTTCTCGACAAATAGGGGCAATTGGTAAAAATGCTACTGAAAGATTAATGAATACAAATGTTCTCATGATTGGAAATAATGTAATTGGGATTGAATTAGCCAAATGTTTGGCATTATTAGGTATTAATAAATTAGTGATTATTGAACCTAATAATATTAAAATAAATAAGATTAGCAAAAGTAATAAAACAAAATATTATCATAATAGTGGAAATGATACCTCGAAAACAGAAAGTATAGTTAATCTTACAAAAACACTTAATCAAAACATAAAGTGTTTTATAGGTAATTCATCATTATTTGACTATAAAGTTCTAAATACACAGAAATATGATAAAATCGAATCATATTTACTAGTTGAGAATATAGATATAGTTTTATATGTTGATACAATTTTCGGACTTTCTATAAACAATTTAGAGAATATTTGTACAAAAAATAAGTTAAAATTTGTATTAGGATTTAACTATGGATTAGAGGGATATATATTTAGTAATTTTGGAAATCATAATATTGAAGATATCGATGGTGAAATAATTCAGACTTCATATGTAGAAACTTATGAAGTAGGGGATACACAAACAATAATAAGAATTGAAAAATTAGAAAATACTCTATTATCAAGATTTGGTATTTTAGTAAATAATAAGGGGGAATCCATAAATATAATGATGGAATCGTCTTCACTAGAAGAATTGAATATAAAAACAGATGAAAATCTAACACAATTTCTAATCAAGAGTAAAGGTAAAAATATTAGATTTGTAGAAAAAAAGGAAGAAATGAGTATTTCACATAAACTTTTTAGAGATTATTTAGTATCTCCTAACAACAAAATAATTACTCTTAACTCATCATTTGAAGTAAATGATAAACTTTTAGAAAATAAAACCCAATTTATTAATAAAATTAGAGAATCAATTTCGGATAATAGTAAATATAAAAAACTAAGATATCTAAATGAATTTCCTATACTAGGTTCAATTATAGGAGGTATTTTAGCTCATGAGGTAATCAAAGTAACTGGAAAGTATATACCGATTGAGCAGGATATATATTTTGATTTTAGAGATCTAAATCCTGAATTATCAAAAAGTGCTGAAAAATCAACACAAAATGATGTTTTAGATAACGAAACAAGAAAAATATTAGGAAATATGAATATATTCATGATAGGTTGTGGTGCTTTAGGTTGTGAAATTTCAAAAAATCTAGGAATAATAGGAACATGTACAAAAAAAGGTACATTATCAATAACTGATATGGATACAATTGAATTATCCAATCTTAACAGACAGTTTCTATTTAGAAATGATAATATAGGAAAACATAAATCTAGTGTAACACAGGATAGATTGAATGAATATTTTCCAAATATGAAAGTAAAGGCATTTACAAATGAAGTTGGTGATACGAGTGAAAATATGTTTAATTCCTCCTTTTGGAATAATAAAAATGTAATTATTAATGCACTTGATAATGTAGAAGCAAGAAAATATGTAGATAGTAAATGTGTATTACATAAAAAAACTTTATTAGAATCGGGTACACTAGGGAGTAAATGTAATACTCAAACTATAATTCCATATAAAACGGCAACTTATAGTGAGATTATAGATATAGATGATAAAAGCATACCTATGTGTACAATTAGAAACTTTCCCAATAAGATAGAACACTGTGTTGAATGGGGTTTAGATATATTTGAAAGATTATTATCGCAATCTTTTCAAGATTTAGATAAACTAATCAACAATAAACATGAACTTTATACAGAGTTGAAAACTATAAATAATAATGTTTTACTGGAACAAAGATATAATATGTTATCATTGTATTTACATCTCTATCAAAAAAAGACTTTTAAAGATTTTATAGAGTTTTGTCACCAAATATATAATAATATTTTTAAGAATCCTATAAAAGATATTCTACATAGTTTTCCAAGCGATCTTACAGATGAATATGGTAATGAATTTTGGTCAGGAAAGAAATTAAAACCGACTGTAATAGATTTTAATACAAAAAATCTTTTGATTAGGGGTTTTTGTAAAAATCTATATGAAATAATAAAAAGTAGAATATTTAAAAATACAGATTTATTTATGTGGAATGATGATGAATTCTCTAATTATATGTCAAATAGTAATTATAGTATTTATGAAAGATATATATCTAAAACAATAAAAGTAAATGAAGAAAAAGATGAAATACAAGAAACTGTACCAGATATTGATGTATCTACTGTAATATCTTTATTAAATAAAGGTCTTTCTAATACATGCGTTATTCATAAGAAAACTTGTATACATAAAATTAGTTATGATAAGGATAGTAATGATTTATTGGAATTAATGACATCTATAACTAATTTACGTGCGAATACATATAGTATTGATTTGGGAGATAGTTTAGATATCAAGATGATTTCAGGTAGAATTATTCCAGCATTATCAACTACAACAACTGTGATTGCTGGATTTGTAGTAATAGAACTATTAAAATCTTTAAAAGATATATCAAGTAGTGATATAAATATTAATCTTGCTACAAACAGTTATATACTTTTTGATAGTCAAAAACCAAAGATAACATATAATAATATGTTTAGTAATATTTATGGTATGAAAATTAAAACGGAACCTTTAGACTTTAATACATGGACAAGATGGGAGATATCGCTTAAAAAGGATGAATGTTTTACAATAGGAAATCTTTTAGATATATTGGAAACTGAATATAATATAAAACCGATGTCATTAAATATAGGAAAAACAATTATATATAATTGTTTAGATAAATCAGGAATAAAAACTAATCTTTATGATGTCTTTAAAAAATTAAAAATACCATTAAATGGATTAATAAATATAAATTCGTGTAATTTTAATGAAGAGGGTATACCTATTCTAACTCCTCCTATTATCTTAAGTAATTAAGTATAATATATAAAAAAATTTTATTTTATTTATTATAAATGAATAGCATAACAACTATATTGATAGCACTGACAATAATATTTATTATATATCTATTAATTGTTTTATATAAAAATTTTAGAAAAAATGAATTAGATAGAGATATTCAAATAGAGAAGAATGTTGAAGCAAAAAAAAATAATATAGAAGAAGACTATAGTAATTATTATAAGAATCTTAAAATGATAATTGGTATAGGAAAAAAAATACCAGCAGGAAATGCTGAAAATGGTTGGGATAAAAAAGTAGAAATAGAGATAAAATTATACGATGATGTAGTACCATTGACATGTGCTAATTTTAGAAGACTAGCAAAAGGAAATTTACCTGGAAAAGAGAATATAAAGTATTCTGGTAGTATTTTTCATCGTGTAATAAAAGATTTTATGATACAAGGAGGTGATATATTGAATAGAGATGGTTCAGGAAGTATATCAATATATGGAGATCAATTTAAAGATGAAAATTTTGAAATAAAGCATAGTAAGCCTGGTCTATTATCTATGGCAAATAGTGGACCAAATACAAATGGTAGTCAATTTTTTATAACAACAGTTCCAACACCTCATCTAGATAATAAACATGTTGTATTTGGAGAAATAATAAAGGGTTTTAGTGAAATAAAGAAAATAGAGAATATAGAAACTGATTCAAATGATAAACCATATAAAGATGTAACTATTTTAGAAATAAAAGAGATTTAATAGATATATAAATATAATAATTAATTTGAGAGAATAATAAAAAGTTAAAAATAAGTTAAATAATAATATAAAAATGGAAAATCGAAATAAAGCAGTTATGGCGGGAGGGCGTAGAATAAAACAAAATAGACACAATACTAAAAGAGTATCTAATCCAGAAACAAAATATATTAAAAACGTAAAAAATTTTAATAATAGAATAGAAACTATAAGCGACGGTGATTATATTAAGTTTAGGGATTATTCTACTAATCTTGTACAACAGATTACTGATGAACTAAAAAGGGATTATTTTAAAGATAGAGATGAATTTAGAAAATACAAGGAAAACAAGCTAAAATATTTATATACTGTTTTATTTTATCCAAAAGATAATATTAAAATATATTTTAAAAGTGATAATTTTAGATTTATTGAAAAGACATTTAGTAATCAAGGAGTAAAGGTAATAGAAAAATTACTAAATATATTGGACCAAACTATAACCGAAAAAAAATATGAAGTAGTGGATAAAGAAAGTTTATATAATAAGGAGATATTTGACGAATGTTTAGATAATCTGGATATATCTAGTGAAGAAAAGGTTTCTTTTAGTAAAATAAGGGAAGCATATAATAACAAAAAAGAGTTAGCAGGTGGAAATGAAGAAGCTAAAGAAATAGTGAATAGATCCTTTATAACACTAAGAAATCAATATGATAATTATTTAAAAGAACATATGTAAATATTTAAGTTTATTTATATATATTTAAAAGTTTATTATTAATAATTGTTAAATGTCTTTAACTAATCCAGTTTTGAATGATATAATAATTAAAGAGATAGAAGAATTGAAAAGTTTAATAAAAACCATAGATAATGATTTATCAGGAAAATTATCATCAGTTTATCTAAACAACGACCATACTAATAAAAGAGTAGAAAAGCAAGATTCTAAAATAGATTTAATACATAAATTATTTAATACAATCAAACATAGTAATGTATGTGAAAGTAATGAAGAAGTAAAAGAAAATGTCAATTTTAAAAAAATGGTCGAAGATTTAGATGTAATAGTTAATGAAAAATTTAATTTATATTCAAATCATATAAATTCTATAATAACAGGATTTAATAACGATTTAACTCATAAAATGAAGATTATAGAACAGACTTTTAATAATACAAATGAGAGTATAAATAATATAAAAACAAATATTTCTAATATAAGTAAAAATATAAATGATTTAAATTACAGAGTAAATAGTTTAGAACAAAGATATAGAAATGTGTCTGATAATATGAATATGTTAAATAATGATGAAACCTACGCTAATAAAGAATATCCTCCAATGGAGGAAGGAAATAATAACGAAAGTAACTGGGTGAAGGTAACAAAAAAACATAAAAATAAACCATATTCATATAATAATTATAATAATAGATATTAAATAAAATAAATGAGTTTTTTATTTTATTTATGTTACAATTCTAGGTGCTACACACATAGTTTCCAATTCTTGTATAAATAGTTTCATAGCATAAGGGAGTCTAATTTCAGAAAAGTTAACATTATTATCACAATTTTTACATATATTTATATTTGCTTTTTTATTAACCGCACTAACTAATCCACAACTTTTACATGTATACATTCTATAATTATCAGATCTATCTTGTAAAGTTTCTTTTAAGAAAAGAGAAGCACCATGTGATAGAATACAATCACGTTCCATCTCTCCAAATCTAAGACCACCATCACGAGATCTACCTTCAACTGGTTGACGAGTTAAAATTACGTTGGGTCCTGTAGAACGAGAGTGGATTTTATCATCTACCATGTGTTTAAGTCTTTGATAAAATGTAGGTCCCATAAATATATTAACTTTCAATTGTTCTCCTGTTCTACCATTATATAATACTTCATCACAATGACGTTGAAATCCTAACTCTTCTAATAAGTTTCCTAATTTTTTTTCATTAAAAGAGGTGAAAGCGGTACCATCGCCATACATTCCTAAATTAACAGATACTTTTCCCATTAAACATTCAATAACTTGAGCTATAGTCATACGTGAAGGGACAGCATGAGGATTCATAATTAAATCTGGCTTCATACCTAATTTACTAAAAGGCATATCTTCTTGACGATAAACTATTCCAACAGTTCCCTTTTGTCCATGTCTGGAAGCATGTTTATCACCTATTGTTGGTGAACGTGTAGAACGTATTTTTACCTTTACAAATTTATATCCATCCCCATTTCTAGATAATATGACCTTATCAATAAATCCAGCATCATTTGCTTTAAGAGTAGTGCTACAACATCTATACAAAGGTTTCTTATTATCTTTTTCATCTTTTTTAGAATGAATAGGATGAATTTTTCCAATAATTACATCATTTTCCTTTACATATTCATTTTCTATAGGGAAACCTTTATCAGTTAATTTAGAATAATTATTACCCTGTGTTCCTAACGTATTCTTTATATTAGGTAAGATGAATTTTTCTTGCATACGAACACTTGATGACTGTCTTTTCTTTTCTTCATCTTTATACGTTTTATAACAATCTGATACAAATAATCCACGTTCTATAGCACTTTTGTTCATAATTATAGAATCTTCTTGATTATAACCTGAATAGGAGGCAATTGCTACAATAGCATTAATTCCAGAAGGTAAATCATTTGAAGGTAGATATTTAATTACTCTACTATTAATTATAGGTGTTTGTGGATATCTAATAACATGTGCTACAGTATCCATTCTATATCTAAAATTAGTAGCATATACACCCATAGCCTGTTTCCCCATAGCACTTTGATAAGTATTTCTAGGAGCTTGATTATGATCAGAAAAGGGGATTATAGAAGCTAAAACTCCATGTAAAAAGGAAGGATGAATTTCACAATGCGAATATATTTTGTAATTTTTCTTATCTCTATTTTCAATCAATTTTTCATAATTTATCGCTATCATACAGTTATCAGCTTCTTGGACATCAATAAATTCAAGAACACCTCCTAATAGATTTTTTTGCGTTTTTGTATCTGAATCATTTAATGAACCAACAATTAAATTATTCCATCTAATTGAATTATTATCAATTGATTTGACAGTATCAGAATTTATACATAGTTTATTATCCTCAACTATATAAATTGGTCTTATACATCTACCAGCATCTGTATATATTTCTATTAGACTTTTTGATATCTTCCATACAACTGATGTATGAATATGTACTATTCCTAATCTTCTATAACTTTTTAGTTTATCCACTATGAATTTTGGAGATTTAGTAACATATTCCCACTTACCATTTATAAATATTTTAGTATAATCTATAATTTCTGATGGATTCGTATCATTAATATTAATAACATCTAATTTAGATATAATATCTACAATTGCTGACATGTCTGAATAATTTGTTATATGACATGATAAAGCAAGATTTTTAACAACACCTACAGAAGCCCCTTCAGGAGTTTCAGCACCACAAATGTAAAATGCTTGTGTACCATGTAATTTACGAGGAGCAACTAATTTAGAAGTTTTTTCCATTGGTGTATTAACACGTCTTAAATGGGAATATGTTGAATTATATGTTAATCTACTTAACACTTGGGCAATTCCTTGTTTATTTTTATTATTTTTTAATCCCCAATTACCAGTTGCTAAAGCAAATTTTAATCCTGTACTAATAGTAGAAAACTTTATAATCTTATAAATATTAGTATCATTTATTATATTTTGAAAATTTTTAGTTGCTCTCCAAGAACCATTCGTATATTCTTTGTTAATATTTGTTTTCATGTCCTTTATTAACTTAGTATAATATTGACGTACTAAACTAGACATTAGTATACCAGAAGTATCAATTCTTTTGTTTACATATGAATCTCTATCATCAACATCTCTTTTCTTTAAAAACACATCCAATAATTCTTTAACCATATACCCTAAATAATAGGCTTTTGCCTTATATTTGTCTCCTATATGAGGTAGAAAATCATTTTTTATAATATCATTTAAATACGTCATTCGTCTATCTTTTTCATTTTTATCTCTATCATAACCCATCATATTTACATATTTACATAAATATTCTTTGGCAACTGATTGTTCTTTTATAGTTTGAGCCTGTTCCAAAGAAGCTCTTAAAAATTGTGTATAATTTGCCCATTCCTCATTTGGCACATTATATAATATAAATTTTGTAATATCCTCATCAGTTTCTATTCCTAATGCCCTAAATACTATAAATAATGGAACATCCTGTTTTATATGGGGAATAGATACCTTTATATTTCTACCATGTTCACCATCTTTTGCTGTTATTTTTACCTGAATATTTTTAGGCGTTAATATTTTTTTATCTGGAAGTGAACGAATTTCAACTATGTATGCATATTTATTTTGTGATTTAGAAACCTTAAAAGCATATAATTTATTTTCCGCCTGTCTTTCTTGTGATACAATTACCTTTTCTGTTCCATTGATTATAAAGTATCCACCTTCATCATACTCACACTCCTCATAATCTATTTTTTTATTATAACTTAATGAAGAAAGAACACATGCCTTTGAACCTAACATTATAGGTAATTTACCACACTGAACCTTATTAATGCTTGTTTCTTGAAACTCTTTAAAACTATTTAAGCCGATACCATATCTTTCACGTGTCTTAAATTTAAAGTCTATATAAATAGTTGAAGCATATGTAAAATTTCTACAACGACCTTCATTAGGATACATCAGT
>Ga0208624_1000557_pt1 | contig 19028 bp, 12 predicted proteins | sample Knorr_S23_td_DCM_FD_185607 | JGI IMG/M metagenome (GOLD analysis project Ga0208624, IMG submission 185607) | Marine microbial communities from Southern Atlantic Ocean transect - Knorr_S23_td_DCM_ad_71m_LV_A (SPAdes) (version 2) | ecosystem: Environmental > Aquatic > Marine > Oceanic | place...
CAATGTATGCAATGAAGCTCGGCCGATTGGGTTGTACTAGGAAGCTTGGGCTATGCCTTGAAAGCCTCCACATCAGTTGACTCGTAACAAATTGTCTGGAACTCCCGTTCAATTACCAAACAAAAGACTTTTGGAGCGGCCAGTGCATTTACGCGCTCGCGCAGTGAGGTCTCACAGTGGTCCTCTGTATGCAGAGAGTGAGTACAAAGTAGCCGATGATGGTCGAGCACTTAGGTCGGTGGCGACATACTCACCTGGCGTACGACAGCCTTCCGTGGGCGTTTGGAAAATATAAAATACCGATCACGGTTCAAGGATGGTGAACCTGTTGAAACGGAAGGACCTGTGGATGTTCAACCCTATCGTTCGGGATCGTTGTCCTAACGTTGACAGTTCGCGATCGTCGATAGAAGCAGTTCAGTCTCTGTGGATCGCAGGGACTCCTTGGAATCTTGTTAGATGTGTATTTACGCTACTGATGCTATTGGCAATCCCATCGGTTTCTGCAACGCAGCCGTTAACTTCTGATCAAACGCTTGAACCTGGTTTAGAGATGAGGGAACAAGGCGCATATCAACTTCATGGGGCATTTGAGCTATCAGATAACTCGAGTGTGAGATTCCATCGAACGCACCAATCGGTAGTCGACACGCAGCACCGTGAATGGCGGTGTGATGATAGAGGTGGTGTGTTTGATACTTTGGAAATACACCATTTCGTCATTGACGATTTACCCAGTGAATTTCGCTTTCGCTGGCAGCAGTCTGAATCTGCTCCCTCCTCGATTGTGTTGTTGATAGGTGATCAGTTGCGAAGGCAGTACCCACACCCAGATGATCAAAGCATCTTTGTATTTTCAGACGTGGGGACGTTGTGGCAAAACGGTGCGTGGGAGCATGCGACGCTGGTTCCTGAGTACGCATCGTCAAGCGATTTTTATACTGGGCGGTTGTCGATTGCGCTGTGGTTGTCTCTCGAAGACAACATTGAGGAACATGAGGCGCATCGGGTGGACTGGACCGAACGCGGTACAGAACTAACCTGGCGAACCATCGTACTGGAAACCGAGGTGTACCTGCTCTACGCGGGTCCTCTCTTCGATATTCTTCGATCAAATCCAGATGCTTTGCGCATCAGTATCAATGGTGAAACCCCGTTTCCCATCACTTCTCAGTTTGCGTTATTTAAGCTGGAAGATGTGAAAGACCGTGACGCTGCTGAGCGGTTTGTCGAGGCGCCCCGAAGTGCCCTACCTGACTTCCCTGTCCGTTATCTGGGTACTGCAATGCTGCGGACAGAGACCACCATCGAGGTCTCCGGTCATGGGGTGATTGACGGTCGCCACCTTCAGGCATTGCCAGATATGAGCAATCGTTGGCTGTTTCGTGCCCCACCACACGGGAAAGTGTTTAAGCTTTCAGATACTGCAACAGTGCGGTCGGATGGAAATTTTGATCAGGTCACCTACCAACAAGTGCTCGAGTATCAGTTGAACAGTGGTCTCATCACGCTGTCTTCAGCGAGTGACGCGCTGTTTGCAATCAGTGTCGAAAGTCTCACGGTCGCCAACGCACCAACCCGTCACCAGGCAGCTATTAACCTCAATGTGGTGACGCAGCCTATGGCGACTCTCGATGAATTGCGTGAAGGTCGTTTTGACTTTGAGGCCAGTAATCGGCCGGTACACCTGGCAGGCGTCAAGGTCGTTGGCAATTGGCGTGATGCGGCAGATGGACCGGAGGTTGGGGGCAATGGATCGCTGGTTGAACATGTCTTTCTTCACGTTGCTGACGATGCGATAAAACTTGCGGCACAGTACGTGATCTATCGTCATGCGACCCTACTGCAGGGGGATGCAGGCGGCGTGATTAATATCGGTTCCTATGGCTACAATCGTGGTGTTCGCGGAAGTCGACTTGAGCAAATCCACGTTCACCGTGTCTGTCAGCAACTTCAAGGACCCCACCGGACCGCACAGGACGATGATCGAGGCGGACTCATTACATCGCGCACTGGCAACTTCAATTTTCTAGGGCAGGGCACCAATGGCTTATTTGATATTGTGATTGATGGACTTTGGGTCGCCCCGGTCGGAGGCAATCATGTCTCCCGCATTCTTGCAATAGGCGTGATGGGCGGACGTCGGACGACACGAACGAGCTTTATAGACAGATTCGACCCGGTGGCAAGGTTTCGTTTTGGTGGTTTCCTGATTCGGAACCTACGAGTACCGGTGCTGCCGGCTGCGCCGATGTTAGTCTACAGCCAACCCATGAGAGGAGAGAGGCAGGCGCCGGAGGAAATGATTGAATGGGTCCGACTTCCAGACAGTGACGCTGGGATTCGCATTGAATGGATCGGCGATGAAAGGCCTGATCTATCGTTCAAGGACCATTATGGTACCTACGATGTTGATCCAGGGTTTGTTGAGGTTGTCAGCTTACCGCCATAGATCGACTGAAAATCTTTGGTAGCTCTTCGTCGTTGTCGAGAACGTCACCTATCGACAACGAAGCCTGGTATGCGTCCGAGAGAATGTTTCGCTTGCCGTTAAACGTCGCACCATCAGGCATGTACGCACAGGTCATCGCGCGTCGATATCCCGTTGTCATGTTAGGACCGGCACCGTGGGCAACCATTCCGTCAATATAGATGGCATCACCAGCGGAAACAGTTACAGGGACGGGTTCGATGTCTGCCAGCACCGGATACTGCGCGGTGAGCTCGCCCATGTTTTCGCCGATCCCTCCGGGATTGAAGTCTGTCATGGTTTGCGAGCCGGGCAGGATGTAAAGACACCCGTTCTGCAACGTTGCATCATCCAGTGCTACCCAGATAGAGATGGCCTGATGGCTGTCAAACGACCAGAACGGTACATCTCGATGGAACGCCGTTGCGTTTGAAAGAGGTTCTTTGATCAGCGCCTGGTCGTGCCAGATGCGGATCGCGTCAATCCCTGCGAGGTCACAAGCAATGCGACCCAGTTGCGGGTTATGCATGAGTTCATGGACGCCCGGTGACACCCGAGACAAGAGCATCTGCTGCAAGAAAACGTTGGCGTAATGGCCGTCCTTATTTCCGGCTGGCGTTCCATCCAGGCTGCGGCCACCACGTTGCTGCGTAACGGCGGCATCTATCTCCTGACGCCATGTGGTCAACTCGTCCTTCGATAGGAAGCCAGAGACGTGTATGAAGCCTTCGCGCCTGAACTGTTCGATCTGTGATGGGGTGACAGATTCGATCATGGTGTGTGCTTTCTAGTTGTCTCCAGTTTGAAGTTCTACATACCCGCGATAAGCACTGCCGTCCGTTGTCATCAACTCCTGGTGATCACCAATATCTCGAATTTCACCATCCTGGATGAAAACAATGCGGTTTGCCTGTCGAATGGTGGAAAGCCGGTGTGCGATAACAACGACAATTCTGTCCTCCGACGCGGTATGCAATGCACGAACAAGTGCGTTTTCTGTTTGAGGGTCCAGTGCAGCCGTCGGTTCATCCAGAATCAGAATTTTCGACTTGCGAACGAGACCTCGGGCGATGCTAAGTCGTTGTTGTTGACCCACAGAGAGTGTGTCTCCTGATCGGCCGAGTACCGTATCGATACCTTCTGGTAGGTCATCGATGTACTCCATACACCCTGCGGTTTCTAGCGCTGCAAAGATCTCCTCATCTGTCGCGTCCTCTCTAGCAAAGCGCATGTTGTCACGGATCGACTCGGACAACAGGAAGTGCTCCTGGAACACGTAGGAGATCTCTCCACGGAGCGAGTCCAGGCGGTAGTCAAGGATATTTCGACCAGCCAGCTTGACTTCGCCCTCTGTGGCTCTCAGGAACGCGGGAATCATGTAAGCCAACGATGTTTTACCGGCGCCGGTTGGACCCACAAAAGCCACAAGTTCACCAGGCGCAAGCGTCAGGTTGATATTGTTCAGCGCAATACGTCCATCCGGGTAGGCAAAACTGACGTTGCTGAACTCAATGCCCTCACCCAGGCCGGTGACCTCTTCAGTCCCATCCTCATCCTCTTCGGTGCGGTAATCGATAAAGAAGAATACACGGCGAACGGCAGCGACGTGTTCCTGGAAACGTACCCAGACACCACCGAGTGTGCCTGCGCTTTCACGAATTCCCCCATACAGAGCCAGTACTGCGAAAAAGTCACCGGCCGTAAGTTGCCCGGCAATTTGATGTTGGGAAGCGACATAACCAGTAATCAATCCCAAGGCTTCTCCAAATACGATAATAAAAAACCAGATGAAAACGCCGATTACAAGTGCCATTCGTTCACGCCAAAATTGTTGTGCGCTGCGCTGGGCGAATTTTTCCGTCTCCTGTTTCATACCGCCCAGACTCTGGACCGCGCCAATGTTGTTCATGGCTTCTTCCATGGCATTGGTCGACGCGGCGCCAGCCGCGCGTTTGTTCTGATTGGTACGACGGATGACGCCGTTCAGGGGCCAGGTCACAAGGAAGACCACCGGCAACATGATCCAGGCCAGCCAGAACAGCCATGGTGCGACATCGGCGTACGTGGTCTCCAGCTGGTACATGGTGATGGCGAATCCCAGTAGGGTGAAGAACGGCGTAAATACAATCTCGGTGACGATACCCCACACCGATGCTGCGTCGTACATGACGCGGTAGACCTGATCACCGACACGCTGATCATCGATGGACGTGATCGAAACGCGCGTCAGACGGTCGAAAAGTCTGGAACGAAGGTTATTGATGATGTACTGCGTTAGACGAACATCCACCCACCATTCGACGATGCCCCAAATGGACCCGGCGCCACTGCCACCGCTACTGATTTCGTTTTCAGCGTTGCTCGCAGCGTCTCGTCCCCCGTAGGTCCCTGCGCCTGTGCCTCCCACCCTGAAGCCGATCAGGAAAAGGCCCGCAAGAAAGATGCAGGTGATGTAGAACATGATCTCCATGGGAGCCATACCTTCCAGGAAGCGAAGGATAGGGTTCATGTGAGGCGGGAAATTGACCTCTTCAACGATCAAAGGCTGACCCAGGATGACGTGGTCAGTAATGATCTTGAAAAGCCAACCCAAGAACAGCCCTGGGAATACCATGGCGAATGCCATCAGAAATTTAAGCACAAACAGTCGCCAGACTTCCTTCAGCAGGAAGAATGACCGGATGACGAGCGACAGCGCCTCTCTGCCGGTGATGTCATGCGTCGTGTCGATACGATCATCAAAGTTGGCGCTGCCGAACAGGCCTGCCTTAATATCGGCACCCTTCTGGGTCGTGACAAGGGTGACGTCGGGTTCTTTAGGGTCTCTGGAGCTACCTGTGTCCGTAGTGCTCATGTTTCGTTCTCCGCACCTTCAGTTTCCGCGGCGACGAAATGGTGGTACTCCCCGTTTCTGGCAATCAACTCTTTGTGGGTGCCAATTTCAGCGATCTGTCCGTCTTTTAGCACTGCGATCTGATCTGCACCACGAATCGTGGACAGCCGGTGTGTAATGATGAAGACCACTTTGTCCTTGCCCCACTCTGCCAGATTGGCAAGGACCTGCTGTTCTGTTTTTGCATCCAGCGATGCGGTCGGTTCATCGAGTATCAGAATCGGCGTGTTGCGTATCACGGCGCGAGCAATGGTGAGGCGCTGTCGCTGGCCACTGGACAGCTTGCTACCCCGGTCACCCAATTCGGTATCGTAGCCGTTATCCATATCGCGGATGAACTCATCAGCACACGCGATACGAGCGGCTTCCTCGATATCTGTTCTAGACTTTCCCTCTGTCGCATAAGCGATGTTGTCTGCGACCTTGCCGGTGAACAGGATGTTCTTCTGAAGCGCGATCGAACAGTTCGAGCGGACATCGTCGAGTTTCAGGTTCGTCAGGTCGACGCCGTTAACTTCAACTCGGCCTTCTTGTGGATCGTATAACCTCAGCAACATCGACATCATCGTCGATTTGCCGGAACCGGTCTGGCCGACAATCGCAGTCATAGTCCCAACACGGGCTTCGAGGTCGACGCCTTGGAGGATGGGCTTCCCGGCATCGTATCCAAAATGCACGTTCCGCCAGTGGACAGTTTCGATCGGTGTTGGATACTCCGATGTTTCGGTTTTGTTGACGACCGCAGGTTTGAGATCAATGAAGTAGAAGGCGCGTTCAAGACCAATAAACAGATCTTGGAGCATACTCCACCAACGCACGATACCTCGTTTGGTATTGACGACCTGTTCGACACGCCCCCTTGCGGCCTCAAAAGCACCAAGATTCCAGAAGGTAAACGCGATCAGCCAGGCGAATGCCGCACCTAGGTAGGTCTCTTTTTCCTCCAGGACCCAGGTGACCATCGTGTATTCTAGTCCGATGATCGTGAGACCTCCGATAAAGGCACACAGCATGCTGAGGATGATCATCTCAAGCCGGTAGTATAGTGCGGCGTCAAGCGCACGTTGAGAATCAGTTCGAAAGCGCCTCAATACGAGCTGTTCCGCACGATTGGCTTTGATGATCTTGTTGGCGGCAAAGGTTTCCTGCAGCCGGGATGTCAGATCGCTGTTAGCGACCCGGTTGGCGATGGATTTTCGACGCAGTCGGGGTGTATAGAAAACCGTGAGTGCAAGCATGGGGATTGCAGCCAGTGCGATGATTCCCATCATGGTCGGCGCAAAACCGATGACAAAGCCAATGGCGACAGCAAGATTAGACAGTGTGAGGATGGGTCCAATCAACACTTGCTGCAGTGCGGAGTTGATCTGGTTGCTGTCTTGGTTGACGCGATAGATGGCATCACCAGCACGGGCGTCATTATGAAATTGGAGGGAGACCTTTTCGACCTGCTGGATCATGCGTACACGTAAGGAGTGGATCACGTTCTGCCAGGTCCAGGCCTGGTAGTAGGGCATTATCAGCAGTTCAAAGATGACACCGAAGATTGCGCCGACAAGAAACCAGACGAGAGAGCGATTGCGCACGCTTTCACGCTGATCATGAGTCATCTCAAACCCTTTTAGGGTGATGCCTTCTAGCGTGTTGCCAGCCCGATTCAGAAAACCTCTGAACTGGTCTACATTCGCGCCGTTCAGTTCGATCACCACTTCACCGAGGTTCACGTGCTTCAGTTTGTTGACAACAATTTCTTCTTCGGTAGGTAACCACGCGATACGGTTGATTGTGTGTTCGTGGATCTTGATTTCGATGGGCGTCTCGAAGGCATCCTGTACATCAGCAAGTCTCCTTCGGAGTTCACTAAGCGCGACGCCATTCTCGACTGCGAAATTTGAGCGTAACCAGGTGATGCGGGGATAGGGATCTAACCAGGGCCAAGCTATGGGATCGCTGATGCGTCCATCCCAATCAACATCGGTTGTTGCCAGATCTTTGTAGACTTCATTGAGTATGCCTGCGAGCTCAAGCGCTTTCGCACTTTTACTGGCCTGTGGTCCGAAGACTTCGACCTGAACAGAATTCCGTGTCTGATCGGCGAGCGCTGCCTCTACACGCTCGAGCGTGCTCGTTTGCGTTTGTCCTAGATCGCGGTCCTCGAGTGCGGGCCCGACAATGTCGAAGGAGAAACGGCTATATTCGGAAGGATATCGATTATTTTGAAGCGCGGTCAGTGCCGTCGTGTTGTCGTTCAGATAACTGTCATCCAGGAACAAAAACAGTGCTTGCGCATCCGTCACCCGTTGACCGTTCAAAATCTTGTTGAACCAGAGATCACCGGTAATCAAACCGGCGACCGTGCCGACAATCAACATAGCAATGGGAAAAACGATGTTGGCAGCGATAATGTGCCATTTCATCGGCCACATGAATGGGATGGACTTCTTGAAGAGCCAGAGAAACCGGGAGATCGAAATGTCAGGCGGTTGGGTGTCGTCAGCCAGTTCTCTGGCCTTCCACATGTCGTTGGATTCGCTGTCCCCTATGTTCTCGCTCACGCTGGTCTCCCCCTCATCCCTTTGACGTGCTGTTTTTTCTCGGGTGCTTTTCTGGGCACCGATTTAGGCGGATAACGACGTTGCCTGTTCACTGGTGTTGAGCATACCGGATCTAAAGAAACGGACACCCTCAAGCTCTCTTTTGGTCCAAGTTTAAGCGCGAGCATAGCGTAACCACCTGACCATTCACCCACGAAACCCACACAAATTGTCAGGACTACGTAAGGACGAAGGCGCGTAGATTGCCTGACGGGCGATATGCTTGCAAACCTGGAAAAATTGCCCTCCCAAGACAGGAGTAGGATCGAGGAGATTGATATCCAAAAGGTCGGTTTGGTGGCTTACGTCGCGATATGGCTGCACGATTTCCTCACTTCGTGGAATTGGTCTTCAACGCCCAGAACTGGACATTTCTTGAAATAGGTCGGGAGATAGATCGCGCCTCCAAGGTACTATTCATTTAGGTGTTGATGCAGGCGACTACATCGCGATTCGGCTCAACAAACAGCCGGAATGATTCTTTCTGATGTTTTCCCTGGGTCGAATCGGCGCGGTACAAATTTCGGTGAGTACGCGGTTCCGGACGGAAGACCTGAAATATGTCCTGAATCAATCCGACGCGCGCATATCGTCGACTTATGATGTTTCGGGCCCGCAGGACTATCAGGGTATGGCTGCAAAGCTGGTCGCGTTGACTTGCGATAGACTGGGGGTTTCGTTCGAACGGAGTCTGCTCATGGTACAGATCAACCAGAAGATCACCCGTAAAGTGGGTTTTGTGGATGACGGTCGTGACTACCCGCTCTACACGCGGTACCACCGCAACACGGTCCAACGCGATCTTGTGGATCATGGTTACTACGTTGATGTTGAGGAGAACGCACCTCAAAAAGCCGGTTACGACACTACGGAAGGTAATTATGCCCCGAGCGAGCTGCCGGTGCCTGAATCTGACATCGATCGCGCACGCGCGGACCTGGTGACATATGGTTACTGTATGATCGCGGAGGCATTGTCAGATGATCAGCTGGCAATGTATCGAGCACGCGTTGATGAACAGGCTGCAGGAGAACGCCGGGCGGGGATTGCGTCATTCGCTTCGGCTGACGAGAACGGTGTGGCGACGAATCAGTTTCTTTCAGCTTTGGTCAACAAGGGGCAATGTTTTGTAGACGCCGTTGAGATGTCTTCACGCAGTATCCAGCAGGCGGAGTTACTCGATCAGCTGATCGAGGAGATGCTGGGCCGCAGCTTCATCTGTAACTCGGCATCAGCGGCTCTGGCAGGGCCCGGCGGTACACCACAGATGTTGCATTGTGGTCAGTCGATGATTCCGAAGCCTTGGCCGCCATGGCCCTACGAGTGTTTTCTTGGCTTCATGCTTGATGACTTCAATGCAGAGAACGGGGGCACGCTAGTGATCCCTGGGTCACACACCATCCTGTCTGATGCGGGCACTGATCCGATTCCTGAACTGCCTCCGACCACCAACGTCACAGCACCCGCGGGGACAGCGCTGATTATGGACGGCAGGCTGGTGCATGGTACCGGCGCCAATCGAAGTGATGCGCTCAGACGGCTCATCATTCTTACATTCCACAAGCCGTTCATTCGGCAGCAGGAACAGTGGATGCTGACGCTTGATAAGGGTGTTTACGCATCGGCGAGTCCGAAGCTAAAAGAACGATTGGGATTTCAGGCCTGGCATGGCGGGCTGGGCGGCTTTGAAGGCAACGGTGAGGGGAGTGTGGCACCTCTGAGGGATGACTATCGCTCAGTAGGGCCGTTGACCCCTCAAGACCATGATGCCTCTTTGAGCTATGCGGCGCATTCGCGGGGTCACTATTCGCGGCGGATGATGGACAAGATGAAAGCAGCGAATAAGTTGCTGACGCGCAATGATGACCTGCCCGAAGGCAATTGACCGAAGAGATTGCCTGAATCATACCTCTGCGGACTCAATATCCTCCCCAAGAGGACCGGGTTGCCAGTTGGCATTGGGTCTCGGCATCAAGGTATCGAATACTGTTAGCCATTACGTAGCGCCTCGCGCAGCCGTTCTAAGACTTGGGGTTGCGCCTGCGCCAACTCGCGGATTGCAGACACATGGTTCTTAAGGTCGAACAGTTCGTACCGAGCGTCTTTAAAATGATGGATCAGTTTCCATTGACCATTACGCACTGCGGCCGCGGGTGTGCCATCTAAATTGGTATCGCTGAACATCAAGGACTTCTCTCGACGTCAGGCAGAGTCGCCAATTAGCCTCCTGTGAATCATCTTGACATTGCGCCCGACGCGCAGATTAGAGGCGTCCTCAAGATATACGTAGGTTTTGAATCTGCGTGTTCGCAGTGGGCCTAAAACAGCAATCACATTCTGATCCCGCTAACGGGAATACTCTGGTTGATAAGCGACGTGTTATCTGCGAGCTTCTATGAGAAAAATCTGAAGCAACCGATTCAACTCATTTTTGACGGGCTATCCAATGACAAGAGCTGGATTCAGATAGGAGGCTAGGGACCGTTGCCCCTTATTGAAGGCATACATCGTGATATCGCACGTATGGTTTTACTTTGGATGCACGGCGGACGTTGGGAAAGTGACTAAATGATGTCGTCGTAATTCGTCGCAGAAGCGCTGACGCCAACCTATCCTAAAGCGAATGCCACTTGCGGGTACCTCTAGTGGCTAAACGAGGACAACGGTACATGGCGAACAGCGACAGGGCGGAGTGGCACCGGTGGATGGTTTCCTTACAGGCCTGACAATGTATTTATGGCGCGGGGTGCGTTGGGCAAAGTGATGTTAGTAGTACCCGATCATGGGCTGATCATAGTCAGTATGGCGAATGCAGAGCAGTAGCAGTCTGTCAACTAATTAAGTAGATGAAGTAGTGTGTGGCTCGGATCTGTGGATATGAATGACACCCTCGTGTTTTACTGAGGCCTGAAATCTGCAAGGTAGCGGTTAATAGTATGGGTAATGAATCTCGCACTGCGTTGGTTGAATTCCAGATTCGCGAAGAGAATGCGAGCCAAGCAGAGTGGCTCGAAACCTGGGGCCCACGTGGTCAGGATGCCCTGGACGGAGAACCGGATACGGTCGCTTATGGAGCGACCGTCAATTTAGAAAACGAACTTAACGTGCTGATTTTCGAGCGATACGCGCACGGTGACGAGAGTCTTGCGGCCCATATGGATCGTCCCGCACATGACACGTTGATGAAAACGCTTGGCGAACGCAATATGACAAAACGCCGGGTCCTCAGCACCGTTTTCAACGACATCCCGGGTTATGGCTGGTGGGGTCGCGGTCCCTCAGGGGCGAGCCGTGCTCCGGGAAATGTATTGGTCATCATCGGTATGCGATTTGGTGATGAAGCGCAGCGGGAGAAGTTCCTGGAGATTTCCAGGCAACATGCGGACTACTGTTTCGAGAACGAAGCAGATACGTTGATCTATAGTGGCGGAATCGCAACGGGAGATGCCGACAGAGAGATCGATGTAAAATCAGGTGATCTGATATTTGTGATGGCATGCACGAACCAAGAAGCCGTTCAGAAACATGCAGAGGACCCTAACCACCTGGCCATTGGTGACAAACTGCAGGAAGCGGGCATCGAGATGCAATTAACTTTCATGCGTTCCTATCTTAGCACCAAGTACGGCTATCTATGGCGTGAATAACATTGGGGGTCAGAGTCACGTGCCAGCGGAATATTGGTTCCGGAGTAAAATACGAACTGTTCGCTAACGGGACAGATCCCAGCTATTTTTCCCTGACCCCAAATTCCGCAAACAATGCAATCGCCTATGGTTTACTCTGAAACTTGGTTCTGACCCCTCAAGCTCATTAAGGATTTAGTTATGACCTTGGATGTTTGGCCCGATGCTCCGGACCTCAGACGCGACGATATCAGTTTTCGTTTTCGTGGCAACGACTACCGGGGCCATCTAGTCGCACCGCGGGCGGAAGTTGGCTCCAGACCGTTGGTGCTGGTAGTGCATAATTACCAGGGACTCAAGTTCTTCGATGTTGACGTGGCGGAATACCTGGCGCGTATAGGATATGTGGGGCTTGCGATTGATCTGTACGGCAATATCGTGCCGCCTAGCGAGCGCCTGTTTCCCGAAGATCCTGCTAAAGTCCACGACTTCCAGGCCAAGTGTTTTGAAGGCATGGTCGCGATGGATCATGACCATGAGTTATTTCGTTCGGCATTGCAGGAATGGCTGACCCGTGGTTTGGCGCACGAAACCGTCGACGAGTCTTTTTCTGCGGCTGCTATTGGCTACTGTTTCGGCGGGGTTGCAGTGATCGAAGCAGTGCGCGGTGGACTGGACTTGTCAGCGTGTGTTTCGTTCCACGGTTTGCTACAAACAGGGGAAGATCCAAACCCTCAGCACTTTGGTACTGAACGACCACCGCTCAAGACATGTGAGAACAAATACAATACCGATACGGTACTACTGATCGAAAACGGAGCACTCGATGGCCTTGTACCTCTTGAGAGCCAGCAACGCTTTTTCGCAGAGATGGATGAAGCAGGGGTCGACTGGATATTCCACAACCACGCTGACACACCACACGGGTTCGCCCTTCCAAAAACATTGGGTGGACCTGGCAAGCTGCATGAAGCGACCGATCGTCGATCGACGATGAATATGTTGAGTCTTTTCCGCGAAGTGTTTCCAGGCATTCCTCAGAACCCTGTCGAGCACAATGGCGCCGGGACTGGCATACCTGTCTAGTCCCTCTTGTACGATTCCTGCGATGTGTCGCAGGGGCGCCGCAAAATAACAAAAGGAATCAACATGACGCCTCCAGAACGACTTCGAGCGCTTCTTGCAGAACCAGGATTTGTACCGATGCCTGCAGTATGGGATGGACTCACGGCCAAAATGACGGCGTCCGCAGGTTTCCAGACAGCTTTCCTTTCTGGTTCCTGTGTGGCGGCTAGCCGTCTTGGCGGCCCGGATCTTGATCTATTGTCTTTCGGGGAGATGTTCGACTCTTTCAGTCTCGCGAGGGCTGCGGCCCCGGATCTTCTGCTACTCGCAGATTGTGATCATGGCTACGGTAATGTGATGAATGTTCAGCGAACGGTCAGTGCCTATGGTCGCGCTGGTGCTGCTGCGGTATTGGTTGAGGACAAGTTGACACCCCGTGCGTTAACTTCGGCCGGAAAACCGACAATCTCTCGCGGCGAGGCGAGAATGAAAATTCGTGCTGCGGTTGAGGCGGCGAAAGAGTCGGGCGTGCTGGTGCTCGCTCGCACTGATTGCAGGCCAACCCTGGGGATTGATGAGGCGGTCGCCAGAATCGAGATGTACAAAGAAGAAGGTGCAGACATCCTGTTCCTTGATTCCCCTGCTGACAGAGAAGAGATGTTGCGCGCCTCCGCAGCGGCCGCAGGGAAACCCTCTTTCATCGTGCTTGCTCCTGGATCAGAGCGACTGCCAACACGGGGCGAGGCGGAACAGTTGGGATTTAAGATTGGTACTTACCCCCAGGCGACACTTAACGCTGTCATCGGCGCGGTTAGTCAGGGTTTGGATGCAGTAGAAAAAGAAGATGCTGCTGCGGCACCCGCATCGATCGCACCACGGGAAATGATGCGGATCTTGGGCTACGAAGACTACGAGGCGCGGGTAAGTCGTTTTGTAGCAGGGGATACCAACGCCTGACCCATATTCCTATGAACCTAAAGAATCTGTTGGATCGTTGATGTAAGTTCTAGATTGGTTGTAGGCAGATTATAGGATCTGTTTGACGACAACGGATGGAATCGGATTTCTTCAATCGTAGGGTTCAGGTGCGACATTACTAATTCCTCGAACGCCTTTCTCCACCAACCTGCCGGTGATGAGCCCATTGTTGACCAACGTGCATTGTGTGATGTGCACCTGCTTGATCAAACGCTCGGGAAGGTCTGTAAAGCAGAAAGACTGAAGCCTGCCAGCCTTGCACCCACCGTAACCGATGGCTGGGCCCCAATTCATCGACGGCCAGATGCCCGTTCGCAGCCGCGCGTTTTTGGCGAAAGGACTTACCGCTCGGACTATTTTTTCGCGTAGCGAGCAGGTAAACTATAGGGTGGGACGATGAGTATGAAAGTTTTGGCTTTTCCGCCTACGCCTTCCTCACAGACGTTAGGTTGTCGTAAACGGTGTCGAAATGGCTATTTGGTATCGCTTTTTGCGACCCAGACAGCATACAAACCGTCTATTAGGAACCTAACCCGTTGAATTAAAAGGGTTTATTCTGGGAAAGCCGGTTGCGATGTTTATACCGAAAAGTGCAAAGAGCAATTGGTCGTACCTATAAATAAACGACAGTCAAACAAAGGGTTGACTCATGAGAGCTGAGGTAGAGGACTTTTGCTAACGAAACGCAATAACGCAAGACCGGTATCAATGCACCCACTGATTCTCGTGCCTCTCATCATACTTTGTGTAGCTGCGACGGCAGCGGCAGAGGAGGTAGTCGATCCTGGCGCCGCGCACCAGGCTGTGTTTGACAACAACGACTTTCCGTCTGCTACCGCCTGTGGTGACTGCCACCCGAAACATTACCGCCAATGGTCTGTATCCCAGCACGCCTACGCGCAGTTGAGCCCGGTATTCAATGCAATGCACGGGACAATCCTGAAGTTCAGCCAGTCCACCAACGGCGATTTCTGTATTCGTTGCCATACACCGGTCGGCATGAACCTCAATGAAGATATTTTTATGAGTAACATTGATCGCCACCCGACGTCCCGCGAAGGTGTTACCTGCATTGCCTGCCACCGCCTCAGTCAGTCTTATGGCAAGCTGAGTGGACGTCTCCATGTTTCTGAAGGACCTGTCACTGCACCGATTTACGGCGCGAATGGCGATCCTGCCGAACTCGATCGCGCGATTGACAAGAGCGGTCTCGTGACCAATCCGGACAGCGTGGGTCGCTCTGTCCACGGCGAAGTCGTCGAGAATGTACAGATGACTACCTCCGCATTCTGTGGATCCTGCCACGACGTTAATCTAGTCAATGGGTTTCGACTGGAAGAAGCTTTCAGCGAGTACAAGAACAGCCCAGCCAATTCTCGCGACATTACCTGCCAAGACTGCCACATGGGCAAGGAGCCCGGTCGGTTGATGGCTGAGCGTTCAGACCCTGATTTCATCCATAAAAACTATGACTTCGGTCCCGCAGCAAAGGTGGGTAGTCTGGAGACCGAACCGCGCAAGCTGACCAATCACATGTTCGTGGGCCCAGACTATTCAGTGCTGCCACCGTCTCTGTTCCCGCTGGACCTGCGAGCCATCAAGGAAGAGCACGAAAAGGACGATTTTCGCGCCCGGGGTATGGCAACGATCCGCGAGTGGCTGGAGTTCGACTGGAAGGCAGGCTGGGGTACCGACGACTTCGAGGACACGGTGGACTGGGACCATGAATTCCCCCCACGCTGGGAATCCATCGATGACCGCTACGATGCTCGGGAGATCATCACCGATAATTTGATGCTGCTGAAAGAAATCCGCGACCAGCGACTGAAGCTACTGCAAAACGGCTATGTGTTGGGCGATATCAATGTCAGCGAGAGCAAGAAAGGTTACGACATCACTGTCGAGGTCAAGAATGGTACCGATGGCCATAATGTACCTACCGGCTTCGACGCCGAACGTCTGGTTTGGCTCCACGTGCAGGTCGTTGATGCCAGCGGTGCTGTCATCATGGAGTCCGGCGACCTTGACCCGAACGGCGACGTCCGCGACCTTCATTCAAGTTATGTGCACAACCACGAACTACCACTCGACAAGGAACTGTTTAGCCTGCAATCAAAGTTCCTAACACGTAACATAGCTGGCGGTGAGCGGGAGCAGGTGCTTGCGGTTAATTACTCGGTTAGCCCACTGATCTTTTTGCGCCCAGCGCGCAACCCTACGGTCCTGCTGGGTAGGCCAAACGGAGCGCGTAAGCACAAGCAGAGTATCGAGCCAAACGGCATTCGCCGCGCCAAATATAAGGTCAGGTCAAAAGATCTCGCCCATGCCCAACTACCGCTCAAAGCCGTCGTTCGGCTCAAGGCTGCCATGGTTCCAGTCAATCTTATCAATGCTATTAAGGAGGTTGGCTTTGACTACAATCTGAGTGCCCGAGATGTTGCTGAGGTCGTTGTCCATGGACACGTCGACGAAGAAGGCAACCCCGTCATCTGGAACCCGTTCTCCGATGCACCGGAGGACAACCAGGTTGTCGGGCACCAAGTTGTTTGGGAACGAACCATCTCACTTGATGCGCCTGGAACCGTCGCACTTGATGCGCCTGAAGTCGCAAAGCGATAAGAGCGGCGGCCACTAGCCTGGGATTGGCAACGGCCCACTGCTGACGCAAAGGGAGCGAATGAATACTAATCCGAGGTATGTCAGTTGGGTCGCGGGTCTCGGCTTCGCGCTTGGTCTTAACGTCAGCCTAGCATTGGCTGCCGGTGGCAGCGTGGACGCTGATGGTAAGCGCACCAGTCGCATCTCCGACGAATCGGTCTATCACATTGACCCGAAGGACTTTCCGCAACGCCCGAAACCCATTCTTGAGCTGGGCAACGACTTCCTGGGCCCCGGTAACATAGGAAGAGGCTGGGAGTTGCCCACGGGTGCGGTCTGGCAGCCTTCACTCGTCGTGTTTGGCACCTACCGCAGTGCACTGCAGTCTTTCGATGTAGGGGACGAGGTCTTTAGTGAATGGGCTAATCGGGCTGACCTGTTTGCCAACCTCCAGTTGTCTGGCAGCGAACGCTTCTTGCTTGGCATTCGCCCACTCGACAAGGACGGTGAGTTCACTAGCTATCGCTTTAGGCCAGATGGTGCCGGGACAAACGAAAAGGGCTGGAATAACCAAATCAATGCTGAGATCGTCTCTGCTTTCTTTGAGGGTGATTTCAGCGAGATCTTCCCCAACCTTGACCCAAACGACACGCGTCAACTGGACTATGGTTTCGCGGTCGGGCGCCAGCAGTTGCTCTATCAGGAAGGGTTGCTTGTTAATGACTCTCTCGATGCCATCGGGGTCACGCGCAACACGCTGTTGCCAAAAGGAGGCTCTGATTTGCAGATTACCTTCCTTTTTGGCTGGGGCGACATCCACCGCCACAATAATCGGGAAATCGCCAACAATAAGCTATTTGGCCTTAACTTTGCTGCGGACTACCGGGCGTCCACCCTGAACGCAGACTTCTTCTATGTTGACGACCGAAACGGCACCAGTGATGGTTTCTTCTGGGGGCTGAGTGACGTGCGCCGGGTTGGGCACTACAACCTGTCCACGAGACTACTTGGCTCCCACGCACTGGAGGAAGAATCCGATATCGTTCGGGACGGTGTGCTGTTACTCGCTGAATTATCCTGGGTCCCTGCTTGGACCGACAACCATGTATACGTCAATGGCTTCCTTGCCATTGATGAATTTACTTCAGCAGCACGTGGGCCCGCGACCGGAGGTCCACTGGGTCGCACCGGCATCCAGTACCGTGCCGTCGGCCTGGGTCGTTATGGCGCATCATTGGGTAACCAGGCTGCGCAGTCCTTCGGCGGCGCGTTCGGCTACCAGTGGTTCATCGATCCGGTGGTGAATCAGGTCATCTTCGAGTTGGGCTTCCGTAAGTCTACTAACGATGCCGTCGAAGAGCAGGATGCGATCGCGGGGGCAATAAGCTACCGCCACGTACTGGGCCAGCATACAGTTTTTCAGTTCGATATGTTCTCTTCCATTAATTTCAATCGTGCCAACAGCTCCGGTGGGCGGGTTGAACTGCGAGTGGAGTTCTAGGCGATGGCGGTTGTACTAGCCAATATGTGGCTTGCAGGAGTGATGATCGTCGGAGCGACCGCCCTCTATGCCGTGATTGCGTTGTACACCGCCATTAACCGTTTGAGCTTCGAGCGCTCTATCCTGCGTCGTCAGGTTAAGGTCATGGACATAGCTATCGACCAGGCCCGGGGTCGAATGGAATCGGAAACGGAGAAATCGCTGTCCTGGGCGGGTACCCGCAAGTTCGAGGTTAGCCGCCGAGAATACGAGAGCCCTGACAAAAATGTATGCTCGTTCTATATTGAGCCACACGACAAGCGGCCGATTCCCGCCTTCGAGCCAGGACAATTCTTGACCTTTGAGCTTGCGATTCCGGACGAAAAAAAGGTTATTCGCTGTTACTCCCTTTCAGATGCACCAGGCACTTCCCAATACCGCGTTTCTATCAAGCGCGTACCGCCACCCCGCGACAATCCCGACGCACCACCTGGCCTCTCATCCAACTGGTTCCATGACCAGATTCAGGAAGGCGACATTCTAGACGTGCGCGCGCCCAGCGGTAAGTTTTTTCTCGACATGAACAGTGATCGTCCTATTGTCCTTATCGGGGGTGGTGTTGGCCTTACGCCGGTGCTGAGCATGCTGAATGCAGTGGTAGCATCCAACGCGGACCGCGAGGTTTGGTTTTTCTATGGAGTGAGAAATGGCGATGAACACTGCATGAAGTCGCACCTCAAGGAAGTTGACGCCGCGCACACGAATATCCACGTCGTTTGCTGTTATAGCGAACCCACCGAAAGCGACCAGCAGGGTACAGACTACGATCACGCCGAGAGAGTTAGTGTGCATCTGTTGAAGACACTGTTGCCATCAAACAACTATCAGTTCCTGATGTGTGGTCCACCGCCAATGATGGAATCGCTCATTGCGGACCTGAAAGACTGGGGTGTGCCACCCGATGACATCCTCCGCGAAAGTTTCGGTCCGGCCTCCGGACGACAGCTACCGCCCCAAGCACCAAACCCCGACGCTATCGGGCCAGAAATCACCTTTAAGCGATCGGGTAAGATAGTGCGCTGGGATCCCGCTTTCGACAGCCTCATCAAGTTTGCAGAAGCCAATGACTGTGACATTCCTTATGCCTGTCTTGCGGGCAACTGTGGCACCTGCCTGACCACTATCATTGAGGGTGAGGTTGACTATCCAAACGGGGCTCCGGATTTCGAGCCGGAAGATGGCACTTGCCTGACCTGTTCTTGCATTCCGAATGGCGCGATCACTCTGGACGCTTAACGAACCCGGCAACATCTATGATGGACAA
>Ga0208624_1000561_pt1 | contig 18974 bp, 17 predicted proteins | sample Knorr_S23_td_DCM_FD_185607 | JGI IMG/M metagenome (GOLD analysis project Ga0208624, IMG submission 185607) | Marine microbial communities from Southern Atlantic Ocean transect - Knorr_S23_td_DCM_ad_71m_LV_A (SPAdes) (version 2) | ecosystem: Environmental > Aquatic > Marine > Oceanic | place...
CAGCGTGAGCGATGAACTCTGCACCCTGATGGATCTACACCCCACCTTCGCCAAACTCGCCGGCGCGCAATTGCCGGAACGTAAACGCGACGGCCAAAACATCTGGCCCGTCTGGAGCCCCCGTAATGCCAAGTCGCCGCACGATCATTTTTTCTACTACCACACACACTCTCTCCAAGCCGTCCGCGATCACCGCTGGAAGCTCGTACTCGGTGACACGCCCAAGCTCTACGATTTAAAGGCTGACATGGGGGAGCAACATAATCTCATCGAACAACAACCCGCCGTCACCAAACGCCTCCGCACTCTGGCCAATCGGGCCAAAACCGAACTCGGCCATGGAGAACAAAAGGGGACTCAAGTCCGCCCTGTGGGACGATCCACCAAACCCACCGCCCGCATTCGATAACTCCATCAGCAAAAAAAGACGGGCCGAAGCCCGTCTTGTGGAATTTGATAGTGCAGGAACTTACTTGGCTTCGAGGCGGTAGATGCGACCGCGGCCCTCGAACCCGAGCAGATACTGTTCGCCGGCGTTGTCCTCGCCAAAGCTGGCGATAAACCGGATCGGGTTAGGGGCGATCACCTGGCCGTACTCCGTCACCTGGCCGCCACTCTGACGGAAGGCCCACACAGTACCGGTCTTGTAATCACCGTACACATAGGCACCCCGCAGCGCGGGAATTTTTTTACCGCGATACACGTAGCCGCCAGTGATGCTGAGGCCGTGGCCGTGTTTATTGAATTTCGACTTGGCGGCACCTGCCGGTGAATGCGGGTACTCGATCACGGGATCAATGAACTTCTCGGGCTGGTTGAATTTCGTGGTCAACACGCCACCGGCTTTAGCCGCACTTTCGTGGAACCCTTCGCGCGGACGCCAACCATAGTTACCGCCTTTCACGATGAGGTTCACTTCCTCCCAAAAATCCTGACCCACATCAGCGGCCCAAAAATCGCCGTTCTCACTATCGAAACTCATACGCCACACATTGCGCAGACCGTACGCCCAGATCTCTGGACGGGCTCCTTCGCGACCGACAAACGGGTTGTCCTTCGGAATGCCGTAGGGCCGCCCGGCCGTCGGCTTGTCGACATCAATACGCATGATGGTGCCCAGCAGCGTGCCTAGGTTTTGCGCGTTGTCGAAGGGATCCTCGCGTTTACCGCCGTCTCCGTGCGTGATGTACAGCTTGCCGTCCGGCCCGAAGAGGATGCAGCCGCCGTCATGATTCCAAAACGGCCGCTCAATGGTCACCAACTTGCGCTCGGTGGCGGGATCTACCTTGCCGTTGTTGCCCACCTTGAATTCACTGACAATACTGCGCAGCGGTTCGTGCGCGGAATAAAAGACGTACAGTTTGCCGTTGGCCTTGAACTGCGGATGGAACGCCATACCGAGCAGGCCTTCCTCATCCTTCACGTACGGCTTGCGCCCGGAAATATCGAAGAGCACCTTAGCCTGGTCGCCCTTGGCGTTCTTGGGCAGCTCGAGGATGGTGCCGCGCTGTTCCAGCACGAACATTCGGCCATCGGGCAGCTGCTCCAGCCACAGGGGCCGTTGGAGCTTGAGGTTGGGATAGGCATTCACCAGCTTCAACTGCGGCAACTCCGCGGAAACCGTGCCCACAAACGCCAGCGCGCACAGCGCCGACACCAATCGGGTGAAAGAAACAAAGGGTTTCATCGCGCCGATTCAAGGCCGTTGAGCCCGGCTTGTCAACCGGCGAACAACGCCCCAACCAATTCGCCGGTGCCCGCCACCAGCACCGGCAACCCTACCGGCCACGGGCCGGCCAACAACAAGGCCATCCCCACCATCACCAAGCCCGCGGGCACCAAAGGAAACATCAATGTGTCATTCATGATGGCAACAGCGTATCGGCGTCACTAGGACATTGGCTGTCCATGTCACGGAAAATCGAGGTGCCGCCAAAAGGGCGCTGGTTCCGGATGCGTGCCGGTGGTAATTTAACCCCATGAAATTCGCATGTTTTCTATGGATTACGCTGATTTTCGGGGCCACGGCCGCCGAGCCCCGTTTCCAGTTGCGGTCCCTAATTCAGAATGACGGCACACTTCTGCACATGCGCTTGGACACTGAAACTGGCAAAACGTGGCGACTTGAGCGGGTGTTGAAGAATCGGATCGAGATCTCGCTTCAAGGCAAATTGGCCGCCCGCGAGCTGGAACGCACACGCATCGATGTAAAGTCACTGGAGTCTTTCACGTTGGCTGAGGTGTTGCAGACGTTGAACGGGATTCTGGCGGAGACGGGCAATGACAATCTGCCACGACTGGTGTTTTCCATCCCAGTCAAGAATCCGGATATCGATCAGGCCAAGGCAAAGGAACAACTCGTGCCACCGGCGCAACCGTTTGGAGAAGCCCCGCAAGGCATCGACCCCACCACGGGGCTACCTATCCACCTTCCGTTGCCCGCCCAGCCCCCGCCATTCCCGGGAGGTGCCGGCGGCGGATCGGCTATTCCCGGTTTTCCTCCCGGCGCCATCCCGGGTAACCCCAACGCGCCCCCCATCCAAATTGACCCGCTTACCGGCCGGCCCTTATTTCGACCACCCGTGCCGCGCCCGCCGCTATGGCAGCCGCCCCGCCGTAAGGAGGATGTCACCCTGTTTCGCATTCGGAACTGGGGGCAGCCGATGCGAGAGACCTCCGTAAAACAGGTGCTGGCGCATGTGTTGAACTGCGCCGATTCGCCGTTGCGATGTGTGGTGGATGAGAAGACGGTTTATTTTACTCCCGAATCCAGCGTCATCACCGTGGGCCGAACCTTCTCCCAGCCGCAGTACGCCGAACAATGGCTGGAGATCAGCGATGATTCACCAATCCAACCGAAGTAGGTGCGAACAAGTCGACGTTGAACGGTCGCCATACGCGGTGTTTTATCGGCCGCAAGGAGTACACGTTTGAGCGACTGGAACATCCAATCCCGCGGGCATCAATGCCACGCCTGCAACACTGCGTTTGAAGACGGCACAAGCTATCACACCGTGCTCGTTTACGAAAATAACGAGTATATGCGGCAGGATATTTGCACCGCCTGCTGGAAAAAGGAAAGCGACGGGGCCCCGTCGCGCAAAGGATTTATCTCCACTTGGCAGGGCACTTACGAAGCCCCGCCACCAGCACCACCCGAGGCGATTCAGAAAGATAATGCCGAAGGGCTCTTGCGGAAGCTGGTCGAAACCGGCGATACGCGCTGGCGCGAAGCCAGCTACATTCTCGCTGTGATGCTCGAACGCAAGCGCGTGCTTAAAGTGAAGGAACAGATCAAGGAAGCCGATGGCCGCGTATTTGTGTACGAGATGAGTCAGTCCGGCGATGTATTTACCATTCCGGATCCCAACCTCAAGATGGAGGAGCTGGAACAGGTGCAAATCGAGGTCGCCACCCTGCTGGAACACGGCCTGCCGGTGGAAGGCAAACCATGGCCTCCCGAGCCGGAGGAACCAACTGGCGAAGCAGACGCCGAAGCCTCGGAAGACACCGGCGATACACCTGAATCTGCGGAAGACGCGGAAGCACCCGAACCGGAAACCACCCCCGCGGCCGAGCAGGTCGCCTAGGCTTCATGCCCGCGCGGGGTCCATTCCAAGAGCGGCTGGGATACACATTCAAGCAACCGGAGCTGTTGGAACTGGCCCTCACCCATCCCTCGGTGAGCCATGAACAAGGCGAGAAGCTCGCCAATAATCAACGGCTGGAATTCCTCGGGGACGCCGTGCTGCAGCTGATTATCAGCGCGGAATTGTACAAGCACTTTCCCGACTGCGACGAAGGCGCGTTGTCCAAGGCACGGGCGCGGCTGGTTAACAAGGAGGCACTGGCCGAACGCGCCACGGCTATTCAACTCGGGCCCGAGCTCGTGCTCAGTCGTGGCGAGGAGATCAACAATGGCCGGGAACGGCCCTCGGCTTTGGCCGACGCCTTTGAGGCGTTGGTCGGTGCGATCTATCTGGATGGCGGGTTCACCAAAGTGCAACGATTCATCCACACCGAGTTCACCGAGTCCCTCACGCACGCCGATGCCGGACGGCACACGGGCAATCCCAAAGGCGAGTTGCAGGAGATTTTGCAGGGCAAAAATGCGGTGGCCCCGGAGTACCGGTTGCTGGAGATGGAAGGACCGGATCATGACCGGTCATTTGTCTGCGCCGTGCGCCACAGCGGCAATGAATTGGCGCGCGGCTCAGGCAAGAGCAAGAAGGCCGCGGAAATGACGGCGGCCCGGGCGGCCATCGATAGCCTACGCGCTAAGGGCAAGGCCTAAGCCGCGGTTTGGCGGGACGCATAAGCCCTTTAAAATTGACCCGAACGCCCCGTTTCCTTAGGTTAGCCGAGCTTTTTTAATATGGCCAACAGCGAAGTTCAGAACAATTACCTGATCCCCCACGTGGTGGAGCAGACCAGTCGCGGCGAGCGCGGATACGATATTTATTCGCGCCTGCTGGTGGACCGTATCATCTTCCTCGGCACCGCCATCGATGATTCGGTGGCCAATACCGTGATCGCCCAGATGCTCTTTCTGCAGATGAGCGATCCGAAGAAGGACATCCATATTTACATCAACTCCCCCGGTGGCCACGTCACCGCCGGACTGGCGATCTACGACACCATGCAGTTCCTCACCTGCGACGTGAACACCTACTGCATCGGTCAGGCCGCCAGCATGGGCGCCGTGCTGCTCAGCGGCGGTACCACCGGCAAACGCTTTGCCCTACCGCACGCCAACGTGATGATCCATCAGGTGCTCGGCGGCGCGCAAGGTCAAGCAACCGACATGGAGATCCACGTGAAACACATGTTGGAGCTCAAGAAAACCCTCACCGGCATTCTCGCCAAACACAGTGGCAAGCCCTACGAGGAAGTGTACGAAGCCTGCGAACGCGATAATTTTCTCACCGCCGAGGAAGCCAAAAACTTTGGCCTCGTGGATGAAGTAGTGTCCTCCCGCAAGGATGTCACTACGCTTCCGGATAAATCGTCTGTGGACGAGAAATAATCTGCACCGACTATGGCCCGCCCTCGTAATCTCACCCTGTGCAGCTTCTGCGGCAAATCGCATGCCGAAGTCCGCAAGCTGGTGTCCGGCCCGGGGGTGTACATATGCGACGAATGCATCGAAACCTTCAAACAAGTGCTCGACAAGGAACTGGCTGAGGAAGCACCCAAGGGCGAGGCGCCGCAGCTGGCCATCAAGCAGCCCGCCGAGATCAAGGCCGAGCTGGACAAGCATTGCATCGGGCAGGACGCCGCCAAGAAGACGCTGTCCGTGGCAGTACACAATCACTTCAAACGTATCCTGCATGAGGCCGCCGCCGAGTCCGAGGATGCCCCGCATGCCGGTGTGGAGATTGAGAAGACCAACATCATGCTCATCGGCTCCACCGGCACTGGCAAGACCCTGCTCGCCCGTACCCTTGCCGACGTGCTCGATGTGCCTTTCGCCATTGCCGACGCCACCACCCTGACCGAGGCCGGTTATGTGGGTGAAGATGTGGAAAACATTATCCTGCGTTTACTACAGTCCTCGGACTACGACGTGAAGCGCGCGGAGATGGGCATCATTTATATCGACGAGATCGACAAGATCACCCGCCGCACCGAAAACGTTTCCATCACACGCGATGTTTCCGGTGAAGGCGTACAGCAGGCGCTGCTCAAGATTCTGGAAGGCACCATCTGCGCCGTACCGCCTCAGGGAGGTCGCAAGCATCCGCAGCAGGAATACATCCGCGTCAACACCCGCAACATCCTGTTCATCTGCGGCGGCGCCTTTGTGGATCTGGACAAGGTAATCCAGCGCCGCCTCGGCAATCACGTGCTCGGCTTCGGCGCGCAGGAACAACAGGTCGATGCCATGCACAAGAGCCGCGAAGCTCTCAAGCATGTGGAGCCGGAAGATTTACTCAGCTACGGGTTCATCCCCGAATTCATTGGCCGCCTGCCGATGATCACCGCACTGGAGGAACTCACCAAGGATCAACTCGTTGCCATCCTTACCGACACCAAGAACGCCCTAACCAAACAGTACCAGAAACTGCTTTGGCTCGAAGGCGTGGAACTGGAGTTCACCAAGGACGCCCTGCAGGAACTCGCCGCCCAGGCCATTGCCAAGGGTACCGGTGCCCGCGCCCTGCGCGGTCAGTTGGAGCGATTGATGCTCGATCTCATGTATGAGATTCCCAGCAGTGATGAAATTGAGTCGGTCAAAATTACCCGCGGTGCCGTGCAGGGCAAGAGCAAGCCGGTGACCCGGCGCAAACCGAAGCAGGCCGCCGCCTAATTCCGCCTTCTCCGGCCCGCACCATTGGCTTGCCGGGATAACCCTAATTCCCTTACGTTCCACGCCTTATGTCCGAAACCACGCCCATTGCCGACCGGTTGGCTGCCCACGTGGCGGCCCTGCCGCCGTCGGGCATTCGCGAGTTCTTTGAGCTCGTGCAGGGCCGGCCGGACGTCATTTCCCTCGGTGTCGGCGAACCCGATTTCACCACGCCTTGGCACATTCGCGAGGCGACCATCTACGTCCTAGAACGCGGCCGCACCAGCTACACCTCAAACTATGGCCTGATGAGCCTGCGCGAGGAGATCAGCAAATATGTCGCCCGCCTGTTCGGCCCCGTGTACCGGCCGGACAATGAAATCCTCATCACAGTCGGCGTAAGCGAAGCGCTGGATCTGGCGTTGCGCGCCCTGATTGATCCGGGCGATGAAGTGATTTATCACGAACCCTGTTATGTGAGCTACTCGCCTTCTATCGCGCTGGCCCACGGTGTGGCCGTGCCGGTGGAATGTCGGGCAGAGGAACAATTCAGCGTAACCGCCGCCGCCATCGAGGAGGCCATCACGGATAAGAGCAAAGTGCTCGTGCTGAATTTCCCCACCAACCCCACCGGCGGCACGATGACCCGCGGGGAACTGCAGGCCATTGCCGATCTGGCGGTGAAGCATAACCTGATCGTGATCACCGATGAGATTTACGCCGAACTGACGTTTGAGGGCGAACACGTCAGCATCGCCAGCCTGCCCGGCATGCGGGAGCGCACGATTTTCCTGCACGGCTTTTCCAAGGCCTACGCCATGACCGGTTTCCGCATCGGCTTCGCCTGCGGACCGGAAACTCTGGTCGGTGCCATGACGCGCATTCACCAGTACTCCATGCTTTGCGCCAGCATCGTCAGTCAGGAAGCCGCGTTGGAAGCGCTGCGCAATGGCGAGGAACCGATGCTGGAAATGCGCGAGGCCTACCGGCAACGCCGCAACTTCATGGTCCAAGCCCTGAACGACATGGGGCTGGAATGCCATCGACCGCGCGGTTCGTTCTATGCCTTCCCCGGCGTGCAATCGACCGGGCTCGATTCTAAGTCGTTTGCCACTGGACTGGTGCAGACGGAAAATGTCGCCGCAGTGCCCGGCGGTGCGTTTGGCGCCTGTGGTGAAGGATTCCTGCGCTGCTGCTTTGCCGCCAGCTTCGATCAGATCGAGGAGGCCATGGAGCGGATGGCGCGGTTTGTGGCCCAAACGAAAAAGGGCTGAGTTTCCTCAGCCCTTCTCCTGAACTTCTGAATGCTTTGTCCGTCTAGCGGAGCAGCTGTTTCTCAAGGTAATGCACGGTCTGGCGCACGTTGGCGTCAATCTCCATGCGATCCTTCACCAAACGGCAGGCGTGCAGCACGGTGCCATGGTCGCGGCCACCAAAGGCCTCGCCGATCGCGCTGAGCGAATGCTCGGTGAGTTGGCGGCTGAGGAACATGGCGATCTGGCGCGGGAAGGCGATGTTTTCCGGCCGGCGCTTACTGGTCATGTCGGCCATGCGCAGGTCGAATTTCTCTGCCACCTTCTTCTGGATCACCTCGATGGTGATAGTGTGCCGGCCTTCTTCCTGCAAGATCTCGCGCAGCAGGTTCTCCACCACGTCGTTGGTGAGCTCCTTACCGGTGAGGTGCGCGTAGGATGCCACCCGAATCAGCGCGCCCTCAAGGCGGCGGATGTTGGTGCGAATCCGGTTCGCGAGGAAGGTCAACACGTCCTCGGGAATCTCTACGCCCATGGTTTTCACCTTGTTGCGCAGGATAGCCAGACGGGTTTCCACATCGGGCGGCTGCAGGTCGGTGACCAAGCCCCACTCAAAACGACTCACCAGACGGTGCTCTAGGTTTTGAATCTCACTGGCCGGCCGGTCACAGGTCAGCACGATCTGCTTGTGGGCCTCGTGCAGCGCGTTGAAGGTGTGGAAGAACTCCTCCTGAATCCGCTCTTTGCCGGCGAGAAACTGGATGTCGTCAATCAACAGCACATCGGCCTGACGATATTTCTTACGAAACTTCACCAGCTGATTCTCCTGAATGGCCGCGATGTATTCGTTGGTGAATTTCTCGGAGGACACATAGGAGACCTTCGCGCCTTTCTTGGCGCCGGCCACGTGCTGACCCACCGCGTGCAGTAGGTGCGTCTTGCCGAGGCCTGTGCCGCCATACAGGAAGAGCGGGTTGTAGGCCTTGCCCGGTTGCTGGGCCACGGCCATGGCAGCGGCATGTGCGAAGCTGTTGTTGTTGCCCACCACAAAGGTGTCGAACGTGTTGCGCGGGTTGAACACTAGATCGCCGTCACTGGCTTTCTTAACGGCTGCTTTCTTGCCGCGAGCCGGCTTGGCCGGAGCGGGTGCCGCGCCGTTGCCCTCGGCGACTTTGAATTTAATGTTCAGCTTGCGGCCGCTGGCGGTGGCCAAAGCGTCCTGCAACAGTTCCAAGTAATTGTCCTTCAACCAGACTTCCGAAAATTCATTCGGCACCTCAAGGGTGATGGAAGACTGGTTCAGGGACACCGGCTGCACCGAGGAGAACCACAGGTTGTAGGTCTCGGTGTTGAGTAGGGTACGGATCTGATCCGTGGTTTGTGTCCAAATTTTATCGACGGTTGCCTGCATCTTTTCGGTTCAAAGCATCAAAGTTCAAAATTGTACGTTCCAATATAGTGTCGGGCTTATCCCGGCGCGGCCCAAAGGCATTCAAGTCAGGCTCCCCCCAAAGGGGATGACGGATAATCCGCCAACATGTCCACAGGATCCGGCAGCGCCATTTGCAAGAGACACGACATCACAGCGATGAGCCGCAAGGCTCGGTATTGCTGGGACGCGGGGCAATGTGTAAGCAAATGATCATAGTCGTTCCACGTGAACCTATTAACTGTTGTTCACGATTTGTTCACACGCAGGCTTCCCGCTTGACAGGAACGTAACGCGCGCAACGGTTTCGTGACTTTTTTTAGTATAAATATACTCACTATAAATTATAACAATATTGCTTCGCGAATAAGCGGAGCGAAAGGGAGGGAGATTTATAATGCCTCCGCGCCGGTTTCCCCGGTGCGGATACGGACGGCGCTTTCCACGGCGGTCACAAATATTTTGCCGTCCCCAATCTTCCCGGTGGTGGCCGCGGCCTGGATCGCTTTTACAGCGTCTCCGGCCTGCTCGGCGGTCACCACCAGCTCCAACTTGAGCTTGGGCAAAAAATCCACAGTGTACTCACTGCCGCGATAAATCTCCGTATGACCTTTCTGCCGGCCGAAGCCCTTCACTTCGGTCACGGTCATGCCCACAATGCCCAGCTCCGTCAACGCCGCTTTCACGTCGTCGAGTTTAAAGGGTTGGATAATGGCATCAATGCGCTTCATTCGCGTAACAGGTTCGGTGCTGATGTTAACAACCTATGAAAATGTGTCCATCGAGAATCGGAATTTTTGAAAAATATATTTTCATGTTTCTGTTAGATTTCGTTTTTCAATGATTCAGGAATGTGCACTCGACACTCGCCCCAATGCCCCGCTAAATCAACACGCCCATGGGCTGGATCTATCGCAACTGCCTGCAACCGCTGCTTTTCCTGCAGGAATCCGAAGCCGCGCACAACCGCGTCATCGGCGGCCTGTCTTGGGCCGGGCGCTTGCCTCTAGTGCCCATGCTCGCCGATGCCGTGTACAGTGCGCCCGATCTACCGGTGACTTTAGGAGGTCTGCGCTTCCCCAATCCCATCGGGCTCGCGGCCGGGATGGACAAACACGCGGCCGCCGTACCCATGTGGGAACGGCTGGGATTTGGCTTTGCCGAACTCGGCGGCGTCACCCAATACGCGCAACCGGGCAATGACTCACCGCGCATGTTTCGCGCCGTAAACGAGGGCGCGTTGGTCAACCGCATGGGATTCAACAACCCCGGTGCCGTGGCCGTTGCGCAAGCGCTGCAACAATGGCGCGCGCGTGATCAGTGGCCCGCTCATCCCATTGGCATCAATCTCGGCAAATCAAAAGTCACACCGCTGGAGGAAGCCGCTGAGGATTACGCCTTCTCCTTTCGCACGCTGCAGGGTCTGGCCGATTTCTTTGTCGTCAATGTCAGTTCACCCAACACGCCCAACCTGCGTCAACTGCAAGACAAGAGCGCCTTGGACGACATTCTGAAAGCTCTGCGTGCGGTGAACTCCAAGGTTCCGCTGCTTATCAAGATCGCGCCTGACCTCACTTATGAAGCGATCGACGATGTGCTCGAGCTGGCCACGGTCCACTCACTCGCCGGCATTGTGGCCACCAACACCACCATCGAACGCCCTGAGCCCGGCGACGCGCAATGCCGGGCTACCTATGAGCAAACCGGCGGCCTTAGCGGCGCACCATTGCGCACGCGCAGCACGGAGGTCATCGCGCATATTTATCAGCACACCGAAGGCAAGCTACCGATCATCGGCGTGGGGGGTATTTTCACGGCCAACGATGCTTGGGAAAAAATCACCGCCGGCGCAAGTCTGTTGCAGGTCTACACCGGTCTGGTCTACGAAGGCCCCGCCATTGCTGGCGACCTTGTCCGCGGACTCAAAGCGCGGATGGAAAAAGAAGGTGTCCGCTCGCTGGCGGATGTGATTGGCCAAAGCTAGCTGCCCTGCACCAGCGCAATGATCCGGGCACTGGTTTCTTCGGGGGACTCGCCGGAATTGTTGATGACCGTGGCGCCTTCCACCACTTTTAGCGGGGCAGCCTTACGGGTGCTGTCGCGTTGATCGCGGGCCGCGAGATTCTCCTTCACGCCATCGGCATCGCGCCGCGCCTGTCGTACTTCGGCTGAGGCATGGAGATAAAATTTATGCGGCGTATCCGGAAAAATGTTCGAGGTAATGTCGCGCCCCTCCATCACCAGATTGCCGAACTGCACACAAGACCGCTGACGTTCCTTCATCCATTCGCGCACGAACGGCACCTGCGCCACGTGACTCACCACGGCACTGACTTCGGCGGAGCGAATTTCCTGCTCAGGAAAAAACCCGTCTACCTCCAGCCAAATGCTGTCGCCGCGCCGCACTAGTTTCGCCGGCCAATCGCGGCACAAGGCTTCCACCGCTGCCGCATTGGTCACCTCTGTGCCTGCCTGCAACGCGTACCAGGCCAGCGTGCGATACATCGCGCCGGTGTCCACGTACACATACCCGAGTCGGGCAGCGATAATCTTGGAGTTCGTGCTCTTGCCACTGGCGCTGGGGCCGTCGATGGCGATCACAATGGGTTCAGGGTCACTCATGCAGCAAATAAATCTTCACCGGCCAACCCGCGTCCAGCGGCATCGCGGATTGTCGCGCCCAACCCGGCAGGCGGGGCGGCGGCCAGTTTCTGGAAAAAATTGGGAAAAGTTTTCTTCACGCAAGCCGGATCACGCAGACGCATGCCCGGCACTTTGAGGCCGAGCAGGGCAAAACACATGGCCATGCGATGATCGTTGTAGGTGTCGATCTCCGCTCCGTGCAATTCAGGGGAGGGCTCGACGTGCAGCGTGTCGCCTTCTTCGGTGATCCGCGCGCCGCACTTGGTCAGTTCCGTGCGCAGCGCCGTCACGCGTTCGCATTCCTGCACGCGTAATCGACCGAGATCCGTGAAGCTCGTAGGCCGGTCCTGCAAAGGCGCCAGTGTGATGGCGGTCATGATGCTGTCACCCAAATCTGTTTGCCGCGACACCTCGCGGGGAGGGGAGAGGAACCGCGTGAACTGCGCATCAACCTGCCAGCCGGTCAGCGGCCAGTGCGACACCTCCACGCCTTCGGCAAAAGTGTTCACGCCCCAAAAATAACTGCCGCTCGAGGCATCCGGTTCAATGGCAAACGTGCCGCCGACCTTGGGAAACTCCGCGATCAGCTCCTGCGTCATCTGCACATAAGGCGCCTCAGCGAGCTTCGCCTCGCCCAAACCGATCTGCCAACCGCCGACGTCCGCCGCCAGCAGCAGGGCACTGGCGAATTGCGAACTCTCCTGCAGACTCACCGTGCACGCCGCGGCGCGCGGGCCGGTCCCGTGAATGGTGGCGGGCAGCTTGTCATTCGGCGCATCCACCGTGTACCCCAGCGCGCGCAACGCCTGAAACAATTCGCCCTGCGGCCGTTCGTGCATGCGATCGATGCCATGCAATTTCACCAGGCCGTCCCCGAGACAAACCAATGCCGCTAGAAACCGCGCGGCCGTGCCCGCATTGCCCACGAACAGATCCTCCGGCGTCTTGGGAATCCGGCCGCCTTGACCTTGCACGGTGATGGTGCGATTGGCGGACTCCGCCGGATCCTCAGCCACCTTCACGCCGAAACCCATCGTCTGCAGCGCGCCCACCATGATTTGCGTGTCCTCGCTCCACAGCGCGCCGGTCAGCGTCGTGTCACCCTCGGCCAACGCCGCGAGAATAAGTGCGCGATTGGTAATGCTCTTGGAGCCGGGCACGGTGATGTGAGCATGAACGGGCCCGGGCAGGGGCACAATCTCGATAAGGTCGGGCAAGGCCATTACTTGCGCTCCCCGTCCTCCAGACCGGCGATCCATTGCTGGCGAAATTCTTGGCCCTTGGCAAAAAACGTTTCCAACGCCGCCGCCTCGCGGGCGTTCAACGCCGTCTTCAACATCGCCAGTTCGGCCTGCAGATCATCAATGGCCTGCTCAATCGCTGGCGCGTTATCCATTGCAATGTCGCGCCACATGGCGGGCGAACCGGACGCCAGCCGCGTGGTATCGCGAAAGCCCGTGCCCAGAAAAGCCGCCTCGCCTTCGCGCGGTCGACCGAGCACGGCGTTGACCAGTGCGCTTGCCAGCACATGCGGCAGGTGACTGGTGCGGGCGACGATCGTATCGTGCTCAGCGGCGGGCAGCGAAATCACGTGACTGCCAAGCGCCGTCCAAAATTCGTTCACGCGCGCGACACACGCCGCATCGCTTTGGTCCGTGGACGTCACCGCGCACACAGCGTTCTCGAACAAATCCGCGCGCGCATTGGCCACGCCCGTTTGCTCGGAACCAGCCATCGGATGACTGCCCACAAACCGTGGCAGCACCGGCATCACCTCCGCCATTACCGAAGCTTTCACGCTGCCGACATCCGTCACCACAGCGTCCGGCGCCAAGTGCGGTTTGATAGCTTCGGCCATTGCTTTCATGCCACCCACCGGCGTGCATAAAATGACCAGCTCGGCTCCGTTCACCGCTTCGGCCAAATCCAGTGTGGCGTCATCCACGGCGCCGGCGGCCCGACATTCCTCCACACTCTCGGCCCGGCGCACAAGGCCGGTCACCTGCCCAGCAACGCCGCGTTGGCGGGCCGCCAAACCTATGGAACCGCCCAGCAGGCCGACGCCAATGAGTGTGATTTTCGGAATAGTCACGGGACGGTGATCATGCGGCGGAGCACGCCGTTCTCAAAGCGGAAAGTTATGCCGCCGCCTCGCGCACGCGCTCAAGGATCACCTCTGGCAAGTGTGGCTCACTGCCAATGGCTTCGGTGTACCAGACGAGCTTACCTTTTCGTTCGGTAGGGTTTCGCCATGTGACTTGATTTGCCTCCAAACGTTTTTTAACCTGTTTTTCGGTCTCTCCGAGCAATACTGGGATATCCTCTACAGTATGAAGGCCATCGGCAATAAAGAATGGAACCATTACAATGTGACGAGCTTCAGCGTTCTCGTAACAGTCCGCAATAAGCGGCGTCTCTTCCATGAAGGCTGACTGCACGTCTGCGTACTCGCCGAGTTCCTTAATTGCCTGAACCTGCGCTTCAATTGCTTTGCGGGATTTTAAATTTCTTTTTGTACCATGACCGGCAATGATCAAGCAGATTTCCTCTGGTTTTGGCGGCTTGGGGAAAGGATATTTTTGAACGATCTCCTTGGCCCTCCCAAGAAGTACATCTGTCATGGTGTTATGCGTTCCAACCGGTCGACAGTAAACAATCTCTTTGCCGTTTACCTCAGCATTACTGGGATAATTGCATTCTCCCACCGGACAGTCACATTGTCCTTTGGTGCACAAACCTAGGCCAAATGGGATTATTTCCTCGGTAAATTGTCCTTCACTGATTGTGATCGGAGCAGCAAAAACACGTTTTGAACTCAACTCTTTGAGTGCATCAGAAATATGAGGCTCCTCTAATTTGAATGCGCAGGCAACCTCAGCAAAGAGCTTTCTTGAGTTCAATTCCTCCGTCAGACGTCGAGTTGGCTCGCTAGACTGGGAATTCACAGTACTCCCATGGGCAATCAAAAGGAGCGCATCATCGGAGAAATCTGTTGTCATCAGATCCAATCTATCACACGTGAGTTAGGAGCCAAAAGCCCTGCTGTAAAGACCTTTAAAATCTGTGGCAGTTATATCTCGCGGGTTGAAGCTAGCCGTCCATTGGGCGGCCGCTTCCTCAGAAAGCAGATCGACCTTGGTGGCATCTACGCCACAATCCGTCAAATCTCGAGGCATACCGGCAGCGTCCATGAAGTTTTCCAGCAAGCTCGCCAGCGATTCATGAGGCGGAACTCCGTTGATCGAAGCAGCAGCCGTGCCCGTCACCAATTCAGCATACACCCTAGCTATTGTTTCATCCTCTCCGTTGAATCTTACCACATGCGGCAACATCATTCCAACTGCCTGCCCGTGGATCACATCAAAATGTGCCGTTAGAGGATTGGCCGCCGAATGCGCGGCACCAAGCATACTATGCTCAATGGCCGTACCGGCAAAGGCCGCACCCAATAGCATCAAGCCGCGAGCCTCCACGTCGTTCGGCTTAGTCAAAACCGTTGGCAAACTTTGGCTTAGCAAGCCGAACGCCACCCGCGAATATTGCTGGGAGGTCTCGTTGCGCTTGCGCGTGACAGCGGATTCCACCGCATGTGCCACCGCATCAATGCCCGTGCAGGCTGTGACGCGAGCGGGCTGAGAAAGGGTCAGTTCCGGGTCCAGAATCGCCACCTTGGCCATCGCCTTGGGATCACCGCAGGCCATCTTGGCGTGCGTGACCGCATCGGAAATCAGCGCAAAACTCTGGCACTCACTGCCCGTGCCGGCGGTGGTGGGAATTGCAATGAGCGGCAGCATCGGCTTGGACGCCTTGCCCACACCCCAGTAATCCTTCATCTCACCGCCATTGGTGAGCAGGAAATTGCATCCCTTGGCGGTGTCCATCGAGCTACCGCCACCCAAGCCGACAATGAAATCAATACCCTCGCGCCGGGCCAGTTCCACACAGTCGGCCACGCATTCAGTGGTGGGATTTTCCTTGGCCTGATCGTAGATGACCACGGGTAATTCCGCCGCCGCCAAGCTGGCCTGCGCGCGGTCCACATGACCCACAGAACGAATGCCCGGATCCGTGACCAGCAACACCTTGCCGGCCCCGTGTTCCTTGGCCATTTCCCCAAGCCGGTTGAGCGTGCCACTGCCAAACACCAGACGAAGATGCAGCTGGGCATCGAAGCTGGTTTGGTCGGCGAGTTCGGCTGGGTGGCTCATCGGTGGATCGGACGCCGGAGATCGAGGTGGTGTTCAATCAGGCCGCCATGCCAATGGAGCGTCGTTTGTAGAGGAACTCAAACATGTTGCCTTCATGCGGCTGGTCCCATGAAATTTTCATGGTGGAAATTGGCCCAAGATTCAGACGTTCAATCAGCGGGGAGGCGAGCAAGTCCGCTTGAAACGCTTCGTCCTTGGTGATGGCGGTGACGACCAAGGATTCGCCCATTTGATTGAGCATCTCCGCCTGCGGCACTTCCACCACGCTCGCGTACGGGCACAGAAACTCGCGGTTGGATAAGGGGTGCTCGAAGGATTCGCAATACACAATGGTCGGCCGTAGATAGGTCCCGCCATCGGTGACCACTTTGCGGTCGCCCTCGCGATACTTGGCGGTCATCTCCTCGCAACCGGCCTCCTCGAGATCGGCATCAATCGCGCCATCGATCCATTCGCCCATCTTGGGATTAGCAAATCCTGATAGCTTGGCCTCGGGATCGTCCACGGTGGTGGGTTTCACCGGGCCAAGCTTCTGGCCCAGGGCATCGGCAATCTCCCGACCATACTTGGGCACTACCACGGCGGAAGCATTCACGCAGGAACGCCCACCGTTATCGGCGATGGAGCCGGCGATGAGGTCAATGTGGTCACGCCAGTTCTCGATCTCATCGTCGCCGATGAGAATCTTGCTCCAGCCAGGGCCGTGGATTTGGATAGCGGGATTGTTGGCGTACTGGTCGGTAGTGCTCTTATCGCCAAAAATCAACGCACGTCCACAGCGGTTTAGAATATCCGCCGCTCCTTCGTAATCGGTCGGATAAAAGCCAAACGCCTCCTTTGGGCAACCGGCCTGGATGAAGGACTGGATCAAGCGGATCGGCGTCCACGGCTCGTCGCGGCCGGGCTTCATGATGATCGGCGTTTTCAGAGCAACGGCGGGCAGCCACAGGGAATTCACCGCCGGCGAGTTGCTGGGCATCACCAGCCCGAGTGCCTTGGAGGTGGGGTAAAAACAGACCTGAGTCCCAAATTGTTCACCAACGCCTGCATCGAGAATCGCAGGATCAATACCTCGTGTAAGGCCATTGAGCACCACATCCATGTGGGTCAGTGCGTAATGTATTTTGTCCATGTTACGCTTCACCATCACGTGCGGCAGGCCGCTGGTGGAGGACAACGTCTCGATGTATTGCTCCGGCGACTGGGTTTCTCCATCGACCCCGATTTGCACTTCGCCATTGAGAAATATCTCACCGGCCATTGCGCCGATAGCAATGAGCTCGGCCGTGGAGAATTTACACAGGGCAGCACGGGCTTCATCCATGCGTTCAAGATCGCGCCGAATCACGCCGGCATTGACTTGGCTCACGGTGGCTTTCACCGCCCCATCACGATAATCGGTAACTTCAATCTGATTGAGGCTCACGTACGGATCGCCGAGACGCAGGCAGGGGATGTGCGGAGTGGCCATTTTAGTAAACTCCCTCCACGATGGTCTTCTCCATGGCGCCGAACGGCCGTACCTCGGCAACGCCGTCCCACGGATCGTTGTCCCACGGGGCGCGTCGGATGGCCTCGTCGCGTTCCAGGAACCGCGGCATAAAGAATTCTTTAGTCAAGGTGGTCAACTCTACTCGGCCCCAGGTATCATAATCCACGAGATTTTCGGTCCGTTTTGGATCCACAACACGAAGAACCGCACGTGGTTGCGGCGCGTGATAAGTAATAGAGTAATCATTATCCGCTCCAAACGGCCGATGCCGCGCCAGCCCCATCAGCGTGTTGCCGTAGGTGGGCACAAAGCCGATTTGGTTTTCGCAAATCTCCTCCACTAGAAAGCGTGTGTATTGCTTATCCATCGTGGTGCCTCCGCAGAACACGCCCTTGATGCCGGCCTTGACGAGATCCTTCCGTTCGGCCATCGCTTCGAGCAGCTTGGGCGTGGTGAAGAGCGCGCTCACGCTGCGATTCTTGAGAATGGTGGTGGCTTGATCAATCACATGATCCATGTACGCCCGCGCCTGATCGAATTGCTTGGAGGCGATTAGTCGCTTCACCCAGCGCGGATCTAAGTCCACAAAATAACAGGAACAACCTCGTACATTGGCCAGGTGCTCAATGGCCAGACGCAAACGCCGAGGGCCAGTGGGGCCCACCATCATCCAGTAATGATTGCGTGGGAAATGATCGTCGCTCAGTGTCTCGGAAAAGGCGCTATAATCGATCTTGTAATCCTCCCAGCCAATGCGCTGTTTAGGCATGCCGGTGGTGCCGCCGGTTTCAAAAATGCTGAAGGGCTTACCGTCATATGCCTTTGGCCGCCAGATTTCATTAGGCAGATCGCGCAGCCATTCATCTTGGAAATGCGGGAACTTCGCCGCGATATCCTGAAAGCACGTGATCTCCTCGGCCGGATTCCAGCCGGCTTCCTTGGCCCAATCGAGCCAAAACGGACTGCCGGTCTCGGGCGAGAAATGCCACTTCACAATTTCAACGGCATGCGCATCCAACTGTGCCTTTGCCTCCTGCACTTTTTGATTCAAATCTGACATATTAGTTCCTGTCTCAGCGAGCCTGAACCTCGCTTATGGGTTCTTACCCGTCAAACGGCGTGCCACCTTAGCGCGCTTTGTTCGGGAAAAATTTGTTAATCTGCCGTTCCTCTGGCGCCCGGCTAACCAGCGAACCAATGATCAGGGCCAGCGCGGAGGCTATCGTCAACGGTGCCATGGGCAGCATGCCCAGCACGAAGAAGTCCTTGTTCTCGCCATAATCTGATTCGTGAAACCACAAAACCCAAAGTACTGCCGTCACCGCAATGCAGGCATACGCGCCCACTGCGGTGGCTCGTTTCCAGTACAACGCGGCAAACACAATCGGGAACAGGGCGGTAAAGCCGGTGAAGCACCACAGGGCGAGGTTGAACACACTGGCCTTATTCATCAGTGCCAAAGAAATTAAATACGCCACAACCACTATTCCGATCACAAAGTAACGCGCGATTTTTACAATCTCACCATCACTGAAATAGTCCTTTCCTTTCCATGGCAGAATAATGTCGTTGGTGAACATGGTGCCAAGACAGGCAAACTGGGAATCCAAGCTGCTCATGATCGCCGCCAACACACCGATCATGAGTAGACCCAAGAGCC
>Ga0208624_1000563_pt1 | contig 18931 bp, 14 predicted proteins | sample Knorr_S23_td_DCM_FD_185607 | JGI IMG/M metagenome (GOLD analysis project Ga0208624, IMG submission 185607) | Marine microbial communities from Southern Atlantic Ocean transect - Knorr_S23_td_DCM_ad_71m_LV_A (SPAdes) (version 2) | ecosystem: Environmental > Aquatic > Marine > Oceanic | place...
CTGCGGTCACATGAAATCCACCGGCAGTGGCTTCAACCTTGGCCCCAAAGAAGCCTAAGGCCTCCTCGCTCAGGGAGAGATAGGGCGCGCTCGGGACATCGCCAGTGACGAGGACATCACCTCCGCCGCTGCAGGCAGTCGCGATCCAAAGCGCCGTCAGCTCCTGGCTTGAACGAGCATCTCTCAGGTGAGGAGGCCCTAGAGCTCCAGCGCGCTCCACGCTCCGGGCCCACCCTGCACCGACGCGAACATCCACTCCAGCGTGAGTCAGGGACGACCAGAGCGCGGGGCTAGAGCGCTCCTGCAACGTGCCTGCAGCTTGGACCTCCCAAAGACCTTCCCTGCAAATCGCAGCACAGGTTGGTGCCACGCGCCCAAGAAAGCCTGCTTCGCCGACAGGTAATGCACCACCTAGGGCCTCCTGTCCGCTTGGTGTGAGGCGCAGCAAATGCGCGCTCTTCTCCACCCTTGCCCCCAAGGCTTCTGCGCAGAGGAGCCCGTGAGTGATGTCGTCTCCGGCAGCTGACCACCCCTCGCCCGAGGGGAAGGAGAGGCTCACGGGCAACCGTGCGCTGGCCGAAATCATGATCGCACGGAGCGCAGCCGACTTCGAAGGCGGGAGCGATACGGTCCGCGCTCTCACGGGCCCTAAGCGGACCCCCTCAAAGGATTCATCCCCTCTCATGAGGACATCATTGTAGCGAGCGCGAGGCCTTGCCATACTCCCCGGCTGGCATCCCACACAGGAGAACTTCATGCACAACGACAACGTGTTCCTCGGGCGAGACGACAAGATCCCGGGGCTCGAACAGATCGCCTCAGGCAAGGTTCGAGACATCTACGCCATGGACGAAGAGCATCTCCTCTTCGTCACGACTGACCGGATCTCCGCCTTTGACGTAGTTATGAATGAGGGCATCCCCCACAAGGGGCAGGTGCTCACGTCCATCGCTGCTTGGTGGTTCCAAGAGACTCAGGACATCATCCCCAACCACCTCGTCAGCGCCTCAGTCGATGACGTGCCTGGCCTTGACGACACATGGAAGGATCGCCTGAATGGCCGCATCCTTGTAGTCAAACGCTGCCAGCCCACGACCGTCGAGTGGGTCGTCCGCGGCTACGTAGTGGGGAGCGGCTGGAAGGAGTACCAGCAGTCTCAGTCCATCTGCGGCATCGAGCTTCCCGCCGGCCTCTCGCAAGCAGAGGTGCTGCCGGAGCCCATCATGACACCGACCACAAAGGACGACACGCATGATGAGCCCATCACACAAGCGCAGGCACGTGAGCGCGTCGGCGATGAGACCTTTGAGACCTGCCTGAACGCCTCCATGGACCTCTTCAAGCGCGGGACTGAGATGCTCGCACAGCTCAACATCATCCTCGCCGACACCAAGTTCGAATTCGGCATGAAGGATGGCGAGGTGATGCTCATCGATGAGGTCCTCACACCTGACTCTTCGCGCTTCTGGCCCGCAGAAGATTACCGAGTGGGCATCTCTCCCCCGAGCTACGACAAGCAGATCCTTCGTGACTACCTTGAGACGCTCGACTGGGACAAGAACTACCCTGCGCCGAACTTGGACCCTGCGGTCCTCGCCAAGGTCGGGGAGCGTTATATGGAAGTCTGCGAAAAGATCATCAACAGCACGAGCGAGGTATCGTCATGAGTGTCGCCCTCTTAATGGGTTCTGATTCCGATTTTCCCCGTCTGGAAGAGTGCGTCGCCACGCTGAAAGAATTCGGCGTTGACGTCACTGCCAGGGTCCTCAGCGCCCACAGGACGCCTGACGACGTAGTCCAGTTCGTGGAGAAGGACGGCCCCGAGTCTGGGGTCAAAGTCTTCCTCTGCGCGGCAGGTGGCGCAGCGCACCTCGCAGGCGTCGTCGCTGCCCACACGAGCCTGCCGGTAGTCGGCATCCCGATGGACAACCCCCCGCTCGGAGGCCTCGACTCCCTGCTCTCCACGGCTCAAATGCCTGGGGGTGTCCCTGTGGCGACCGTCGGCACAGGCCGTGGTGGCCCGGTCAACGCCGCCCTCCTCGCCGTCCGCATCTTGGCCCTCGGCGACGAAGGCCTCGCGGAGCGACTGAAGGAGTTCCGAAGCGGGCAGACCGAGAAGGTCCACGCTAAGGACGCCGCACTTCAGGCCAAGCTCGGCTGAGTTATGACGGAGGAGCAAGACCCGATCTCTGGGCTGCCCGAGACGCTCTCCTGGCAAGGAGGTCGCCCTGGGTATGTCCGGATGGTTGAGCAAACACTCCTCCCCGGCGAGTTCACAGAGCTCGACGTCAAGTCGGTCGATCAGATGGTGGACGCCATCTATCGACTGGCTGTGCGGGGCGCCCCTGCCATCGGCGTCGCCACCGCCTATGGTGTGCTCCTCGGGGTCCAGGACCTCGTGGGGCGCACTACCGTGGAGGTGATGGACGCCTTCGCGAGCACATGCTCAAAACTAGAGCGCGCCAGGCCGACAGCGGTCAACCTCTTCTGGGCGCTCGAACGGATGACAGCCTGCGCTCAGGCCAAGGTTGCTGAGGGAGCGAGCGGCGACGAGATCATCGGAGCTCTCTTCGACGAGGCCATGGCCATTCACGCGTCGGATAAAGACACCTGCCAAAGAATGGGAGTACACGGCGCAGAGCTCATCAAGGATGGCGCCCGCGTCCTGACACACTGTAACGCTGGGTCCCTAGCCACTGGCGGCATAGGCACTGCGCTGGCCCCTATCTACGAGGCCACGCGTCAAGGGAAGAGCGTGAAGGTCTACGCGGACGAGACCAGGCCCCTCTTGCAGGGCGCGAGGCTCACCTCCTGGGAGCTCGCCCAAGGGGGCGTCGACGTGACGCTCATCACGGACAATACCGCAGGCTGGGTCATGCGCGAAGGGAGGGTCGACATGGTCATCGTGGGCTCAGACCGAATCGCGAGGAACGGTGACGTCTGCAACAAAATTGGCACCTATTCAGTCGCCGTCCTAGCCAGGGAGCACGGGATCCCCTTCTTTGTAGTCGCGCCGCTCTCAACCTTCGACATGACCCTAGAGGATGGCTCTAGGATCCCCATTGAAGAGCGCCCTGCGGAAGAGGTGACCGAGCCGATGGGACAGCGCATCGCACCCGAAGGCTGCCAGGTGTACAGCCCTGCGTTTGATGTCACCCCCGCTCGCCTCGTCAGTGGAATCGTCACAGAGGTGGGCGTGATCCACTCCCCGACTACAGCGGCCGCAGAGGCAGCCTTTAAGCAGGCTGGCCTCGAGATTCCCGAGCTCGTCACCCCAGGCGAGATCAAGGGATCTAAGGCGATGGGCTGAGCGAGCCTTGCTGTTTTTACGGCTTCCCCTACAGAGCTGCATTTGAGTCGTCCGAACAAGGGAGGGACACCCCAAGACCCCTTCCCCAAGGACAATGACTCCGACTCCTAGCAAGGCGAAAGCCACCAAAAAGAAGACGAAGGCCACGAAGAAATCCGCCGCCAAGAAGACAACTAGCAAGGCGAAGACAGCCCCGAAGAAGCCGGCCACCGCCAACAAGCGCCGCGCTAACAAGGCCGCGAAGACGGCTCACGAGAACAATCGCAACCCGATTCGCCCTGACGAAATGTCAACAGACCTCGTCGAGTTCATCACTGCGATCGATTCCTACAAGCGCATCCACGAGCGCCCCTTCCCCAGCTGGTCAGAGGTCTTGGACATCGTCAAAGCCCTCGGTTACACGCGCAGCGCCTAAGAGGCGACTGCCTCCCAGCCGCGCCTCAGCTCCTCAGGATCTAAGCCGCCGCCGATCAACACGATCGTTGAGGTCTCAGGAGCCGGGCGGTCCATGGGCCCGAACTCGAGCCAATCGTGGATCCCATGAACCGCGACAGCGGACTCATGGTCTCTTACCCTGAAGACACCCTTGATGCGCCACAGCTCTTGGGAGCGCCTCGCGGCGAGGAACTGCAGCCAGATCTTGAGAGCGTGCAGGTTCAGGGTCTCCTCTGAGGTGAGGGACACAGTCACGATGCCGTCTGAGTGTGCGTGATCATGGCCTGACTCCGTGACCACAGGCTCCCCATCCCCAAGGAGCCAAGCTGGCTCGACCTCCCCATTGGACGCGCAGCGAACGGCCGCGTCTGGCCGCATGCTGGCCAACTGTTCGAGCAGGGCGTCTAGAGAGTCAGAGCCCACACGATCAACATGCCCGACAAGCAGTCTGTCGGCGCAGGCGAGCTGATCCCGGGCCTCCGGGCGCTCGTCAAGCTGCCGAAGGGCGTGCTCGGCGTGCAGCACAGTCACAACCCCTGCGACCCTTAACCGCTCCCTCAACTCCGAAACCGCGCCCAAAGTCCTGACTACAGGCCCAGGGCTGGCGAGGCCAGAGGCCTCTATCAGAATCCGATCGGGAGGCCCGTCAGGAGACTGAAGGAGGTCTGCGAGCGCATGAGAGAGATCGCCGAGCACTGTGCAGCACACGCAACCGTCCATGAGCTCGACAAAGCCCCAGTCGGCCTGCTGCACGAGCATTCCGTCCACGCCGAGCTCTCCAACCTCGTTCACCACCACGGCCACGCGCCCGGCCTCCCCGCTGGCGAGGAGGGCGTTCAACACGGTCGTCTTTCCAGCGCCGAGGAACCCGGCGAGGAGGGTCACAGGGACACGCTCGTCCACCGCTAAGCGCCCGTCGCGAGCCCCTCGGGGTAGATGGGATAGCTCTGGGCGAGCTCCCCTATCGAGCCGCGAACACGAGCAGCGACTGAGTCGTCCGTGGGTGCCTCTAACACATCAGCGATGCAGTCTGCGAGCGTCACGCAATCATCAACGCCTAGCCCGCGCGTCGTGATGGCGGCTGAGCCGAGCCTCACCCCGCTAGCCTCCATCGGAGGTCGCTTGTCATAGGGGATCAGGTTCTTGTTGCAGGTGATCTCGACCGAGTGGAGGAGATCCTCGGCCTCTCGACCGCTCAAGCCCTTTGCGTTTACGTCTACTAGCATCACGTGGTTGTCTGTCCCGCCGGAGACGATCCGAAGCCCCCTCTCCTGTAGACGTGCGGCCATCGCACCTGCGTTCTCCACCACTCGAGCTGCGTAGGCTTCAAACTCAGGAGCGAGCGCCTCCCGGAAGGCGATCGCCTTCGCAGCGATCACGTGCATCAGGGGCCCGCCCTGGCCACCAGGGAAGAGCGCCGAGTTGACCTTCTTGATCACATCAAGCTCAGCCAGAACAGCGCCGCCACGAGGGCCGCGAAGCGTCTTATGTGTGGTGAAGGTCGTGACGTCTGCATAAGGGATGGGGCTAGGGTGAGCCTTACCCGCGACGAGACCTGCGATGTGAGCCATGTCCACCATGAGCTTCGCGTCGATCTCCTTGGCGATAGCCGAGAAGGCCTCAAAGTCCAGCGTTCGTGAGTAGGCAGAGGCGCCAGCTAGCAGCACAGCCGGCCGGAGGGCGAGAGCCTTGTCGCGCACCTCATCCATGTCGATGACCTCATCGCCCTCGGTCACGCCATAGTGATGGAAGTCGTAGAACACACCGGAGAAGTTCTTCGGGTGCCCATGCGAGAGGTGCCCCCCGTGATCCAAACTCATCGCCAGCACGGTCGCGCCGGGATCGCAGATCGCCATAAACGCGGCCATGTTCGCCTGCGTGCCACTATGGGGCTGCACGTTAGCTCGTTCGGCACCAAAGAGCTCCCTAACACGATCCCGGGCGAGGTCCTCTACGGTGTCTACGTGCTCGCAACCCCCATAATAGCGACGGCCTGGATAGCCCTCCGCGTACTTGTTGGTCAGCGCAGTCCCCATCGCTGCGATCACCTCTGCGCTCGCGTGGTTCTCTGAAGCGATCAGCTCTAACTGCCGCTCTTGACGCTCGGTCTCGGCGTCGATCGCCGCCCATGTCTGGTCATCAGTCCTCATCATCTGCTCCTGGCTCGTTGGCGCTCCTAGAGCGACCCCGTTCTTTGACCCTCTTCATAGGTCCCGCTCACCTCAGAGTCGAGGGAGCCATCTTCTTTATAAAAATGCCAGAGGCCAGCGCGGAGTCCTCCGCTTAGCTCACCCCTCATCTTGAGCGCACCATCCTCGTACCAGGATTCGAAGAGCCCATCGAGCGCAGCGCCTGCCTCAAGCCGCCCGCCGCTCTCGTACCAACGCTCGCCGCTCGCCACCTCGCCATCCAGCCAAAGGGCCTCACTCTCTTTCGCTCCAGAAGCGAACCAGGTCTTGACTGTCCCAGAGAGCACGCCCGCGTCAAAGGGCTCTTCGCTCTGCAACTGGCCATTAGGATGCCAGGTGCGCCATACGCCGACTTGGGCACCAGAGTCCCAATCACCCGCCACCTTCACCTCGCCGGTAGGCCAATAAACCTTGGAGGGGCCTTGGAGTCGCCCACCCGAGAAGTTGCTCACATTCAAGATTTGGCCGCCAGGATAGAAAGTAGTGGACTCACCCTCCGCACGCCCACCTTTGTATGAAGCCTCTCTGGCCACCTTGCCATTGTCATGCCACTCAGTCATCTTCCCCTCCACGCGGCCATCGACCCAAGTCCGCTCAGACTTCTTCTGCCCGTTCGGGTGCCACTCATCCCACACCCCGACCTCCTCGCTAGAGGATGCGCCCCCTTGCTCAATAATCTCAAAGGCGCCTCGAACCGCGACCTGTCCGTTCGGGTGCCACCAGGTCCACTCACCGGTCTTCCGGCCATAAATGAGCGCGCCCTCTGATTGCTTCAGGCCAGCTGCCTCATCGTGCCAGGTGGTCGTAACCTTCGCCTCACTCGCCGCAGGCTCTCCTGCGTCCCCGCAAGCGGGAAGCAGCGGCGCGAAAACTAAGAGAACCCGTGACAGATCTTCAACCTGGATGCTCATAGCGGCATGTTAGTCGAGCGGGACGAAGTTCCAATCGTTCGATCCCAATCTGTGAGCCAACCTTTCCCGACCTAGATCGTAGAACACCACCTGTGAGCCGCACCCTAGCCAGACCCTTGAGAGCCCTCGGCGCCGCCGCCCTCCTGCTACTCACTTCCTGCGGGCAGCAGAAGCAGCCCAATGTCGTCTTGATCACACTGGACACGACGAGGGCTGACTACCTCGGCGCCTATGGCGGCGAATCCTCTAGGACCCCCAGCATGGACGGCCTTGCTGCTCGAGGAGCCAGATTTGACCTCGCCCTCTCAGCCTCTGCCGTCACCCCAGTCTCACACGCAACCATCCTGACAGGCCTCTACCCTTATGAGCACGGCTTGAGGGTCCTCTCCGCTGCGAGCGGCTTCACGCTCCCGGAGGACATTCCTACGCTCACCACCACCCTCAAAGAGAAGGGCTACAAGACCATCGCCGTCCATTCGGCTTTTCCCGTCAGCGGTCACTTTGGCTTTGACCACGGCTTCGACGTCTTTGAGAGCTTCCAGGTCGAAATGCAGCGGACCAATGAGGTCCAGGACAGATGGGACGTGAGCCGCGGTCAGCGACGCTCAGATGAGACTACGGACATCACGCTCAGAGAGCTGAGGGACACGGACGGGCCCTTCTTCCTGTGGGTTCACTACTGGGACCCCCACGACCCCCTTATGCTCCCGCCGATGGAGTTCCTCCCGACCGATCTCAAGGTCGACCCCGAGAACATCGCAGGACGACATACGGAGATCTACGCAGCAGAGGTCACCTATCTCGACACCCAGATCGGTCGGCTCCTTGACGGGATGGAGGCTATGGGACACATGGACAACACCATGGTCTGCCTCACCTCAGATCACGGTGAAGGGTTGGATGACGGCAAGCGTGACCACGGCTGGTGGGCACACAGGATCCTCTACCAAGAGCAGATCCACGTGCCCCTCCTGGTGTCCGGGCCTGGGATCCCGGCTGGCGTGAGCTCAGATCAACTGGTCAGCACCTGCGACCTCGCAGCTACCGTCTATGACTACCTGAACGTCCCGCCGCCTCGCGCGCTATCTGGCCGCAGCCTTAGAGGCCTCATCGAAGGTGGCAGCGAGCCCGATCGCTACGCATATGCCGACCAGATCAATGGATTCGATTACAACGCGAGCATGGTCACCCGGAGGCCTCAGGCGCGCTTCCTATACGCCCTCGCGCAAGGACCATGGAAGCTCATCTACAGGCCCGTCGACCCCGCGACCAGCGAGCTCTACAACCTCCAAGAGGACGAGGCTGAGCTGAACAACCTGTTCACGAAGCGGGCCGAAAAGGCGCAGGAGTTGATGCGCGAGCTAGCCCGTCGGCAGCCCTGGGTTCTGGAACCATTCGCCTCCGGAGATGGCCCGGGCGCCTCAGCCGAAGCTCAAGCCCTCCTAGAGGCCCTAGGCTACGTGGGGAGCGGCGAGCAGACCGAGAGCGTCTGGACCTGGTACTCCATCAGCCAAGGCACCCTCCACGACGACCCCGAGGAGCTTTCGCCCCTAGACCGCCTCCCTGCCCTTAAATAAGTATTCATGAGCGCTTAACTGGTCGGTTCTTGACTCAATGGCTATCTTGTACAGCACCAGAGACGTCCAGCGCGGCGAATTCCTTGCGGCCACGTCTTTGCTACTTCCAATTAAACGGCTCCATTCAAACGCACGCAGCACCATAAACATCCCATGAAGAGACTCCAACTCAGCGCACTATCGTGCCTGGCACTCTTGGCCACCTCCAACGCCGCTAACGCGGACCTCATCATCTCCGAGGTCGTCGACGGCACTCTCCCGGGCGGAACCCCCAAATGGGTTGAGCTCACCAACACTGGCACAAGCAGCATCGACCTCAGCGCATACAGCTTTGGCAACATGAACAACGGCGGCACCAACCTCGGTGGCGGCGCCGCAGCTGTCTTAGCTGGCAACCTCGGCGCGGGCGAGAGCTATGTCATCGGTTACGACAGCGACAACGACCCGTTCAACGCGGTCTACGGATTCGACGCTGACTTCCTGATGGGTGGCACGTTCATCAACGGAGATGACGTCCTCATCCTATTCCTCGGCGCAGCAACCGGCGACGGAAGCGACGCGAGCATCGTTGACGTCTACGGCGTTATCGGCGTCGACGGAACCAACCAGGAGTGGGAGTACACGGATGGCTACTCATACCGCCTCGGAACCTCCAGCAACAACGGCGTCTGGGACGCCACCGACTGGTTCATCGCGGGCTTCAACTCCCTCGAAGAAGGCTGCGGCGGTGATGACGCTTGCGAGACGATCAACCTCCAAACCCTCACGACGCCTGGAACTCACGGCGGCGGCGGCAGCAGCTGCGGCGTCGCATTCTGCGCTGGCGACCAGGGCACCTGCCCCTGCGGCAACGGCAACGGTGGCGACCCTGGCTCGGGCTGCGCGAACGGATCCAACGCCCAGGGGGCAGCGCTCAACTCGAGCGGCTCTTGCAGCATTGCGGCGGCGGACCTGACCCTCTCAGCCTCAGGGCTCGTTGCTGGTCAGCCGGGGCTCTACTTCCAGGGCAACAACGCCATCAACGGCGGCGCCGGCAACCCCTTCGGTGATGGCCTCCGCTGCGCTGGCGGTGCCGTAATCCGCCTACAGGTTGCCTTCGCCGATTCATCAGGCGCCTCAGCAACAAACATCGACATCGGCGCGAAAGGCGGCGTAGCTGCTGGCGACATCAAGCGCTACCAGATCTGGTACCGCGACCCCAACACCAGCCCCTGCGGAGGTCAGTTCAACCTCTCCAACGGGATTGAGGTCACCTGGGGAGCCTAAGTCCTCTAACGACTGATCGCCTTAGGGGGCGGCCTCGCGGCCGCCCCCTATTTTTTTTGTGCGACCTGCTTCGCAGAGCCGTGTCTCTCCTCGGAATCAAAACTTCAAGGAGATCTCATGCCTCTATCTTTCATCGGCGCCTGCCTGCTTAGCGCTCATGGACTCAACACCCTGCTTATTACGGAGATTGTCGATGGCCCACTTCCCGGAGGCCAGCCGAAGTGGATCGAGCTAGCCAACGTGAGCGGCTCCACGCTTGACCTTGCGCAATTCAGCGTAGGCGTCATGCACAACGGCTCCCTGAATCTCTCTGGCCCCCCACATCGATTAAGTGGAGAACTCTCCTCAGGAGGGAGAATGGTCCTCGCCATGGGCAGCCTCTCGCCCACAAGCGGCCCCGTGTTCTATTCGACCTACGGCCTACAACCAGATGACACGATGTCCGCCCTCATCAACGGCGACGATGTGATTCACCTCTATATGGACGCCTCATCAGGAAGCAACCAGGGTGCAATGCTCATCGACTCTTTTGGATGGGCCGGATATGACGGCACTGGGTCGGAATGGGATTACACAAATAGCTACGCCCGGCGCTGCCTAGAGGAGTCCAACGGAGGCTCCTTTGACCCATCACAATGGCACCTACCTGGGCCGGGCGCGCTCGAGGAGGGATGCGGGGGAGACCCGCTCTGCGAAAAAGCGCTCCTCATCGCCGTCACCTCTCCATGGAGCCAAGCCGAATGCTCTACACAACCAGTGGGATCACCCTACTGCCCGGGGAGTGGAGGCGCCTGCCCCTGCGGGAACGACAACGATGGATCGGATCCAAACTCAGGCTGCTCAAACTCTTCTCATGCTGCTGGAGCGAGGTTGCGGACCTTTGGAGCAGCAAGCGCATCAGCACCCTTCCTATCTTTGACATGCGACAACATTCCACCGAACTCAACGGTGATCTTCTTTGAAGGCCGCCAGGCCGTAGCGAGCGGCTCAGGCACTCCATTCGGCTCAGGCCTTAGATGCGCTGGGGGAATGACCCATCGACTCGCCACCCCCATACAGGGCAATGGTGGCAGTACATCGCTAGCGATTGATGCTGGAGACTTAACACCCAGGTCGCCTGGAACAGAGACCTACTTCCAAGCTTGGTACGAAGATCGTGCCAGGTTTGAGAGCTGTGGAGGCATGTTCAACCTGAGTAATGCCATGAGGGTGGTATGGGCTCCCTAGCGCCTCAAAGCTCAGGGAGACCAGAATTGGGCCTCAATACCACGGAACCCTGAGAGGGATACCCTCGTCCGTGTTGACGAGATCCTAGCTTCGGGCGACATTAGAGGGGCTTCGCAGCCTCACGCGACAGGCCCCGCACCACTCAATATGCGCACACTCGTACTCACTTTCGTCCTTCTTGCGGCACCCGCCTTCTCTGCTCAACTCCCCATCCAGACGACGGCAGAGGACTTCAAGCAGCCTGGAACGCAGCCCAACTCGATCAACACAGAGATTATCTACTCAACGGGTTGCACTACATGCCACGCCAACTACGACGCAGACGAGGAGCCCTACCGTCCCTGGAACGCCAGCATGATGGCGCAATCAGCCCGGGACCCGATCTTCCACGCCTGCCTCGCGATCGCAGAGCAGGACGCAGCCTTCTCCGGCGAGCTGTGCATACGTTGCCACGCACCCGGCGCCTGGCTTGCAGGACGAAGCACCCCCACAGACGGCTCGGGCCTCATCGAAGCCTTAGGAGACTTTGACGGGATCACCTGCAACCTCTGCCACAGGATGGTGGACCCGATCTATAGCAATGAGAACCCGGCCGTTGACCAGAACATCCTCGCCGGGATTTTGAACGGGCCCGGCGGGATGATCCCCACAGACCCGCACTCAGGCCAGTTCGTCATTGACCCAGAAGACCGCCGCAGAGGCCCCTACGACCTAGGCAGCTTCTTCTTCCACCAGTGGGAGGAGTCTCCCTTCCATCGGGAGTCCCTCATGTGCGCTAGCTGCCACGACGTCTCCAACCCGGTGTACTCGAAGAGCTCTACGGGAGACTACGTCCTAAACAACCTCGATGAGCAGCACCCCACCCACCTCAAAGGGGACGAGTTCCCTATTGAGAGGACATACAGCGAGTGGTCGCAAAGTGAGTATGCGATTCGACCCGTAGACACCGAAGGCCTCTTTGGAGGCAACCAGCCAGAGGTGTCCTCCTGCCAGGACTGCCACATGCCTAAGACAGAGGGCTATGGCTGCAGGCCTGACTTTGGATTCTCCATTCGTACGGACCTTGGACGCCACCACTTCAACGGCGCCAACAGCTGGGTCCTTGAAGCCGTCAGGTCCCTTTACCCGGACACAGAGACAGGCTTAGATGACGAATCGGTGACGGCGGCCAACGCTCGCAACCTCGCCATGATGCAGAGCGCGGCAGACCTTGAGGCCTTCTACCAAGGCAGCGGCACGTCAGGAGAGCTCGTGGTGAGAGTCGTGAACCAGACAGGACACAAGCTTCCGACTGGCTACCACGAAGGCCGAATGATGTGGCTCAACGTGGTTTTCCGTGACGCCAACGGGAACACCATCGAAGAACTAGGGGCCTACGACATGAGCACCGCCACGCTCACAGAGTCCAACACGACCGTATTCGAAGCAAAGCACGGCCTGGACGCTAGCGTGGCTGCTGCGTCTGGCCTCCCTCAGGGCGTTGGCTTCCACTTCGTCCTGAACAACAAGGTCTTCAAGGACAACCGCATCCCCCCCCGCGGCTACACGGAGGAAAACTTCGAGGCCATCCAAGCGGCGCCTGTGGGCACGCACTACCCAGAGCACCACTACTGGCACGACTCGAGTTTTACGCCTCCTGCAGGCGCCACCTCAGCCGTCGTGAGCCTCTATCACCAAACGACCAGTCGTGAGTACATCGAGTTCCTCCGAGACGAGAACACTACAAACAACGCAGGCCAAATCGCCTATGACCAATGGGTGCTGCATGGGAAGAGTGAGCCCGTCTTGATGGACCAAACGACGACATTCTTCTCGTCTGGCGCATGTCCCACCCCGCGAATCTTTGGGGTTGGCAAGACCACCTTCGCCGGTCTTGAGCCGAAGTTGAGGCCCCTCAACGCTCCCAGCGTCTCTGGGGGCAACTTCACGCTGACCTTTGAGAACATCCCCCAAAACCAGCCTCTCCTTGGGTTCTGGTCCTACACGTCTAACGACCAGCCCCTGTTCGGCGGGACCCTCCTGCTCAAGCAGCCCGTTTATCGGATGTCTGTGGCATTCGCCAACTCAAACGGCGAGGCGTCCATCCCGGTGCCGCTCACTAGCAGCGCAGTTGGCGAGGAACGCTATTACCAAGCCTGGTTCCGTGATCCTCAAGAACCGATCCATGGAGTGGGCCTGACGAACGGCGCCCACGTAAACATCTGCCCCTAGGGCTTCAATCGTCCTCGCCCACGTAACCGAGAGCGCCGAGACGCTCAAGGATCGCGTCAGACTGAGAGTCGTTGAAGGATGATGGGAGCGGGCTGTGAGCCTGTGACCACCTCAAAAGCTCGCCGCGCAGCTCGGTGGCGCGCTCTAAGGCGTCCACCTCGCCGGTGAGGAGCAGATTGGTGCGCTCACCGGGGTCCTCCTCAAGGTTGTAGAGCTCCTCCCGGCCGCCAAGGTATGGCGTAAGGATGTACTTCCACGGACCCCGCCGTACCGCCTTGGCCTTCAGGGCGTTTGGCCAATCCTGGCCTCGCTCGATATCCCCGATGGGCTGAGTCGCCTCCGAGATGATCGCGCGCAGCGGGAGCTCTTCGCCACGCCATACCCGGCTCAGGTCCATGCCTACGGCTGCATCCGGGCACGCCAAACCTAATAGCGCAGAGATCGTCGGGACGACGTCTAGGGTGGAGACCGGCTCAGGGAAGCGAGAGCCGCCATTCTCCCCGCCTGGGAGGCGGATGAGCATGGGTACATGGATGGTCGTCTGATAGAGGGCGAGGCCATGGTTCCAGAAGTCACCATGCTCCCAGAAGGTCTCGCCGTGGTCGCCCGTGACGATTAAGACTGCGTCTTCCAACACGCCTCGCGCTGAGAGACCTTCGAGCAAGCGCCCTAGCTCATCGTCAAGAAACCGAAGCTCTGCATCGTAGAGCCTAGCGAGGCGCCTACCTCCCGCCGCGGGATCGCCGGTCGCCCCGTCCAATAGCTCAGGGCGGAGCCCGTTCGAGAACACCCAGCGCGGCCCGAGGCGGACGCCTGCCGCTGCGTCCTGATGGTTCATCACCACAGCAGCGACCTGCCGTAGGTCAGCACGATCCCCGTCCTTGAGGCCAACCTCCCTCAGGGCATAGTCAGGTGGGTCATATGGGGTGTGAGGGTCGAAGAAATGGGTGAAAAGAAAGAGGCCCTTGTCGGGATCACTCTCCAGCGAGGCGTCAACAAGCTCGAGAGCGCGAGAGGTGACATCAGATGCCCTGCGCTGGTTCTGGTCGTAGAGGCCCGGCAAGTACTCGAGCCCGAACTCCTCGTCATATCTAGCGAAGCCCTGGTCTAAGCCAAAGATGCTCTCCAGGGCAAAGGAGCCAATGACCGCGAGAGTTTGCAGGCCATGTGCTCCAAGCAGCTCCGCCAAGGTCACATTTTCTGGATGGACCATGAACCCATTCCTGGCCACGCCATGTGCAAGCGGCGGCACACCTGTCAGCAAAGAGGTGTTCGCAGCGAGGGTGGTAGGCGCGGGAGAGGACGCCTGCTCAAACACGAGAGACTCGCCGGCCAAGCGGCTCAGGTTGGGTGTGAGCTCGGGGTCCCCACCCCAGGGTCCTAGCCTGTCAGCCCTCGTCGTATCAAGGGAGACCAAGATCACATGCCTAGGTTTGGATTCATTCGGAGCAGAATCGGAGGGCTGGCAACCCCACCAAAGAGAACAGGAGATGACGGCAAATAGCACCCAAAACGAGCCAGCAAGCGCCTTTCCTGGCCCCATCTGGGGCCTCACAAATCTAAAACGTAGGTTTAGGGACTTCATGATCTCGGGAAACCCGTGAAAACGGCACTTTCGTGATACTCTTCACGTCTACGAGTCCATCGGCGCTAACGAGAGGAAATCTCCCTCTGCGTTTAACTCCTGCGCCGATCCCACAACCTCATCCCAAGAACGATGAAAGCTCTCAAGCACCTCACAGCAGCCGCAAGCATTCTCTGCATCTCCGGTCTCTTCAGCGCTGAGGCCAGCGCCCAAGACCTCGAGGCGAACCTTGTCACGAGCGGATATAGCGCTCCTCTATACCTCTGCTCACCGCCAGGCGACAACACCCGACTCTTCATCGTCGAACAGAGCACGGCCCGCATCAAGATCTACAAGCCGGCCTCCAATCAGATCACGACCTTCTTAGACATCGGCCCCATCGTGGGAAGCGGTTCAGAGCGTGGACTCCTTGGGTTGGCATTCCACCCGGATTACGCGAGTAACCGAAAGTTCTACGTGTCCTACACGAACAACAGCGGCTCATCGATGCTTGTGCAGTACCTACGCAGCGCATCCAGTCAGGACTCCGCTGACAGCTCAAGCGCGACGACGATCTACGGCCCCGTCAGCCAGCCCTTCAGCAACCACAACGGTGGCTGCATTCAGTTCGGCGCCGACGGCAAGCTTTACTACGGACTCGGCGATGGCGGCAGCGCAAACGATCCCGGCAACCGCGCGCAGAACATGTCCAACGCCATGGGCAAGATGCTGCGCTTCGACGTCGACGGCGGCGCACCCTACTCGGCAAGCGACAACCCCTTTTACAACGGCTCAGGCGGCCTTACGGACTACATGTGGTCCCTCGGATGGCGCAACCCGTGGCGTTTCAGCTTTGATCGTCAGACCGGCGACATGTGGGTTGGTGACGTTGGTCAAAACTCACGAGAAGAGATCAGCTTTGAGGCCGCCGGCGACGGCGGTAACAACTACGGCTGGCGCTGCATGGAGGCTTTCCGCTGCACAGGCCTCTCCGGCTGCACATGCAACTCCGTTGCGCTGACCCCGGCCTCTCATGAGTACACCCACAGCGGCGGCAACTGCAGCGTCACGGGTGGTTACATCTACCGGGGCAACTTGATGCCCAACATGGTCGGACGCTACTTCTTCGGTGATTACTGCTCCGGCAGGATCTGGTCTGGACTGCCCAACTCCGCAGGTGTCCTGACAAACGTCGTCGAGCACACCTCAGACCTCGGGATCCCTGGCAGTGAGCTCATCACCTCTTTCGGCGAAGACGCCAATGGCGAGCTCTACGTCGTCGATTCAAGCGGTGGCCAGATCTGGCGACTCGAAGAAGCCTGCCCTGCGACGACGACGACCTACTGCACTGCTAGCCCGAACTCGACAGGCGGCGCAGCATTTATCAACGCCAGCGGCACTCCCAGCGTCTCACAAAACAATCTCACCCTAGAGGTCGCTGGAGCAGTCGGGAGCCAGTTTGGGCTCTTCTACTACGGCGCGAGCCAGATCAACCTCGCCTTTGGAAATGGAGTTCGTTGCGTTGGCGCTGGCGGAATCGGCATCTTCCGTCTCGGCCCTCCCGCTCAGACTGACGCCTTCGGAGACCTCACTCGCCACTGGGATGTCACCCAGTCACCTTCGAATGCAGGCTCTGGCGCTGTGAGCGCCGGCGACACTTGGAATGTTCAGTTCTGGTACAGGGACCCCTCTTCCACACAGGGCTCGAGCTTCAACCTCTCGAACGCCATCGAGATCTCCTGGTGCCAGTGAGCCTCACGAGTTCTTAAGACCACCTGAGGGGCCAGCAGTGCACTGCTGGCCCCTCTTTTTTTACTCCCCAACTACCCAAACGGGGGGCCATAGAGACCGTAGAAGGAGCCCCAAGAGGCTCTCTGGGTAAGGCGAGAAGACTTTCCGCCGATACTTCGCCTGAGGAGATAGAACCTCGATTGCCCCTCTACCCCATGGCGAATCTATGAGCTCCCGGACCCTCAAGCTGGTCCTCGCGATCGTCCTCGGAGCGCTAGCGCTTCGAGTGGGCTACGTCCTAGAAGCTCACTCGAACCCAATGCAGCAGGCTCCCCAGATGGACGCTCGCTACCACCTTGAATGGGCAGAGGCGCTTATATCTGGAGAGGACCACCACCCAGGCCCCTTCTTCCGGGCGCCTCTCTACCCCTGGTTTTTAGCTGGGGCGCTGTGGCTTGGCGGCGGCTCCATCACCACTGCACTCCTCATACAGGCCATCCTGGGGGCCCTCACCACCCTCCTCACCTTCTGTGTTGCTCGTTACGCCTTTCCCCGGTCAGGCCCGCTCGGCCCATCACTCGCCGCGTCCATTGTCGCAACAAATTGGGTCCTGATCTATTTCGACGGAGAGCTGCTGCTGCCCGCTCTAGCCATCCCTCTCCAGCTTAACGCGCTCCTGCAAACGCTCGTTTTGGAAGAGAAACGAAGGCCTCGCCAAGCAGCTATCGCAGGCCTCTCATGGGGCCTCGCCGCCATTGTTCGCCCGAACGTGCTCGCCTTCCTCTGCGCCTTAGCCCTTTGGGAGGCCCTCAGGCAGCCTAGGAGGCTCCTGGTGCCCATTGCGCTCGCCGCAGGTGCGGCTGTGCCCATCGGCCCGATAGCGGCTTACAACGCGTTACAGGGGGACACTGTCCTAATCAGCTCCCAAGCAGGGCTGAACCTGTGGATCGGAAACAACCCTAGCTCTGACGGTGTCACCGCTGTCGTTCCCGGGACGCGCCCGGACTGGTGGGGCGGACACCGAGACACAATCCTTCAAGCTGAGCAGGCTGAAGGGCGTCCCCTTAGGCCTTCTGAGGTCTCTAGGCATTACAGCTTGCGTGCGCTTGACTGGGCGATGGAGCACCCCGGGGACTTCATCGCTCACACGCTCTTCAAGCTCCGTCTCCTCATCGCGCACAGCGAGCTAGGCAACAACGCTGACGTTGATTTCATCGCTCAACGATTCAGCCTGATCATGAGGACTCTCCCGCCGTCTTTTGCGCTGCTGTTCGGGCTCGGTCTCACTGGACTCCTCTTAGGCCTTCGGAGGAGAGAACTCCGCCCAGCTCTCCCCGCCTACTTAGCAATCTACGCGGTGACGATCGTCGCCTTTTTCGTCTGCGCGAGATTTCGCACTCCGCTCATTCCCATCCTCGCCTGCGGAGCTGGCCACCTCCTCGCTTGGCTATGGCATGCTGCCCGCAGCCGACCCAGGCAGGCCCTCCAAGCTGTCCTATGCGCCGCTGCGCTCGTGGGCCTATCCCTACTCTCCAGCCCGGCGAAGAGTGACTCAAGCGCTCCTGGGGAGTGGCAGCTCGGAGTCGCAGCCTGGCGATCGGGAGCTCAAGAGGATGCCCTCGCGCACTTCAGGAGCTCACTCGAGAGCCGCCCAGACTACTGGTACGCCTGGAGAGATCTCGGAGCACTGCTCCTCGACAAGGGTGACTTGCCAGCCGCTCAAGACGCCCTCCAAAGCGGGCTCAAGATAAGGCCATACGAGCCTCAACTCGCTGACCTCCTCGCTGAGGTCTACTTCCGAGAGGGGTCCGCTGTCCGACTCATGGAGCATGGGGCAGCACTCCTCGCGGCGAGGCCACAACACGCCAACGCTCACTACCACATGGCACGGGCAGCACTGCTCAAAGAGGACATAGAGCGCGCGAGGGCTCAGCTCCAAGCCGGGCTCAGCCTCGACCCAAACAACTTCAGCTGCCTCTTCCTTAGTTCTAGGATCCTTTCCGGGACAGGCGACACGTTTTCGGCCTGCGATATGATGCGCGCCGCGCAACGAGCCGCCGCGCTGAGCCACAGCGAGGCAGATAAGGCTCTCGCAGCAGAGGAGCTCGCCAGGCTTGGTTGCCCTTAACGGCCGCGCTTCCTCCCGGTCCCCCTCTCTCCCTACCCGGGAGGTCGGACTCCCCTGTCCGTGAGCTCAGCTTGCGACCTAGACCTGTGAGACCAATCCCCAAAGGGCACCCCCACCAGCGTAGATAGGGGAAGACCTCTGAGTCCCTGAAGCGCTACTCACGCCACCGGCTGGCTTGAACTAAAGAGAAGCGGCGCCTCTCCGAGGAGAGACGCCGCCTTGTCTGATGATCACGCGGCGAACCGCGGGATCAGTCGCTTTGAGAACCTAGGCAGCCCAGGTGATCTCAAGGCCGTTACTAAGGTTGAACTGCCCACCGCAGGGGGTGGCGTTCGGGTCGCGGTACCACAGCTGGTAGCGCTTGACGTCACCAGCAGAGACG
>Ga0208624_1000566_pt1 | contig 18915 bp, 10 predicted proteins | sample Knorr_S23_td_DCM_FD_185607 | JGI IMG/M metagenome (GOLD analysis project Ga0208624, IMG submission 185607) | Marine microbial communities from Southern Atlantic Ocean transect - Knorr_S23_td_DCM_ad_71m_LV_A (SPAdes) (version 2) | ecosystem: Environmental > Aquatic > Marine > Oceanic | place...
GTCCGCCAGCAATTGGCGTCTACTGCGAAACGCCTCCCGCCTGGTCCATCTGTGAACATCCTGAAGGGCCTTCTGAAACAAGATGAAGACGCAGCAGATCCTTATATGCCCTTGATGGTCTGGTGGGCTTTGGAAAACCTCTGTAGCGAAGACCCGGATCGGGCCATGGAACTGTTTGATAACGCCTCTTTTTTTGGTCACGCGATGGTGAAGGATCACATGCTGGGCTTTTTAATGAAGCGATTTGCTATGGAAGGGGACCGGAGATCACTAGACTACTGCGCTCGGCTGTTGAATTTAGCCTCCGACCCATCGTCTAAAAAGGCCATGTTGGCAGGTTTCGAAGAGGCTTTTGAAGGACGGACGATGCAAGGATTGCCCAATGAGCTCGTTGACGCGATTTCACGATCGGGAGGGGGTTCCTTGGCTATGGGGATTCGTCGTAATGACCCAGCGGCTCTTGAAAAGGCTGTCGGCAAGCTTAGCGGAGAGGAAATAGAGGAGTCCGAGAGGCGCCAGATAATCAGCGCATTAGGAGAGCTGACGGTACGTGGCTTTCTTGGCATAATCATCGATCAGCTGTCTCGAGAAGATGAAGCGACGGTAATGGTGGCGCTGGCTTCTCTTCAGAAGTTCAAAGAGATAGAGGCAGCGGACGCTGTACTGAAAAGGTACTCGAATTTCAGCGACAGCTTGCAAGTGGCCGCCCGTACGATGCTTTCTAGCCGATCCGAATGGTCGCTAAGGTGGCTCGAGGCAATCCAGGCGGGAAGGATGTCCAAAGAGTCCATTCCTAGCTACATGGTTGAGGGACTCGCTAGGTATGACGATCGAAAGATTGATTCTCTCGTTGGCAAGTTGTGGGAAGCCAGCGGAGTGGCGCCAACTGACGACAGAGATGTCGAGATAGCCAAACTCAAGGGGATCCTTGATGGAGCGGACTTTAGTGGAGACCGTTACTCGGGAAGAGATACTTATTTAGGTCGTTGCGCCGCCTGCCATCGTCTGCACGGCGAAGGAGGTGAAGTTGGACCAGACCTAACCGGCTATCAGCGCCATGATTTGGACAGCCTGCTTCTTGCCATATCGGATCCGAACGCGGAAGTGCGAGAAGGTTTCGAGAACTACTCAATCGAGACCCGGGATGGACAGAGGATCATCGGATTTTTGGCGGACCAAGATGATCGAATTGTCGAAATTCGACCCGCTGGGGGACAGCGTCTAATCGTCGAGAAGTCGGACATCGTTGAAATGGAAAGCTTGGGTGGCTCGCTTATGCCAGCGGGGCTATTGGCCGGCCTAGACGATAAGGCCTTGGTCAACTTGTTTGCCTATTTGCAATCTACTCAGCCATTGAATATCCGCTAGCCCGCTAGCCTCAGGGTGTTTCGCTCACCAACGTAGTTGCCCCTATTTTGCCAGAGGGTGATCCACGATCCGCTTTTAGGACAAGATTGGGCAATTTTTGGCCTCTACGCGTTGCATTTTGCCAATTTCTTCCTAAAAATAACGTAAATCAGGGGATGGAGGTATATTCACAATCAGTTTTAAGTCCAATTCCTTAGAAGCAATAGGTAGTAACGCGTCTACAGCCAGTTTAGGAACAAGAGTGCCGAAGGGGGAAATGGCGATAGCGAGGTTTCCGTCGTGGCTCGATCAATTGTCAATGATACCTAAGATCTATTCTAGTTATTCAGCCATTAGCCAAAAGGCGATACGCACCCTGGTCGCTCTGACACTTGCAGGAGCTGTGACAGCTGAACTACGGGCTAAGGCTGCCGTTGATCCAGTAGAGCGTGGTGCTCAGAACTTCGAAAGCGAATTCATCGTCAGCGAAAAAGATGAAGTCGAGTTGGTTAAAGATTCGAACGTCAGCGAAGCGATACAGCGACGCCCGGATTTGAGCTTTAGCAATGTAACCATCGACGGGGAGGGTTCGCGGCAATCGCTGGACAGTATTTCAGCTGAAGACGTCAACTCGCTCGAGGTATTGAAAACGGTGACTCCTGATCAAGACGCCGATTCTCGTGGAGGTTCGATCCGATTGAAGACTCGGCCATCTTACACTCAGAAAGGGATTTCGACCAAAATAATGCTGGAAAGCGAATACCAATCCTACGTTGAAGAGATTGGTTACGAGGGCAGTATTTCAGTAGGTGGACCGCTGAACGAGGCACGGACGATCGGTGGTCGATTAACCTTTAATTATGAGGATGAAACAAGAGGGGATCAGTACATCAACAAAGACTGGTTTCGCAGAAAGGTTGACGGCGAAGCCAAGCTAGCTCTAATGGAATTGAATCTGAACGACATTCGCGAGTGGAATACCGATCGGGATATTACAGCAGCCTTGGATCTGAAAGCGAACGAGTCTTTGCGTTTCTTTTGGAAAGGAAGCCATAGCTTGTATCGGAATCTCGAGAAGCGCCCTCAGCTCGAGTACCGATTCAATAAAGGAAAGTATACGGCCATCGATCCCAACGGGGCCAGTATAGAAGGCTTCGAATTGGAGCGCGGATTGTATGAATTCAAAAATGAGTACGAAGTAGCGGAAACGACTCTGGGGTCCGAATGGGAAGAGGGCGATTGGGAAGTGGATGTCAAATTGGTGTATCAAGAAGACGCCTACCAGCCTATCGATTATTTTAATGTCGATTTCGTAAGCCCGGATGTGGATGCAACCTACGATCTCGACAGCTACCTGTTCCCCACAGTGGAAATAGATAATGGTGGCTCCATCGATGATTCCTCCCAGTTTGCCCTCGAGGATTTTACTATCCGGGATCGCCATCGGGGCGAGACAGATACCATCGGTTCTGCAAACTTGAGATGGAAAAACGCCTTCGGCAATGAGAAGCTGTCTCTTCGAATCGGAGCGAAGAGCAGGCAAAGAGACTACGATACTTTCAGCGAAACTGCTTACTACGGCGCCTCCCGCGAGTTGCCGCTAACTCTAGCGGATGCGGAGTGGACGGACAGTGGCATCAATCTTATCAGTGACCGCTATCGATATGGCCCCGCCGTCGATAGGGCGAAAATTGAAAGCCTTATTGAGGAAAATTTCGACAGCTTCCCTTACGATGAGAGGCGTTCTCGAGAAGTTTCCGATTCATCCACCTATTCCGTCCAGGAGCAAGTAATCGCAATGTATGCGATGGGCGACTATAGTGTTGGGAAATGGAGAGCTCTTGTAGGCGTGCGTCAGGAGAGGACGTCAATCGATTTCGAAGCCAACGAAGTGCTGTTGGGCAAGGACACTCTCGACAAGGATTTGGATGGCGATTTCGACGAAATCGTATACTTAGGCACGAGTCCAACATTTGGCTCTAATGACTACAGTCATTACTTCCCCAATACGCATTTGCGGTATCGGTTGAATGAAGGCACTACGTTTATTACTTCCTACACGGAGACTATTGATCGTCCGCGTTATGCTGATGTCGTGCCATACCGCTTGGTTGCCCTGGAGGATCGGGAAGTCGAGGAGGGCAATCCCCGCTTGCGGCCGACGCTTTACACGAATTTCGACTTCTCAGTCGATATGAAAGTTAGGGATGGCGGCATGGTCTCGGTGGAGTTATTCGACAGGCAGCTGGAGGACTACATATTTAGCAACGAGACGATTATAAGCGGTGGTATATATGATGGATTTGAACTCGAAAGGCAGGAGAATAGTTCCAGCGCATTCCTGCGAGGCGTATCCATGACCTGGAATCAGCCGATTCGTCTGCCACTTTTTGAAGAGGGATTTTCGCTTAATGCCAAGTACGTAAAGCAAGAGTCGGAATTGCAGTATCCAGAACGTCCAGGGGAAACTCTCCCGCTTCCAAGAATGCCGGACAACGAAATGAATATCTCTCTTACGTACGAAAAGGAGAAGCTATTCGCCCAGGTGAAATTCTGGAACGAGGACGACAACGTTTTCAGAGTTGGCAATAACGTCGAAAGCGATCGGTACGTCGGCTCGAGGAGCCGTGTCGATCTTTCCGTTAGCTATAAGCTGCAAAACAAATCCAGGTTTTACGTGGAGTGGGATAACATCACCAACGAACCTTATTTCCGAATCTACGAAGGAAGTCCGCTCTACGCCACCTATTACCGCACTCGTCCCTGGAGCGTGACAACGGGCATGCGGATAGAGCTCTAGGAGAACGGTAAAAAAGCTGGTATGGCAGCGCTTCAGCCTGCGCCTCAAAATTGAAGCTTAGACTGACGCGGGCTGAATCTCAGCTCTGCTCAACGCCATGGAAAAAAGTTGGTCGGCTGGATCATAGCGGCTTTGCGAAGATCATGAAATGCTGCCAGGGCAGTTCGTTTTTGGTTTCCACCCAATCGAGTCCAACGAAGCGCATCTCTTTTTTTGCCTGAGCCTGAGTCATCTTGTGTAGTGGCTTAATGGGGACTTTTGGGTCTTCGGATCTGTATTCGAGCAAATAGACCAGGCCACCGGGTTTAAGGGCCTCATAAATGGAGCGCATCATCTCATAGGGATGGGAGAATTCATGATAGGCATCGACGAATAAGGCGGCATCTATGGTTTCTGCTGGCAGTTTGATACTCTCTATTGTTCCAAGCTGTATCTCTATATTCGATACACCTATTTCGCGAGACCTTAGTTTTATGAATTCCAGCATTTCAGGCTGAATATCGACTGCGATCACTTGGGATTCGGGAAAGCGCCGGGCTATTCGAAAACTGTAGTAGCCTGATCCGGCCCCTACGTCGGCTATCACTTTATCGGCCTCCAATTCAATAAGGCTGATCGCCTTGCTGGGAGCCTCTTCGTCTTCCCGATTGTCCCGTTCCAGCCAAGGGATCCCTTGGTGCCCCATCACTTGAGCAATTTCACGGCCGAGATAGTATTTGCCGATGCCATCTCGCGTTCGTTGACCACTTTCGTAAAAGGAATCGTTCTCGCTTTGTCCGTAGACAAAGGACGCTAGGGCAATTGAAAAGGAGAAGAGATGGATAATCATGCTCCTTACCGATCGTGAAAAATGCATAAGCGGAGTAACTGTATGCATTAGCTTTTAAAAAAGCGAAGGATATTTGCGGTGAAATCCCTGGAATGTGGACGGATTGTAGCAATATCGTATTTACAAGCTAAAGCTTAGGACGGATTCGCATAGGAATGCCTTTTGCGATATTTCTTCCCACTCTGACATCTCAGCTAGTTGCCCGATGCCTGACGGTTTAATCGTAGATGAAGCGAACGGACTTGTGCGCGTTTAGGTAAAAGCACAGGATCGATTGTCCTTTGATAGACACTAAAGAACAAATAACAACTTCAGATTATTCCGAAATTCTGGAGGTCGCTAAACCGATTCCAAAAGAACTCAAGCTAGCTCTGATAGTAGAAGACATTTCCGGAGGCGAAGTTCGCTCAACAGAACCGAAAATCAGATTTCTAGAAGCAGTTGGTTCTCAAGAAGAGCTAGACGTTAGATCCTGCATCTCCGAAGACAGAACGCTTAAGTGGCTGAAGAATTGAAGCTCCGTAAGGCAGTGTCATTCTCGCCTTGTCGGCCAAAGCTGATTGCCATCATCATCAAACGCCATGGATTCCAGTTGGCCGTCGATCACTAGATCATCGCGCCTATCGATTTCGGGCAGGTAAGCGGATGATAGCCAGATTCTATTGATTTGCTTGGTACTGGCGATTTGGACGATTCGAATCGATTCAGATTCTTCGGCGACTGCCATGCGGCAGGCGATTTCGATAGCTTCACGATCTGTTTCAGCTATAAGGGGGACTCGCGTAGATATGGTTGTTCTCGCAGTGAGAGCGTTCGTGTATGTTATACCCAGGTTGATTTTCTCCGCTGCTCGACGTGTAGCTATGTCGGCCATACCTATCCCAATTGCGTTGCCTTTGGTCGCCTTAGTAAGGTCCCGAACAACGATTTGCCGAATATCGGGGGTGTAGTCTCGCTTGAGGTTGGAGGCTGACCTTCCCGTCACGTTAGAGTCCATGCCCCCGCCGCTGATATCCTTGCCTAGCGCATCGATGATGAGCACGTCGATTTCCCGGACGAGCATCTTACCCATTATCTGTTTCGAGTAGCTCAACAGCTCCTTTTCACGCTCGAAAATGGATTGCTTTGGGATCGCTTCGATTTTGGCTACTCCGTTGTAGGCGTTCTCCACGATCCCGAGCCCGAAAATAACCGGCGCTTTTTCGAGCATGACCTTAGCTGCCGCAGGAATGACCTCATGAAATCGCCGAAAGCCCAACTTGTGGGCAGCGGTTGTACCCAAATGTTTGCCCAAACCTATCAGCATCATTTTGAGAAGGCCACTTTCGTTTTCGGCCGCGAAAGCGGTGTGGGCTTTGATTCGGTTGCAAACGACGATACCATCAGACTCGAAAGCGTTCCTGTCGCAACAAACCGGAGTATCTTCATCGAGCGTCCCAATTTCCACCACGTCCATGGACGAATGAATTGGCGCCCCGACCGAAGACTCGGTTACCCCTAGGCTATCGAGAACAGCTAGCTGACCTTCAGCTGTCGCTCCGCCGTGACTGCCCATGGCGGGGACGATGAAGGGATCGGCGCCTTTTTGCCTAAAATAGGATACGAGAGCCCTAATAGCCTCTACTTGCCCGCAAATCCCTCGGCTGCCCGCCGTGATAGCTATTCGCTTGCCGCACAGATCCATTTTAGGCAATTCGGCGAGCTGCGAATGTGTTTCCTCCTCGACATTCGTGACGACGTCTTCTGGAAAACGCTGTAGTACAGGTAGGAGTTGAGGAAGCGGATAGGCTTTCGAGTTAGCGAAAGTCGGTCGTATATTGGCTATCTTGAGGCTAGTTGGATAGGGGAAATCAGACATTCTATTGATCCATTACTGACGAAAATCACTTGAGGCCGCAATAAGCGATTTGAATCCCGTAGCTATCATGCCTTCATCCGAACCGACCGCTACCATGTTGAACCCCATTTCGTAGTACGATTGGATGTCAGATTCCGTAAAGCCAAGTATCCCGGAGGCTATGCCATGATCGGAAGCCACGCTAAATGTCTTATTAGTAGCTTCAAGAAAGTCAGGATGATCGAATTGCTTTGGGATTCCAATTGAAACGGAGAGATAGCCAGGTCCGACAAAAAGAGCGTCGATACCGTCCACTTCCGCAATCTCTTCTAGATTGCCCAAAGCCATCGGAGACTCGAACTGGGCTAGTGGAAGGGTGCTCAAATGAGCGGTTTCTAGCTGCTCCTCAAAGCGTGCGCCGTACTGGACCCCTCGATTTACGGAAGAGACGCCTCTGGTTCCGTGTGGCAGGTATCGAGAGTAATCTACGGCATTCCGGGCGTCCTCAGGCGTATTGACAGTCGGGAGCATGAGTCCCCAGGCGCCAAGATCGAGGGCTCTCTTGAAGTGCACACTATCAAGTGAAGGCAATCTGACGATCGGAGCCGTTGAGGTCGCACTCAACGCCATCAACTGATAAGCAAGCATTTCCCAGGAGCCGGAACCGTGCTCCATGTCTAGCAAACACCAATCCAGGCCGGCTACACCAGCGATCTCCGCCAATGTTGGAGAGCCTGTATTCAGACGTACCGATCAGCTTGTAGCCTGCCGGGGCTTTCTGTCGAAACTTTAGGCTGTCCATTGAACTATTCTCGCTTCGATTGAGCCCGCAGTACACCGAATACTCAAAACTGATGCAGGACAATTAGATGCGTTGTTTCCTACCATCGGACGGGTTTGAATTCCCAATCAGGGTCCAGCTTCTTCATTTCCGACTCATCGTCGCGAAAGTCGAGCCCGCTCTCCAGATAGTTTTTGTGCAACCGAGCTAATTGTTCTTGATCGATGGATACACCCAGGCCGGGCCCATCTGGAATGGCGATCGTTCCGTTTTCGAATTCCAGCGGGCCTCCTTCAATGATTTCATCGCTTTGCCAAGGGTAGTGGGTGTCCAAGTCGTAATCAAGCTGAGGTATACAAGCGCCGAGATGCGTCATGGCTGCCATCGAAATGCCTAGATGACTATTGGAGTGCATTGAAATTCCACGCCCAAAAGTCTTGCAGATCCTACAAAGCTCAATGCAAGGGCGCAAACCACCCCAATAGTGATGGTCGGTCAATATTACGTCCTCTGAATGGAGTTCAATGGAGCGAGGGATGTCTTCAAATGAAGTGGTGCACATGTTAGTGGCTAGTGGCGACTCGATAGCTTTGCCCACCTCAGCCATGGCTTCCTGGCCTCGAACCGGGTCCTCAAGGTATTCTTGAATAGGGTCTAGTTGCTTGCCGATTCGAATTCCAGTTGCTACCGACCAAATCGCGTTCGGATCCAATCGTAGCGGTACATCAGGACCAAAGGAGTCTCTTAACGCGAACATGGCGGCGGCTTCATCGTCGGGTGGAAGGACGCCTCCCTTAAGTTTGATTGATCGAAATCCAAAGGCCTCGCTCATGGCTTTGGCTTGGCCCACGATTCCATCCAAGTCCATAGCCTCACTTTGTCTAGCTGCTGCCCAGCCTTGAGCGTTATTGTCTTTAGCAAAGCCAAGCTCTCCGCCGGCTCCTTCGAGCTTATAGAATAGATAAGCTCCGTAGGGAACGGAATCTCGAGCAGCTCCCCCAAGAAGATCGCACATGCGAACTCCAAACCGTTTGCCCATATAGTCGAGGCAAGCCACTTCCAAGGCGCTTTGAACGTGGACCCAAACTCGTCGATCCCAAGGCGCGTCGCCCCTTGTTTCATCAATCTCGATCAAAGTCTTTGCCTTCTCAAGAAGCCTAGTGAGCTGGAAGGGATCTTCACCGTGTAGACCTTGGCATACCAGTTCCAAGGATTCGGTAACCCCATCGGTGCAGGGGCTCTCGCTGATTCCGGTGAATCCATCTTCAAATGCGAGCTCGAGAATAACGCGTAAGCCGTAGGGAGCATGTAGTCCGACCGCATTGCGTAGCGGTGGATCAGTGAAGGCGATGGGTGTGACCTTGTGGCTAGTAATCTTCATAGGGAGCGAGGGAGAGGCGGCTTCGGTTCCTGAAAAGCTGCCGATGGATGCCAGTCAAAGGCAAATTTCCTCAAAGACAACATGATCATTTAGTTTGCGCGTGTTTAGCGACTCCATTTCTTTGCATTCCATGAGAAACCCTCGTTTTTTTAGCCTAGTCTCTTTTATCTCAATTTCTCTCTTTTCATCGGCCATCGGGAAACCGAACTTCATATTTTTCATTGCTGATGACGTTAGCTGGGATGATTTCGGGTGTTACGGAAATCAGGGCGTTCGTACGCCGAACATCGATCGTTTGGCGGCGAATGGGATCCGCTTTACCAACGCCTATTTGACAGCCAGCAGTTGCAGTCCCAGCAGAGCTAGCATTATCACAGGACGGTATCCACATAACAATGGCAAGGCAGCTGAACTGCATTTGCCGATAGCCGACCACCTTCCTTGGCTGCCGGAATCGCTGCGGGATGTGGGCTACTACTCCGCCATATCGGGCAAGCACCATATGAAACGAGAAAACCCTCGGGAGAGAAACCCCTTTGATCATGTCGATGGAGGTCGAGTCGAAGGAAACCGAGGCGGGGAGGCCAATTGGGTTTCCGTTACCCAAAATCGCCCGAAAAACCAGCCGTTCTTCTTCTGGTTCGCGGCTTACGACGCCCATAGGGCTTGGGATGCTGACGGCGACTGGATCGAGGAGCAATATGGCCCGAAAACGAATCCAGCTGAGGTCAGAGTGCCGCCGTTTCTCGTCGATGACGCTCCAACTCGCCAGGACTTGGCATCCTATTATAACGAAATTATTCGATTCGACTATTTTATAGGAGAGGTCGCCGAAGAGCTGAATCGGCAAGAAGTTTTGAATGACACGTTGATGTTCGTTCTTGCGGACAATGGTAGTCCCTTCCCACGAGCGAAAACGAGACTCCACGACTCCGGCATGAAAACCGCTTTGGTGGCTCATTGGCCTAACGGGATTCGGTCGAAGGGAGTATCGGATAGCCTGGTTAGCATTATTGATTTAGCCCCTACGCTTATTGAGCTAGCTGGGCTCAAGGTTGGTCCGACCTTTCAGGGCGTGGGCTTGGCGCCTGTATTCAAGGATCGTAACAAAGACGTTCGCAAATATGCCTTTTCCGAACACAATTGGCACGATTATGAAGCCCTCGGACGTTCCGTGCGAACGAAGGAGTATCTTTACATTGTAAATGACCGACCAGATGCACCTTGGCAGGGTCCGGCCGATTCCGTTCGATCACCTTCGTTTTCTCAACTGTTGGATGGTCAGCAAAAAGAATCGCTCACCCAGGCCCAAGCTGATGTCTTTCTGGCTCCAAGGCCCCGAATGGAGCTATATAAAACGTCAGTGGACCCTCATCAGCTTGATAATATCTCAGGTAATCCCGAATATGCAACGGTGGAGAAGCGGCTGAGAAAGGTATTGAGTGATTGGAGGCGAATTACAGGCGATAGCATTCCTGAGCGGATATCCACAGACGAGTTTGATCGTCGGACGGGCAATCGTCTAGGACTAGGTAACACTTTCCGCGGGGAAACGCCTGGTGAATCCAATGGAGCTGCCATGATAAATCGTCCGGGTCCAAGGTAGGAATTTGATCGAATATGAATCAACTAGGCCAATTCGCTGTTTTCCTCGTTAGCTTTTGGGCAGCTGGCTCGCTATTTTCTATCCCTCCCTATGTAAAAAGAGATGCAGAACCACTGTATACAGAAATCTTAGACAGTTCGTTTCCATTTGTGGAGGCAACAGTGGATCTTCGCGGTATCGCTCCCGCGGGGAACAAGGACAATCTGATTCCGAGGGCGATTGTCTTGCCGTTGAGTCATGACGTGTTCGTATGTTTCGATACGGAGTTGCTTCGCTTGGCTGGCGTTTGGAAAGGCGGTTTTCTCACACCTCGCGGCTTGGCGATGCTCTCCTACGAGGTGCCGCTCAGAAAGATGGGGAGCGGGCAGAAGGATCTGCCCAAGCCCCTGGGAGAGGTAATACTAGCCAACGGTCTATATCCAGGCTGGCATGAATCGACCGAGCTGTCATTCAGCGATCCCAGAAATCGTTGGCTTGATGAGAGAGAATTGGGAAGGGGGCCTCTGGACCCGAAAAGAGGAGAGTGGGCGGGAATAGAAGTCGAGGGATCGGAAGCTGTATTTCACTACTCGCTCCAAGGAGGTAGGGTAAAAGAGAGCTATAAAGTGTCTGATGATAGCGGCAGCTTGAAGCTCATTCGGACGATCACTCTCCAAGACATTCGGGATCCGCTCGCTCTAGTCGTATCCGATTTAGGGGAAGAAAAGTCGATAGTCGAGTTAGATGGGGCGAATTTGTCGCTCCTTGATGATCGCTACGTGATAGCCCGCATCGACTCTGTCTCAGAAGTGACTGCGAGATTCGTATTGGCAACCGACTTAGAGACGGGAGCGATATCCCTCAAGAAAGAAGAGGGAGTGGTTAAAAGTCCTCCTAGCAATAATGAACCTCTCTGGTCCAAGACGATTACCGCTGGAATCGAACTGGGAAATCCTCAAGGTATTTTCGCAATAGACGAAGCGATCATTCCTTATCCGAATCCTTGGAAACGTCGCATCAGACCCGTAGCCATAGACTTCTTCCCGGACGGGGAAGCGGTGCTGGTGACGTTTGATGGCGACGTATACAGACTGTCGGGGCTTGCTGGAGACAACGATCAAATTAAGTGGAGACGAATCGCTGCGGGTTTCAACGAGCCGCAATCCATTCGTATCAGAGACAACGACATATTTGTATTCAGCCGGTTAGGAATAACCCGGCTGCTTGATAGGGATCTCGATGGTGAAACTGACTTTTACGAGATGTTCTGCAACCGATTTACCCAAAGCGCGGATACACGAGATTATCCCATGAGCCTAGCGCTTAGGCCGGATGGCAGTTTTGTTATCGCCAAGGGAGGGCAGCAGGTAAATGCCAGGTCACCACATAGTGGCAGAGCAATGACAGTTTCGGCCGATGGCGAGCAGGTAGAATATTTGGGATACGGGTTACGCAATGCCTATATTTCATCACATCCGACAAAGGACTTAATAACAGCGAGTGACCAGCAAGGCCATTGGGTGCCTTCGACGCCATTTTTGGTTATTCGTGAACAACGATATTTTGGATACGAGCCTGGCGCTCCTGAACGGGAAGCGCCCATCCATCCACCTGCGCTATGGATGCCCCATCGGGTTGTTCAATCGGGTATCGAACAGCTTTGGCCGATGCACGGAAAAATGGGGCCATTGAAAAATTCAATTCTCTATATCGAGTACAAGAAGCCGAGCCTCTTCCAAATCTTCGTCCCGGAAGACGAAGACTTCACGCAAACGGCAGGGATTCCTCTAACGATTGCATTCGAAACGCCCATTCTGAAGGGAGCTATAAACCCAATCGACGGCTCCCCCTATCTAGTGGGCTTTCAGATTTGGGACTCAGTCGCCAGCAGGTTGGAAGGTCTTTGTCGAATACGCGTTCTAGATAGGGCCAATGAACGGCCCGTCGCTGCAGAGGTATCAGAAAGCGGAGTGCTACTCGAATTCGATCAGACGTTAGGGCCTGAGCGCTCTCTAGATCCAGCGAATTACCAAATAAGCAGTTGGGAATACAAGCGCACCAGCGAGTATGGATCCCCTCAGTTTAAAGCGGACGGTTCGCCGGGCGTAGACGAATGGTTTGCCCATTCAGTGCATCTGTCTAAAGACAGGAAGTCCGTATTTTTGGCCATCGAAGATGTCAGAGAGACCATGCAATTAGAAGTTCAATACAATTTGTTTGGGAAATGGATGCCCGTTTACTTCACGGTCAACGAATTAGTTGCCACGAAACTGCCTAGAGATGATTTCGAGCGAATGAACTTAAAGAAGCTGTTCGCTTCTGAACCTGCCCCACGAGAGAAGGCGACTCGCAGTTCGATCGTATCAGTAGCGAGGGGACAACAACTTTACACCCAAATGGGTTGCGTTGGCTGCCATTCGATCGATGGCGCAACCGAAGGTCGAAGCGGTCCGACTTGGCTGGGGGCCTATAAGAGCCGTCGTACGCTCAAGGATGGTAGCCGAGTGAGAGTAGACGAAGAGTATTTGCGAACCTCGATACTGGATCCTTCAGCTGTCGTCACAGAAGGCTACGACGGTCAAGAAGCTGGAATGCCCTCGTATAGAGGCATCCTCTCTGACGAGGATGTGGAATCGCTGGTTTTATTTATCCGTTCCCTAAGATAGGGAATTGGCTAGAGCCGCCCAGCTGCCCACTGAAGTCCTCTACCTACGATCTCTTGGAATTGAGGATTGGCGATTGTTTCATTGGTGTGGCCGAAGGTAGTTCCGAACACTCGGGCCTCGCCATATTGGTTGGTCCAGAAAACAGGATGCGCTTTGCCCGTCTCTTCGCTAACACCGGTGCCTAGTGTAGTCGCGTTGGGCCACAACTTATCAATTAAATAAAGCTCGTCCATAGGAGAGACCCAGTCTTGAGGGAATCCATCCATGATAGGATGGTTCGGTTCTGTGATAGTGACGGGGTAGTGGCTCTGATGATCGTGGCGCTTTGTCGTTACCCCTAAGAACTCCCGCCACAGGTTTTCCTCCGTCGCTCGGTAGGTATGCATAGCACAATGTATTACAACCGCCGATACTCCTTGTTTGTGACCTGAAACGATCTTCGAAATGTATTCGGTATCTTCGGTATTGGCGAAACACTGATTGTGAACAACGACATCATATTCAGCTGCCCAATTGGGGCTTTCGAAAAGTTTTAACTGGAAGTCTCTTGCATCGCCGCCTTCGTGCACGATAGTCCAATCGACTTCGGCGAACTTGGAAATCCCCGTCGTCAATTCCTGCTTCTGAAAATCATAGTCATGACAACACCCGCCGGTGATCAGCAGAGCGTTGATTGGAGCTTCTCCTTTGGGAAGCGAGCAGCCAGCTACGGCAAAAGTTATGATGGGTATTGAGAGAGCGAGTAAACGGTGGCCGGAAAGATTCATTTTATTTTGCTGAGGTTGTTTGCCCCTATTGGATAGACTCTACCTATTTTGCCAAGCATCGAGACGAACGATATTCGGTTTTTCGTTCTGATGCCACCGCAACTAATTGGTTGATCGTTTGTACGGACGACAGAAGTCTTTGTCGAGATGGGTTTTACAGTGGAAAAAATAGGTCTGAAATTGCAATATTCGCTCAGGAAAAGTCCAGATCTGCAATGCCAAATTAGGGATATTGAGCGATACTACCCTAAACATTGAAGAAGAAAAAAGAAGACGAAGAAAGCCCCGATTGGTGGAAGATTGACAGAGGAGCATCGGGGGCAGCGGAAACAGCAAAACGTAATCGATGTATTTAAAATATTATACATTATTTGGAGATAAGACACACCGAAAATCCAATACCAAACCACCACCCGAAATATTAAACCGAAAGGAATATAGTCATGTTGCGAAGCGTAGAAGATATGATTGGATAGCCCATCGAAGCCACCGATGGAGTAGTTGGAAAAGTCAAGGATGCTCTATTCGACGATCGCCATTGGCGCCTGCGCTACGTTTATGTGGATACAGACAATTGGCTTCCGAAGAAGAAAGTCCTTTTAAGCCCCTTCCATTTGAAAGAATTGGAAACTGGTTGGGTCGGCAACTGCCTCAAGGTAGTTTTCAACAAGGCTCAGGTAGAAGGATCGCCTGAGTTGAAGGAACACGAACCGGTTTCGATGCAATTCGAAGAGGAATACGCCAAATACTATGATCTACCCACTTATTGGATGGATCCCTACCTTTTTGGCGGGGCGGCAATTCCGTCATCGATTGGTCCGGAATACAGCCCCAAAGGCAAAGCGGAACGTCAGGCTCATGAATTTCGCATGAGGCAAATAGCGGGCGAACATCTGCGGTCGGCCAAGAGATCATGGGTTACCATATCCAGGGAAGGACGATTCATCTGGCCATGTGGAAGATTTCGTTCTCGATGACAGCAACTCGCGGCTGCAATACTTGGTAATCGACACCAAGAATTGGCTGCCAGAAAAGCCCTCGCTAATCGGTATCGGCTGGGCGGAATCCTTCGACTGGTAAACCAAAACTACGAACGTCGATCTGACGAGGAAGCAAATCGAAATGGCTCCTTGATTCGATCCCTTCGACCCGGTCAATGAAGATGAAAACCACAAGCGTTACGACTATTACGGAAAGCCGCGCGATTGGGAGACGTCGGCAGCGCCGTTATTCTGAAACGGATGCAACCGTTTACGGTTTAAGGCGAAAATGGCCCGCGGCGTTCGACGCTGCGTGCTTTTTCATAAACTGCAGAGGGACGGGACTTAGAACATCATTGAAGGGAGTGATTTGGCCTCTCGCCTCTTTACTAGCCGTCAATTCGGTCCCGACTGCTATGGCAGGCGAGTTGGACGGAGACTTTCGTATTTGGAACGAGTACAAGCTCACGGAATATTCTAGAGACCGATGGACTACCTTTACCTGTGCAGAAGCCCGGTTTGTTGACGATGCCTCGCAGGTGGGGCTTTGGCTTCTTTAACAAAAGGCTTATAGGACATTGTCAGAACGTCTAATACTGGGAATTGGAGCCTCGGTTTTGGATGCGAAACAATCGTCTGGCGGATAGAATTCTCAATCCAGATTGGAACTCGAACTCAATCCTAGGTGCCAGCTGGGAAACAATTCTAAAGTCGCCCTAAGAAATCGAGTTGAACTGCGATCTTTGGAGAGCCTCGATTATGCTGAACGCCTTGTCTCCCGTCATCGGAAAACCTGGGCCCGCAGCATCCAGGGCTCTCAGCGACCGAGGCGTATCGAGATTTCCGAGGAGCTATTCTCCGATTTCAAGTCGGGGCGTATAAACGGAAGTCGATTTAGACAGGCAAATCTTTTCTTTTCTGTGGGAAGGCGGACATGGGCAAACGTGTTTACCCAGCTCAGGTCCAGACGACACCCGAACGGGGGGAACTGGGAGCATGGGTTTATCTTGGGTTTCGGATTGCGAATGCGGCCATGGCGCTAACGAGGAGATTGACCTCTGATGACCAACCCGAATGATGAGACTATACTTGCAACCTTTTTGCCAATGAAGACCTTTATTACTGCAACCACTTTCTATTCATCAATTCCGCTATTTGTCGCCCTTCTAAACGCCAATACGGAAGAGGGCCCCTTCATGGCCAGCGGCATCAAAATTGGAGAGGTTGAGCAAACATCGGCGATCATCTGGGCTCGGCTAACGGAAAATGAAAACTATCGATTGGATGGAAGGGAATGGGAGAAGGACGATGAAGCCCTTCCTGCCGGATTGAGTATTGGGGACATGCAATACAGCGCCGCTGGAAGCGAGGGAGATGTTCGCATCTCTTATTGGCCGATACAGAGCCCTGCCAAGGCAGCCAAACTACAATGGATGCCGGTAAACCCGAAGGCCAATTTTTCAGTCAAATATAAGTTGGAGAATCTGATACCAAATACTGAATACAATTTAAGAATCGAAGGCCGTCCCAACGATGGACGTTCGTCGTCAGTCGAGGTTTCGGGAAACTTTAAGACAGCTCCTGGCGGAGACGAGGCCGCGCCGGTTAAATTCGTCCTCGTGACCTGCCATGATTTTCCGCGGCGAGATGATCTCATCAATGGCCACTACATTTATCCATCTATGCTGGATCGAGTTGATCCAGACTTCCTGGTTCACGCAGGTGATATCGAATACTACGATAAGCCTGGTCCCTGGGCGAAAACCGAAGCCTTAGCCTACTACAAGTGGGATCGGCTATTCGGGCTTCCGAACTTCCGGGAATTCTATCGCCAGGTTCCGTCCTATTTCATGAAGGACGATCACGACTTGCTCAAGAATGACAGTGTGCCAGGGGACATTTATGGAGAACTCACTTGGGACCGAGGCATCGAAATATTCAATGAGACCTTCCCGATGGGCGAGCTTCCATATAGAACCGTTCGCTGGGGCAGGGATCTGCAGATTTGGCTGATGGAGTCGCGAGAATATCGGAGCGCCAACAGAAGCCCGGATGGCCCTGATAAGACCATTTGGGGGAAAGCGCAAAAAGAATGGTTTTTCGATACTTTTGCCAATTCTGACGCGACTTTTCGAATAGTGATCAATCCAAACCCAATCGTTGGGCCGGATCGGGTAAAGAAGAAAGATAATCATGCCAATTCGAATTTCACCTATGAAGGTAACGAACTCCGGGAATTTATAGGCAGCCAGAAAAATGCCTTCATACTCAATGGCGACCGCCACTGGCAATATGTGAGCGTAGATGAGAAAACCGGAGCTCGCGAATATTCTTGCGGAGCGGGTTCAGACATTCACGCGGGAGGGTTCAAGCAATCGCTCAGGTCCCCCAAGCATCGCTTCTTGAGAATCAAGGGCGGTTTTCTGAGCGTTACGGTCGAGCGGGACTCAGGCATCCCCAGAATAAGTCTCAGACACCATGACGTTCATGGTGACGTCGTGAATGAAGATATTTTCCTAGGTAATAATTAGGAAGCGGTGGAATATCGGTCAGTCGCTAAAGCAAACGAGATGCTGATCGCTTCCAATCAAGAGCTTGTCGCCCAACACAATCGACAAAGTAATGATTGGCTCGAAAAGGGGAGTACTCGGAAACTTCACCTAATCGTTCTTCAGTGAGCTTGGTGGAGAAAACCGCGCTTTCTCCTTTTGTCACTCTCTCAAGCGAATCGTTCATACCGAAACTTGAATTGACGCACGGAAAATCGGGGATTTGACAATCACGCTTTCGCGTTTACATGTTCAAATCTCCATCGGAAACGAGGAACTTACTCGGTAAGTTGAACGTCTATAGCCCCGAACTCGTATAAAACTATGAATAGAAGAACATTCGTTAAAGGCAGCGCGGCTGCTAGCAGCTTTATGATCCTGCCAAACTGGGTCATAGGTAAATCGCCCTCTCCAAACGGAAAGCTCAACATCGCCCAGATAGGTGCTGGTGGCCGAGGTCGCTCCCATGTCGTTGGCTACCAGAATGAAAACCTCATTGCGTTTTGCGATGTCGATGATGCCAGAGCGGCTCAGACGTACGAGGAGCACCCGAACGTTCCCCGTTTCAAGGATTACCGCAAGATGTTCGACAAGATCGCGGGCAAGGTCGACGCGGTGTCGATCGCCATTCCCGACCATATGCACTACCCGGTAGCCCGTTGGGCACTCGAACAAGGGATCCACGTTTACTGCGAAAAGCCTTTAGTGCGGACGATTTGGGAAGCTCGCGAACTGAAAAAGGCCGCGGCCAAAGCCGGCGTTATCACCCAAATGGGTAACCAAGGGCATACCCACGAAGGGCTTCGCTATATTCAGGAGTGGACGAAGGCGGGCGTTATCGGCGATGTTGTCGAAGTCTTGCATTGGACGAATCGCCCGATTTGGCCGCAAGGAGAGATACAAAGACGTAATGTGCCCGTTCCCGCCAACCTGGACTACGATCTATGGCTGGGCGTGGCGCCCAAGAAGTCTTTCGATGATAAGATCGTTCCCTTCGCTTGGCGCGGGTGGAAAGATTACGGCTGCGGGGCTGTTGGCGACATGGCTTGCCACATCATGGATTCGTCATTCACCGGACTGGATTTAGGCTTGCCCATCGAGGTGGAAGCCGATGTCTCGGGATCGCATTCGGAAACCTTCCCCAAGGCCTCGACGATCAATTTCAAGTTTAAGGACCGCAAGGCGCCCAAGGTGACTTGGATGGATGGCGATCGCTTGCCGGATCTCAATAAAATCGAGGGAGTGGAGCCAGACTTCTTTGCCAGGGAAACGCTCGCGAACGGACGCAAACGCCAGAAGAATACAAGCGGCACCTTCATAATCGGAACCAAAGGCTCGATTTGGACGGACACCTACAGTTCTTCCGTGCGAGTGTATCCAGATATCTACTACA